>Ga0326597_10001834_pt1 | contig 32868 bp, 15 predicted proteins | sample RVTome_12_FD_203789 | JGI IMG/M metagenome (GOLD analysis project Ga0326597, IMG submission 203789) | Soil microbial communities from uranium-contaminated site in the Upper Colorado River Basin, Wyoming, United States - RVT100D185 | ecosystem: Environmental > Terrestrial > Soil > Contaminated >...
TTTCCGGCGTTTGGACGATGGTTCGACGGTACGTGCAATGCTTATGGCATGAATCGGTCGCTTACCTGAACGACGGACGAAGCGTCGCGACCTGCACACCGATGTGCTGGGCCGCATGAAAACTCAGCATTCTTCAACGGACTGCTAGGATGCCCAAGGGGAAGTCCCGGACGCCCCAGGACCGGGCTGGGGACTTTCCCTTGATTGGTCAAGGATGAGTGTCATGCAATGGCACCTTTATTTGATATAATTTTCATTATATCCAATAAAGTTGTGCATACCGTCATATTGGAGACCCCTCGTGGAATTTGAAAGACTTTCAGAGGCACCTTTGACCGAACTTCTTCGGCGTTGCGACGCAATCACCGAAGACGAATCCCCGGAAACACGTACTCTTCTACAAGCGTACCGAAACGTTCTCCTTTGTCACGAAAGCCCGAACACGCGGAAGGCGTATGCACGGGACCTTGATTGGTTCGTAGGTTTGTACTGCGAATACCACGACCGGGGGGAGATGGACGTTCTGCTCAACCTTCATCGGCTCGTGACACGATCCAAGGCAATCTGGTATCGGGACACTATGCGTTCGGTTACGGGAGCCTGGGGGAAGCCTTTGGCCGATGCGACGATCAATCGGCGGTTGGCGGTGATGTCTACGGTGCTCCGGGAATTCCATCGGTCGGGTTTGATCCAAAGCAACCCCTTCAAGGGATTGACGGCTGGGTATCGGTGCGATCCGACACCGGCCCTGAGCAATGAAGACCGACAGAAATTGATTCGAGCGCCCGATTATCTCAACGCCGAAACGATTGATGATCGGCAACGCTTGCTTCGGGATCGTATCCTGCTGATTCTGCTTTTCGTCCACGGAACCCGTAGGGAGGAAGCCCGATTGGTCAAGGCTTCGGATATCGGGGAGAGTCAGGGGCATCCCGTGCTTTCGGTCCGACAAAAGGGTGGGAACACGATCCTGCATCGGTTGCACCCCAAACTGAAAGAGTACATCGACCAATACGTTGATGAATTCTTGGGCGACGACGGATATCTCTTCACCGGCTTATCGAACAACGGAAGCGGAAGCCCGGACAAGCCGATTTCCCCGCAGGCCGTCAATTGGATCGTGAAACACTACGCCAAGAAGGTGGGGATAACGCAAAGAATCTCACCGCACGTCGGAAGGGCGACGGTCATTACGCTTGCCCTTCAGGGCGGGGCACCCTTGCAGGTCGTCAGCCACGCAATCGGCCACGCTTCGATTGAGACCACCGCACGCTATGATCGGAGCCGGAACCGGATGGATCAGGCCGTGATGCTCTTTCAGGATTGCGAGTTGTAGGAATCTCCAACGGCAAGCCAACGGTTCATGTTTCTTCTTGGAAGCACTGCGAGAATCGCAGCCTCAACCATCATTCTCGGAGAATCGGGGATTCGGGGGATTTTTCCCTTGGGGAAGTTTTCTTCCTATCGGAGTGTTCGATTGTCTCATTGCGGCTTGAGCCTATCGAAGGACGGCTTTTTCCCCCTTCCGAGAATCCCCGGTATCTCCGAATCTCCGAAAGTTCGTGAGAAACACAGGCGGTGATGCTCTTTCGGGATGGCGAACGGCAAAAATTCCAAGCGCACGGCGGAACGTGACATGCCTTTTCTTGGAAATTCCCGAATCAAGGCGCTACGGGATCACTCTTTCGGAGAATCGGAGATATCGGAGATTTTTCGATTCCCTTTATGGTCCCCGATCCTATCCCTAAGCCGATCGCAGGATGGACTTTTCCCCTTCTCAAAATCACCGGAATCACCGGAATCCCCGAAAGGTCGTGAGAAACGGAATGGGGAGTCACCTTGGAAGGGATCAGGCGCGGGCATGGGATTGATCGTGACCCATGCCCGCGCCTCGACAATGCCAACGAATCCCATTTCGGCTACAGGTCGATCCGCTCCAGCGTTGGCCGCGGAGGAGCGATGAAACTGACGGTATCCACAACCTCTACGGGAAGGGCGGGGCTTCCATTCCGCTTCCAGTTGCCGATGGCGTTGGGTTTCGGCAACTCCCCGTCAAACTGAAAACGGTAGAGCTTCTTATGCGTCGCTTTGTCCTCGCCGATGCGGAACGTGAAACTCACGTTTTCGTCAACCTTGAGCGTTTCATCCTTGAAACGGGCGAGATGCCGGGACAGGCTGATGGCCGCGTTCGACTTGGATCGGCTGAGAACGGATGCGAACGCCTCCGCCGAGCGGCACATTTCGACCAAGTCACGGGCCGACAGGGCGGTATTGGCTTTGCCTTCCTCATAAACCCGTACGCCGAGCTTGATGATGTCGTCCCTGTCATCGCTCGTGGCGGACTCCAATTCGTCCATGTTGGCGAGGAAGCCCTTGAAGCCGTTGTGCTCCAAGATGCCCCCGATGATCTCGCACCACTGCGGGAACCGCGTGTTCGTACCGGTCCAGACAGGGCGACCGGCCTCTGCGTATCGTGTGACCATGCCGACGAGTTCCGCGAGGATTTCCCAGCGGTGCTCCAACACGTAGCCCTGAAGGTTCTTGTTCTCGTAAACGATCTTCGTGGCGTCGCCTTCGTGATAGAGATTGACCTGAACGGATCGTGTCGCAAGGTCCCGCGACAACGAGCCGTTGTTCATGGTGAAGAAAAAGACGACCGTGTTGGTGGCGGTGATGGACTGATTGGTGCAGAGTCGACGGAAGTTCAACTCCTCATCCGTGATGCAGCGCTCCAGGACATCGCTTTCGAGAGCGGTGGCTTTGACGTTGTCGATGATGATCACGCTGCCGCCCTTGGCTACCTCGGTAGCGATGCGTTTCTCGAACTCCTCGTCATTGACCGTGTAGGTCATCGTGGGAGCCGTTTTCCCCGTCACGATACGGGCGCAAAGCTTGGCGCACAGGGACTTGCCCAAGCTGCATTGGTTCCCGTACAGGACGTAGGCGGGGTGCGTGCCGACGAAATGTATCCCCAACATCGTCGTCAAGAGCGCGGAAACAAAGTTGGTTTTGTCCGTCACGTCGTCCTTCCATGCGAATTCGCGGCACATCGTTTCGATATGCTTCGTGCCATCCGCCGGAGTGATCGGGGGACCTGCGTAATAGATTCCGGTCTCCTGGTGGTAGCCCGGTGGGATCAGGCGGAACTCCTTATCGAACTGGGGACTCTGGGCGTAGAGCGTAAGCCGTGGAAACTTGCCACGCAGTGTCGGGGAGTAGAGCACACGCTTGAACAAGTCGAACGGCGGATCGTAATAGGTCGCTTCAATGGACGGCCTTCCCTCCGAATCAACCGGGGAATCGTTGATCTCGAAGGAGGCGAACTCCACCAATCCGTCCACCGCCCCAGCCAGGTGGCTTCTATCGAGGATCGGAAACGCGTTTTCTCCGTCCACGAACCAAACCTCTTCGCCGCGAGTATAGAACACGCTGGTTTCGCACAACACTTCGGCCAGAATGTCGGCCATTTCGCAGCGCGGTATACTGTCATCCGGGCCGATGATCGTGATCTCGCCGTACTTGAGGACGTGCGATGACCGTCGGACCACGTCGGCCCTGTATGGCTCCGCCTTGTCGAGGACTTCCGTTCGAAGCTCATCGACGGTCCGCCCACTGACAAACCAGTCGGCAAGGTCGAATTTGACCGGTGATCCTTCGGGCCACTTGGCGATGAGCGCTTGGATGCCGACAAGGCTAACTTGCGTTGCTACCTTTGCGGCTCCCCTTTCCCCTGCGGGATCGTGATCGTAAAGGATAATCGCTTGCTTGACCCCGCGATTCCGTAGGATTGTGGACCATTCCTGTTTGAAGCACCCTGCACCGGCGGTGCCCGTTACGGCAACCAATCCGTGTTCGTACGCGATGACGCAGTCGCGAAGACCCTCAACGATGAGAATGCTGTCGATCTCCTTGGGCAACTGGTCCAGCGGGAACAGGTGGGAACCCATGCCCTTGCGGAGCGGTAGAATCTTCGGGTGCTTCTGGGGGTTGTAGCCCAGCACCGTCAGAAGATGCCCACCCTCATCGCGGACGGGGAACAGAATGCGCAGACCCCGAAACACATCGCCCCAATCGCCCTTGTAGTAGGCCAGCCCAAACCGCTCAACGGTGCGAAGGCTGATGCCCATGACGTGACGAAACCATCCGTCTGCCTTGGCGTACTCACGAGTGATCTTCTGCGCCTTGGCGAGCTTGTCCTCGATCTCTTGAAGCGTCAACTCGCGCTCCTTGGCGTCAGTGGCCAACGCCAATTCCGTGTTTGCTTTTGCGTGTTCGTTCGTTGGCTTGCTCGGAGTGGCCAGCGACGAACCGACATTCTTGCTCAACCAGTCGCGTGTTTCAGTTTGCGAAAGCCCCTTGGCCATCATCACCAATTCGACGATGTTGCCGGAGCGACCACAGCCGAAGCATTTCCAGCCGCCACTCTCAAGGTTCACGCGGCACGACGGATCATTCTCCGCATGATCCGGGTTAAGGCACCGGACCGTAACCCAACCGTCCGAGGACGGTTGAGGAGCTTCGCGCCCCAGCCGTTGAAGTGCTTCTCGTACGTTGACGCTATTCCAGGATTCCTTCGATTGCATGGTTTTTCTCACATTCAGCGGCCGTCGCGGGGAATAGCCTTTTTTTCACTTGACCCCTAACGGCCTTGGCCGATGCGTGCCCGTCGGTTCACTGGTACCGATCCGAGTATGACAAGCACACCTGAAGGGACCGGTACGGGCACGCGCTTCTTCCGGCGGGACGAAACGTCCCGCAGACTGACACTCCCAGCCCTGAGCCGGGATGGATTGGCCTGTCTGCGGAATGTGAAAAAGTTTTGCAGAGATGAATAAGCATAGGCCGGTGCGTGACGACTTCCTGGGGCTTCCACCAGTCGGCGAAAGCCCGATCGTTGTCTTTAAGTCATGAGCTTTACCTCCCTTCGCCATGAGTCGGCTTTCAACATGGGTTTCGGTTTCCACCTACCCATATATACTGGGCCGATTTGGGGAGCTTCCCGTGCCATCAGGGCTTCGACTCGCTGCCCGATCCCGGATTTCTTGGAAAAAGTCGCCGTCTCATCAGGCATGTGCTGTCCGGTTGCGAAATTTCCAACAAAGTCAGCCTTCGCCGATGTGTGTTTTCTTGGAAAGAATCGCGCCGCCTCAGGCTCCGAGTAGCGGGAGTACAGGACATTCAGTCGGCCTCCGAGTTGCACTATAGAACGATTCGGCGCAAACCGTGCCCCGTTGATGGGCATCACGTCGAGCCACGGGAGCCTTGGTTCCCAGCGAACGCGTCCGGCCAGCGGCCCAAGGCGCTCGTGACTTCTTCCGCCCAGAGGTCGAAATCGAGTCCGCACCGCGCCTCAAGGTTCGCCGCTCAGGCCGCCGCGATGAATCGGGAGTCGCACTTCGCGCACTCGTCGGATATGCCGCTTCGATGACAGGTGACGACCTTCGCCACACTCGAACCGAAGACCCGGCCCGACTTGCAACCCGTGCAAAGCCGGGCCGGATGCTTCGGACGCCGTTGAGTTTGCGGGAAACCTTTCCCGCCTACGCGGCCTGCGCTTGACGATCGAGTTTGCATTGCTCGACCTTCCAAGCAGAGAGTTCCAGCCCAGCGCAATCGCCAAACGCTTCCCTGAGAACATTCAATAGAGTTGTAAGCCCATCTGTAGAAGCGCTCGGGTTCCAATACAATACGCATGGACCAACGTACGGCCAGGTAACAGCCATAATGGCATAAAACTCCGGTTCGTCCGGGACATCGGTCCGATTGCCCTGAATTGCCCATACGTTGGGCTTCAAATCGAATGCCTCGAACTCTTGCGTTGCCATGAAATCCCAGGCGTAAACGCTGAACTGGAACGTACCGCTAGGTGTTGCCTCGAATGGGTAACACGCGCCGGCGAGTTTATTGAGGTCCATTCCCACTTCCTCAGAAATGTCGCCATACAAATAATCCCTAGCTCCCCTCAGGACCGATAGACAAAAATCCTGTTGATATGAGTGATACTGGTCCACAACGCGACCACGAGTAGGGGCAGAGCACTTCATGGTCGGGCGACCGAGGAGCGTATCCAACGTTCCCAGCGAATAGCCGAACAATACATCCCAGGTCGGAAACACTTTGGCCATATCGTTTGCCGAAGCGATTGACTGTCCATAGGCATGGCCAAGTCGATCGAGACACTTCCGATCTGGCATGAAACGTTCGATTGTCATCTTGGAAAGTTTTCGTGCTTTCATCTTGATTCTCCTAGTCGTACTCAACTCCGACGGCCTGCCGATCAGACCGTCTCCCTTGCCGCAGCGGACCTCGCCGGACGACCCGGCGAAACAAGTGCGCTCGGCTACAGGAGCGAAGAGCGGACAGAGGGATGCAACGAAAAGACGCGACAGGGAACACCGAAACGCCGTTCTGAAATCCGGCTGGTGTCCGGTTTTTTCCGGTGCCGCTCAGAATCGAGGTTCTTTGTGGGCAGGAGCGATGGATTATCGGGACAAAATCCGGCCACTTATCCGGTGGCAAAGATGCGCGGCTCGGTTAGTGTGGGTCAAAGCTGTTCTGGTAAGACGACGGAGCGGGATCGACGACCGGCCCGAGGTGAGTTCTTTTGCTCCCCGCGGTCTTGTCGAGCGTGACGGAGATAACGGGCAAAGGTGTCGAAGCTGTCCGGCAGTTTGTCTTTATGATCGGGAACGTTCTTGAGTAACCAGGCCCAAACCTCCTTATCGCCTGCGTTGATGAGGTTAGGCTCTTGTTCAAGGGCGTACTGTTCGGACAAATACGCAAGTTCGTAGGCTTGGTTTGTCGGTCGATCGGTTTCTGTTCGCAAAGGCGTCACACGTGACGACTGTTGGCGAAGGTCCTTCTCGGCCTCGTGAATCCCCAAACCCGTTAAGTAATACGCAGACGACGCTGAACCGACGAAGCCGGTTTCGGAGGCCTCGACTTTCCCATTGATTTTTACGCGGACTGTCGCAGTTTCAGGCTGGTTCTCGTCGGTCTTTTCCCGCCGATAAAGTACGCGGATATGCCTCCCATCGAGAAGCTTCCAGCCTATATGTCCGCCGAGCCGGGCCAAGTGGCCAAGACCGTGCCGCGTTTGCTCAATCATTCCCTTGCCTCGAAGCAGCCGCAGGGTACCATCCAAGTTCTGGACGGACTCGCAAAGCTCGCCTTCGATGACGTAGGCGGGTACTGCGTAAAGGCGTTGGATATCCTGTACGGTATCACAAGGGTCGGCAGATTCCCTGCCGATGTAACACCATTCATACAGGCATCGGAGTACTAGGGCTTGGTCCTGTTCGAGTTTGGCGATCTTTGCGTGAATGGTCATTACCGCGAGACTCCCGATTGAACCTGGCTATCGAATTGTTCGGGTAAGCCCGAACCGGAGTTCACAGTGGACGCGGGAACCACCGTTTAGGTCCGAGAAACCGGGCGAGATTCGGTCCTCTCGGCGATTCGGGTTCCGCCCCTTTGATCCAGAATCGGCTTGGGGGCATAGGCAAAGGACTCCATTGTCATTGTATGCCCGATTGTCCGGAGCAGAGTTTTTACGGGACGCTCCCTCAAGCCGTCTCCGTGGGGCATTCGGTCGAAAACCCTGGCTTGTGAAGCAGATTCCCGCCGCGCCTCCCTACGCGGCGGGAATCACTCCTGAGACTCGGAATCCCTCGCCCCACCATCCCGGCGGAGGGGCCTAACTCAAAACCGGGGAAACCTCTTTTGATGCTTTCGTTCCTTCCTTGCCGAGCCAGATCACGCCGGCATCATCCGCACGTATGGCCGCGACATCTTCGGGCTTCATGCCGGTCGGATACAAAAGGAACCGCAGCTTGTCGATGTCCCAGTACTTGCGGACGCTTCGCTGCGAGTCCTGAACGAGCCGACGAACGTAGTCCGACCAGACCGCGCGAGTGCGGACATCATCGGTGGCCTCGGCCTCGAAGACATAGCCGCATTCCTCAAGACCCGTGACCGTGTTAGGCAGCGCCTTGCCTCGGGCGTTGACCCCCTCCATGAACACCTCTTCCGCCCCGAACTCACGAGCGGTTTGGATTAACTCGTCGATCTGTTCCGGGTCATCGGAGATACCCGGCAGCAACGGGCAGAACATCGCATAGGTCCGAAGACCTAGCCGATGGGCCTCCTTCATGGATGCGATCCGTTCGGGAATCGGCGACGCGAAAGGCTCGATGGCCTGTATCACGTCGGCCTTGTCCGGCGTCCCGGTGATGCTCATACCCACAAGAACCCGGTCGCGGTAACGCTGTACGACGTCGAAGTCCTTCATCACCGCGACGTTTTTGGTCAGGATTCTCACTGTCCATCCTGGCTCGGCGAGGATTGCCTCCAGGCACTTCCGCCCCAGGTCGTACATCACGCCTTCGGGCGCCCATGCGTCTACGATCGTGCAAAGCTGCACCATCCCACGCTTTCGCATGGTCCTGGCATCATGACGAACGGCGTCGTCGATATGAGGATCCACGATGGCGAGGATCATGTTCTCGAACGGACTGACACCCGCATCTTTGTACGCATGGTGCATCCTCATCGAGGCCGCAACGCTACAGTACGTGCAGCCGTGACTGCACCGGACACCGACATTCACGGCGAACTCGGCCAGCTTCTTCTTGGCGAAGCCCGGTGTTGGCCTGATCCCGGACTTCAACTGCGTCAGATGGATTTCCACGGTTTTCTCCTTGTTTGGAAACCACCGAGCTAGCTTCGGAGAGGTTTAGAAAGGACAATGACGGGTAAAGGAAGCGCTCTCTCATAGTATTATATAGTGGCGCGGAGGAGGAAGTGTAGTCGCGACTTAATCCAGGCTGGGAGAAACCGGGGCACGCAGGGCCAGAAACGAGCACTCATATTCGAACCGTCCGGTAACATCCGAAAGGCTCCTCAGACTTTGGATCACACAAGAGGGGTCCGAGCGCCCGTGCAACTATGTGAATGGGACCAATAAAAACACAGCTATTCAATCCCTAGAAAACTCCCGAAAATTGGGGTTGGAACGATCATAACCTCTTTGTTTTCAACGATGTAGGAAATCGGATTGATATTCGATTCCCCCCGCCTCCATTGTAAGTGCTTGTAAACAAATGAGTTACAAGCATTCGGAAACACTTCCTGGCTGGTTCCTGGCTGATCGGGCGGGTTGGCTCTGCCGCATCGGTGGGCGCGACCTGCGAGCGGAGCCCACCGATCCGGGAAAGCCACTCCAGAGGCGGGCATGCCACCGCCTGCCTCGGTAGTCATCCGCATGAATGCTCCAACCGCGCCTCGATGCCCTAGTTTGCGTCAGCGCACGCCAAGCGGTCCGGCGCGGCTTAGCACCCACTGTTGCCGCAAAGTGCGCGAATCTGGGGAGCAGGCTGTCCATCCCGAAAACTCTATCCGGGAGTTTCGTGCCCGAGGAGCAGGGATTCGGGAGCATGACATCGTGGACGAAGCCGACGCAAACGACGACTTTCGGGTGGACTCGGCGCTGACTTCCGGTCGGCGCGCGGACCGGTCCCCTTGAACTCGTTTGTAACATGAACTGCGAAGCCGTTTCTCAAGCGGCGCGGCAGTAGCGATGATGCAATCCACCGACTTGCGGGATCGCAACCACTCGGCCGCGGGACGGCGGCTCGACTGCACGTTCGATGGGCGCGTTGCGGTCGAGGGACAAACGAGTCCTCGTCAGGTGATAGTACTCGAAGTACGAAGCCAAGATGCGCCGCAAGTGTCGTTCGTTCATCACGATGACATGATCGAGACACTCTCGACGGATTGAACCGACTAGGCGTTCGCAATAAGGGTTCTGCCAGGGAGACTTCGGCGCACACGCAACTTCTTCGATGTCCATATGCTTGACTCGACGTCGAAAGAATTCGCCGTAGATCGAGTCCCGATCGCGAATCAAGAAGCGCGGCGCTTCGTCGAAGGGGAAAGCTTCAACAATCTGCTGCGCTGTCCATTGCGCCGTCGGATACGCGGTGACGCTAAAGTGATTAACATGGTGCCGATCGTGACGAAGAATGACGAAGGCGAAGAGTATTCGAAACGTTGCGGTAGGGACGGTAAAGAAGTCGATCGCGACGATGTCCTTGACATGGTTGTCGAGAAACGTCCGCCACGTCTGCGAGGGCGGCTTGCGTGGGTGAACTCGGTACTTGTCGATAGTGGACTCGGCGACAACATGGCCCAGCAGCGCGAGCTCGGATTGGATCCGTGGCGTCCCCCACAACGGGTTCTCGCGGGACATGCGGCGGATCAGGTTGCGAATCTCAGCTTTGATCTTCGGTCGGCCGCCTTTGCCCCTTCGAGACTTCCATCGCCAGAAAAGCTTGAATCCCTGACGATGCCATCGCACCACGGTGTCGGGCTGCACGATGAGCAAGGCGGAACGCCAACCGGTCCAGATTCGGGATAGGATGGCCCAGAAGGTCCGGTCGCGCCGCCGGAGCGGTGGCGTTTTCGACTTCTGCTGGAGAATGGCGAGCTGCTGTCGAAGCGCGAGGTTTTCGGCAGCGAGTTCCGTTCGGTCACGCAGGACGCCGCGTAAGAACAGCATCAGGATGCGAATTACGCCCATTTCACAGCCTCCGAGAAGGTCAATCACAGCTTGGAAACGGTAGCTACCGCGTCGAAGTCGTCAATTCACAAGTCGTTTGCTGACAAGGCGGACGGAATATTCGGGATAAACAGGATTCTTTGGAGGGCCTTCGAAACCCAGCATTGAAAGTGCTGGGCTAAGTTCGCCCGTCCCTAACGGAACGAAGCGCCGCCCGTGAAGTGCGACGCTTCGCGGTCCGTTCACTTCGGTTCGGGAGTCGGGTAAGATACAGACAGCGTGAAGAACTACGTTAGAAGACTCCCAACGACCCCCTCACCCTACCGTCTCCCCCCGAGGGGGAGAGAGGGTAGCCGCTTGCTCGCGCTCGCGAATCCGATGGGACTGCATCATGGTAGCGCGGTACGGAGTAGTGCCACCCACAAGGGGTGGCGCTGCAACGCTGCGGCGCTGTGCGGGGTCATCGCGGCCGCCATCGGCGGTGCGCGTGCGGCGGAATCGCTCGGTGTGGCCGATCCGGTCATGCAGGCCGAAGAGCGGCGCGTGGAGATGATCCAGCGCGTCGCACCGAGCGTGGTGTGCATCTTCGATCGCAATCAACGCGGCGGCGGATCGGGAGTCATCATCGACCCCCAGGGATACGGACTCACCAATTACCACGTCGTGGCGGGGATGCTGGATACTCGGCGTGGGTGGGGCGGACTGAGCGACGGGACGCTCTACGAGCTGGAAGTGTTGGGGATTGATCCCACGGGGGACGTGGCCATGTTTCGGCTGATCGGCGCGGAGCGATTCCCGTACGCGGAGTTGGGTGATTCCGACGCGGTGCGGTTGGGCGATGCAGCCGTAGTGATGGGGAACCCCTTCTCGCTCAGCGACGATTACACGCCGTCGGTCGCGGTCGGCCTGGTAACCGGGGTGCACCGCTATCAGAAGGGGACGAAGGGCAACCTCACCTATACGGACTGCATTCAGGTGGATGCGTCGGTGAATCCGGGCAACTCGGGCGGGCCGTTGTTTAACGTCGCCGGTGAGGTGATCGGGATCAATGGGCGCATCTCGGTGAATACCCGCGGGCGGTTTAACGTGGGATTGGGCTACGCCATTTCCTCCAATCAGATTGAGCGGTTCATTCCCGCGATGCGCGCGGGTCTGCTGGCCCGTCACGGGTCGTTGCAGGCCACGGTGGACGCGGAGCCTGACGGACGGATCGTGTTCCAACGCATTGCGCCCGATTGGAACGCGGACAAGGCGGGCATCCGTCGTGGTGACACACTGCTGACATTCGACGGGGTGCCGATTACGTCCGGCAACCACTACGCAAGTTTGCTCGGAACTTATCCAGCGGATTGGCCGGTGCCGATCGAAATCGAGCAGGAGGGGCGGCAACGTACCGTCGTTGTAAGACTTGACACGGTAAACCCCAAGCTGCGAAAGCCCTTTGAGCTCCAGCGTGAAGTGAATGTCCGCGAAGTGGAGCGTGTACTCCGCAAGTTCGCGGAGGCGACGCTTGGGACGACGGAGGCGCGGCGGCCAGGAGGTTGGAAGTGGACATTGGTGCGAACCTTCGCGCCGGGCGCCGACGGAAGCGCTAAAACGCCGGAGTGCTATGAAGTCTCGCAGACCGGGGACGGGCCGGTACGAATGCAGCGACGCTATGACGATGGATCGCCCGGTCCGCTAATCGTCTACGACGACCGGACGGCCACGCAGCGCATCGATGAAGCGAGTGAGCCGTGGGAGCTGGCCACGGATGTGGGAATGGTTTTCTCCGCGCTCTATGTGATGCAGCGTTGGATGCTCGAAGCGGCGGAGACCATCGACCTGAGCCGGGTGACCCACGCCGGGGGCGACCGGATCGTTCCGCAATCGGGCGATTCCGGGGGGATTCTTGAGGTTTTGGAGTGGCCGGTGGCGCAGAACGCCGTGGCGAAGTTCGGGTTCGATGTTCAATCCGGACGCCTTCTGCGCCTGCGCGTGCGGGACTCGCAATCGGGGGCGGAGGCGACAATCGACTTGGAAGAATACCGAAGGATCGGCGGATTGTGGCCCATTACCTCGCCCATACACTCAAGGGTGTATGGGCTGACGTGGCCGCAACGGATGGAGGTGCACGGGCCGGGACTGAAATACAATGACGTGTTGTCCAACTGGGAGTTGAGCCCGTGACGGTCAAGCGGATCGTTGCTTTCCTCCTCATCGCCAACCATATCGCGCCGCTAGCGGCGCTGGGCGGGGGGTTCGATCGGGCAATCGACGCGGCCATGCCTCGTGTGGTGAAGCTGTATGGACTGGGCGTCGGGGCGCAGGCCGGCTACGGCACGGGGGTGGTGATTTCTTCCGACGGACTGGTTCTGACCGTGTTCTCGCTGCTCATCGACGCTCGGCGCGTTCGCGCGGTGACAGCTGATGGCACGCATTACGAAGCCGAGGTCGTTCATCGAGACAACGCAAGGCAACTGGCCTTGTTGCGGCTTCGGCGTGCATCCGAAGGCCTCCTCACCCCACCCTCTCCCCCAGAAGGAGAGAGGGATTGGGAAACGAACTCTAGGTCTGGGGACCAAGACGGCACCACCGCAAGGGAAGGCGATTCTGCCGACGGATTTGCATTCTTCGATTTGGCTTGTGGGGCTGCGGCCACAGATCAGGCCGCACTGCGAGCCGGCGACTGGGTGCTCGCGGCGGGCAATCCCTTCAAAGTGGCCGACGGCGCAGAACCCGTCTCTGTGGTCCACGGGGTATTTTCGGCCAGGACCCGGCTGGACGCCCGCCGGCAGGTGAAAGAGTTTCCCTACCACGGGGACGTCCTGGTCATCGACGCGATCACCAGCAACCCCGGGGCGCCGGGGAGCGCCGTGGTGGATATCGAGGGGCGGTTTGTGGGGATGATCGGGCGGGAAGTGGTGTCGAACCTTACGCACACGCATTTCAATTACGCCATGCCGCGCGACGTGCTGTGCGAATGTCTCAACGAAGCGACTGGCGTGACTCCGCGTGATGCGCTCGGCCTCGCGGAAAGCGGCGGCGAGCGGGGCGTCGATCCGGGGATTCGCTTGATGCGGACGGCGTACCGCGACATTCCACCGATGGTGGATCGCGTTCGGCGAGGGTCGGCGGCGGAACTTTCGGGAGTGCGCCAGGATGATGTGATTCTCTCGATCAACGGGGCGAATGTCGCCAATCCGGAAGAATACGACGAGCGGTTGCGTATGGTTGCGGCGGGGGAGGGAATTGATCTGGTGATTCGGCGGGGCCGTAACATTGTCACCATTCGCCTGGAGCCGGAGAAAAGATAATGAGCAAACGAAAGTGCCAGCTTTTTCCGGGTTCTTCCGAACGAGGCGTGCGGTTCGGCTTGGACGGCGTCACCGCGCAGGCTCCCGGCGCGCCGGGATTTCATTTCGCCCGCGGCTCGCTGCTGCGATTATGCTTACTCCTATCTGCGGTGAATACGACACGGGGACAAGCGCCTGCCGCCGACGATCATGAAGTTCTTCGGGCGTCGCAGGAGCGTTTCCGCGCCGTGGCGAAGATGCTTCGGCCGTCGCTGGTGCGCATCGAAACCGTCGGCGGTACGCAGCCGGCGGCGCCGCAACCGCCTGAGAAACCAACACCGACCGACCCCGACGAAGAAGGTCCGCCTTCCCCGCCCCGTTTACAGAACCCGTTCCGCGACGCACCGGGGTCCGGGTTTGTGATCGCCGACGGGCCGACGACGGGACTGATCTATTCCGCTGACGGATACATCGTGACCAGCAGTTTCAACTTCGTTCGCGAGCCGGCGCTCATCACCGTGACGCTATCGGACGGCCGGCGTGTGGCCGCTGATCTGATCGCTCGCGACCAGGTCCGAAAGATCGCGCTGTTGAAAGTCGACGCGTCCGGACTTACTCCGCCGCCGTGGAGCACGATCGAGGAGTTGCACGTGGGGCAGTCGGCCGTCGCATTGGGGCTGGGCTTCGGCGGCAGCGACCCTTCGCTGACGGTGGGGATCATCAGCGCCGTGAACCGAATGCGCGGCAACGCGATCCAAACGGACGCGAAGCTCAACCCCGCCAACTACGGCGGGCCGCTTTGTGATCTCGAAGGCCGCGTGATCGGCATTTGCGTTCCCATGGCCCAGCGGGCGGGAGAGTTGGCCGGCGTGGAGTTATACGATTCCGGCGTGGGATTCGCCGTGCCCAAACATCGCCTCGACACAATCGTTGAAACGCTGGCGACTCGCGGATCGGTCTACCGGGGGTGGCTCGGATTCGTGATCGATCCTCGTTCACCGGACGCGGCAATGATCCTCAACATCGCCGAGCCGTCGCCAGCGCATGCCGCGGGGCTGAGGCCGGGCGACAAGATCGTGCGTGCGAACGGCCGGCCGGTCCTGCACTATGGGCACCTTGTACAGGCGATCTACATGATCCCCGCCGGGGAGCAGGTGATCCTCGAAATCGAGCGGGATGGCATTGCGTTCAGCGCCGCGGCGACCTTGGCTCGCAGCAGCGAACTGGGCCCGTTGCCGGAGTTGTCCGAGCCCTTCGATCCCTCCACGCCGGTTCCATCGCACGAACCCGAGGAGGCGCCGGAAGAACCGTAGAGGCGGGTAGAAGATTTCGACCTTCCGGCATCGGAGCGGGAGGGATTCGAACCCTCGGTGCAGTTTCCCGCACACCGCATTTCCAGTGCGGTCCCTTCAGCCACTCGGACACCGCTCCCACAAAATGCCAACGCGATCAGGCGGCGCTCGCAATGTATCGCATCATGCGTCCTATCCCGCTTCCGGTCAAGCGAACCCGTATCCGAGCGAGGAAGGTCAAAGTCCGTAATGGAAGTTTGGGTGTTTCCAGGTGTGCGCGAATTGGGCGGATACGCAGATCGCTTCGTCGGATCGGCCGGCGGGCATTAGCCTGCGGTCGGCTCCTGCATCTTTACCTAGCCTGGTCTTGACGGGCCGGTGAAAGAGATGAGTCGTGCGAGTCTCCCTTCGGCGCCAGGAGCACTGCGGCGAATAACTACGCGCCGGAACTGGATTCCGGCGAGTACGCATTCGCCGTTGCGTCCCGTGCAGCGGGGCGGCCCAACCGAGGTCTAATATTTTCCCACGTCGCGATGGCGTAGTACCTTGGATTACCGGCACCCACTTTGTAACTGCTGATGATTACTTTTTTTGGCCTATTCCTCTTGATTCCGCCCAAGTCAAGCGCAAGAGTTCAACACGATTGGTGCGCGACCTCGCAGAGCGTTTGTATCAACTCGCTGGCCTTATGAGGAAAGGCCGGCGCGTTTCGCGAATTCGGGGCGTGTACGAGATTTATCGAGTCGGTGAGTTTAGTAGCTGGAACTTCGCCGGGTTTGTTCAAGAAGGTCGCGGGGGCCGAAACACTCCTGACCTTTGGGGGGAAGGTAGACATGACTCGTATCACATGGGTGGTGGGTTTATTGGCGGCTGCGGGGGTAGACCGGGGCCAATTCGCGCGGGCGGCGGCGGTAGTGGATCTCAACGGCGGCGAGACCGCCGGCGCAGGCAGTGTGATCTACGACAACATCGTGCCGAACGGCGGACTGAACCCCAACGGCGCTTCACCGGCGTCGCAATACGACGCGGCATTCCCGTTTGATGCGGGAGCGACCGACGATTTCATTCTGCCGGCGACTCCGCTTTGCAGATGGTCGGTGACGGGCATCCGTTGGTCCGGTGTTTACTGGGGCCCGGACGAGCGGAGGACCATCACCGGTTTCCGCATTATGTTCTGGCCTGACGTTACCGGCGAGCCCGCCGGCGCTGGCGCTGTCGTCCCGAATCTGGGCGACGCTCTGTCTGTTTACGAGATTGCGGGCCTCGCCAACGAAACACCGAATGCGCTCGGCGCCCCAATCACCTTCGATTATTTTACGGAACTACCGCAACCCTTCCATGCGATGCCCGGCGTCCGTTATTGGCTCCAGATTCAGCCGGTGATGGCAAGTCCGGTGCAGTGGGGGTGGCATATTACCCAAGGTCGGCAGGGCATCGGCCCGTTTCAATACTTTGATTTACTGAGCCTGCCGTTATGGACTTCCGTGCCGGACGCGGGCGATCTGGCTTTCGCCTTGATCGGCAACCCCTACGACAACGCCTGTGATGACGGAAATGCCTGTACGACGGATACGTGTTCCGGCGCCACCTGCGTTTTCACACCCATCACATGTGACGACAACAGCGTGTGCACCGTTGATTCGTGCGATCCGGCCGGCGGATGCGTCTTCACCGGCATCTCTTGCAACGATGGAAATGAGTGCACGACGGACTCGTGCGACCCGTCCGGTGGATGCACGTTTACGACACGGACCTGCGATGACGGCATCGCCTGCACCAGCGACACGTGTGATCCGGCCCAGGGCTGTATCTTTGCGGCGATCAACTGCAACGACGGTGTGGCCTGTACGGCCGATTCGTGTGACGAGACCAACGGCCAGTGCGTCAATGCGCCGAGCGACACGGTGTGCAGTGACGGGCTGTTCTGCAACGGCGATGAGACGTGCCATCCCACGCTGGGCTGTCAGGCGGGTACTCCGCCGAACTGCAACGACGAAGTGGGCTGCACGGTGGACGTGTGCGACGAAGCCAACGACCGGTGTAATCATCCGCCCGACGATGCGGCCTGCGACGACGGCCAATTCTGCAACGGTAAGGAGACGTGCGATCCGGTCAACGGTTGCCAAGCCGGTACTACTCCGAACTGCAGTGACGGCGTGGGCTGCACAGTGGACACCTGCGACGAATCCAACGACACCTGCATCAATACTCCCGATCAGGGATCCTGCGATGATTTGCAGTTCTGCAACGGCGTGGAGCGGTGCGATTCGATCAGCGACTGCCAGACGGGCACGCCGCCCAACTGCGACGACAGCGTCGGATGCACGGTAGACGCATGTGACGAAGCAGGCGACGTATGCACACATACGCCGAACGATAACGCTTGCAGCGACAACGCGTTCTGCAATGGTGGCGAATTCTGCGACGCGCTGCAAGGATGCCAGGACAACACCGATCCATGTGTGTTGCCGCTGATATGCGACGAATTCAACCTTCGTTGCGTCGAATGTCTTTCGGACACGCAATGTAACGACGGACTGTTCTGCAACGGCGTCGAGACGTGTGACCCCGGCACCGGCGGCTGTATCGCGGGAACGCCGCCCAATTGTGACGACGGCGTCTCCTGCACGGTGGATTCCTGCGCCGGGGCCACTGACGCTTGCGTACACACGACAGACAACGGCGCGTGCGCGAACGGTCAGTTCTGCGACGGAGAGGAAACGTGCGACGCGCTAGAGGGGTGCCAACCGGGGACGCCGCCCAACTGCGACGACGATGTGGCCTGCACAGTGGATGCGTGCAATGATGCGGTGGATTCGTGCGATCACATCGCCGACAACGCGGCGTGCAACGACGGTCTGTACTGTAACGGATCCGAATTGTGCCACACGGTTAACGGGTGCGAATCGGGAACCGCGCCTAACTGCAATGACGGCGTCGCCTGTACCGTGGATGCCTGCAATGAAACAACCGACACTTGCGATCACTCGGCGGATCATTCAGTGTGCGACGACAACCTGTTCTGTACAGGCGTCGAGACCTGCGATCCGAAGAACGACTGTCAAGCGGGCGCCCCGCCCAACTGCGATGACGGCGTTTCTTGCACCGTCGATTCCTGCGACGAGGGCAACGACCGGTGTGGACACCAACCCATGGACACCCTGTGCGACGACACACAGTTCTGCAACGGGGTGGAGACGTGCGATGCGCTCAACGACTGCCGGCCGGGCACCTTGCCAGACTGCGATGACTCGGTTGCCTGTACCGACGACGCGTGCGACGAAACGGCAGACACCTGCACTCATAAACCCACAAATAGCCGTTGCGACAACGGGCAGTTTTGCGACGGCCTGGAGTTCTGCGACCCGGTTCTCGGATGCCAGGACAATTCTGATCCGTGCAATGCGCCTCTATCGTGCGATGAGCCCGACAATCGGTGTGTTGCTTGTCTGACGGACGGGCAGTGCGACGACGGGTTATTCTGCAACGGCGCGGAGACGTGTAACGCGGTCACGGGTTCTTGTGTACCAGGGACGCCCCCTGGTTGCGACGACGAGGTCGGCTGTACGGTCGATAGCTGCAGCCCGGTGACCGACGCATGTTCGCATTCGCCCGACCATGTCGCTTGCAGCGATGACCAGTTCTGTAATGGCGAGGAGGTCTGCGATCCGCTTAACGGCTGCCAGGGGGGGACGGCGCCCGACTGTGCGGACCAAGTGCCTTGTACGATGGACTCGTGCAGCGAACCGATGGACAAGTGCGTCCACGAGCCCAGCGACGCATTGTGCAGCGACGGTTCATACTGCAACGGTGCAGAGAAGTGTGATGCGACTGCCGGCTGTCACGTTGGGACTTCGGTGAACTGCGACGACGGCATCGAATGCACCGCGGATGCGTGCAACGAAGGCACGGATTCGTGCGATTATTCGCCGAACGACGCGGCCTGCGATGACGGGCTTTTCTGCACCGGTTTGGAAACATGCAGCCCTTCGTCCGGTTGTGAATCGGGTCCGGTGCCCCAGTGCGACGATGGGGCTGCGTGCACGGTCGATTCGTGCAACGAAGGCAAGGATCAATGCGTCAACGCGGTTCTCGTTTGCGACGATCAGAACCCATGCACGGACGATGCCTGCGATCCGGGCTCGGGTTGTGTTTTCAGTCCCGTCGTATGCGATGACGGAGATGCATGTACGGTCGACTCATGTGTCGACGGCATGTGTACGAGTTCGACGCCACCGGACTTTGATGGCGATGGCGACATCGACCTAGACGACTTCACGGTCTTTTCGAGTTGCCTTGGACTCTCCGTGAGCGGCGCGACGGCGCTGCCGTGCTCCTGTGCCGACCTCAACGGCGACGGAATAATCGACCTGCGGGATTATGCACTGTTCCAGCCTTCGTATAGCGGTGCAAAGTAGCCCTACTCAAGGGGTTTGAGAGAAGGGGAGTATAGATGAATCCCATCGTTAGACTATGTCGTGGGCCGATCGGGTATGTCCTACTGATTGCAGCCGGCTGTTTCCACTCCGGCGACACGGCGTTCGCCCAAACCTCACCCGGCACGGCGGCTCTGGGAGACCCGTTCGAGGTGCACGGCCTACTCTACTCCGGCAGCGCCCCTGCGGGCTTTCCATTCGGCGACGGTTGGGCGCAGGGGGCGACCTTCCTGGGCGTTCTCGACGCAGATGGGAACCCCGCTCCTAATGCGGCCGGAATTCCCTTCCGTGTCGCCCGAACGGTCGACGAGAACTGGGGCAACCAGGGCGACGGCTATGACCCTACCATGTTCACCAGCGGCAATAAGAACGATGATTTGATCGGCTTGGGTCAAGCGCCGTGGGCCTGGGGACAGGGCGGGGGAAGTCCGGCGAAGAATGACATCACCAATACCTACTTCCACACGCGGCTCGACCCCCTCACCGGCGACCGCTGGGTGTTCGTCGCTGGCGAGGTGAGGTCGACCAGCGGGGACAGCCACGTCGACTTTGAGTACAACCAGGCGGGCGTTCTCCAGGATGGGACCACCAGCGGGTTCCTTATTGGACTCGGTCCCAACGGCGGCCGAACGGTCAACGACTTCCTGATCTCCATCGACTTCACCCAGGGCGGAAGGACGCCCGTGGCCAGCGTACGAGTTTGGAACGGCGCCTCTTTTGATCTGGTTTCCGTGCCCCAAGGCGTGTTCGTCTCGACCAATTTCACGGACATTCCCCACGGCCAGAACGGGAGCTGGAAGCACTTTACGGACGACGGCGCGGAAGCGAACGTTTTGACGCACCTTCAGTTGGTGGAGGGCGCCGCGAACCTCAGCGCCCTGGGCATCTTCGTGGACGCGTGCAACCCCGATTCGACCTTCATGGCCAAGACGCGGTCCTCGACCTCCTGGACGGCGGATATGAAGGACTTCGCCCTGGTCTACTTCCCCATTGAACCGCCGCCGGAGGTGGTCATCGAAACGGTGCAGCGGGTGTGCGGGGGGACAAGCTTCCAGGCCACGGCCAGGGAGGTGACGGGACTTCCGAAAACGAGTCTGCAATGGACCCTTTCGGGCTGTGGGACGATGCTCACCGATCCCACGGCGAGTGTGGTGACGGTGCAGGCCGATCCGGTATGCGACTGCGAGATTGTTCTGAGCGCCACGGCCACTGGCGGCGAATGCGGCCACGTCATCGTCGCCCGAACCACGGTTGCCGTCGGCGACGTGGTCGTGCCGACCCTCAGCGACGAACCGGCGGACCTCACCGTGGAGTGTGACGCGGTACCACCGGCGGTGGTGCTGACCGCGGCCGACGAGTGCTCCGAGCCTACATTACAGTTCGACGAGGCCGAAGAGCCGGGCGATTGCACGGGCAGCTCGACCATCCTACGGACTTGGACGGCGCTTGACGGATGCAGCCATGCGACGGCGTATACCCAGGTCGTCACGGTAGAGGATACTACCTCGCCGAGCCTCAGCGGGGTGCCCGCGGACGCCAACGCCTCCTGCGACGATATCCCCGCGCCTCCTGAAGTGACGGGTTCGGACAACTGCTCCGATGCAACGGTCGAAGGGACGGAGTCCGTACAACCGGGGGATTGTGACGGTGAGGCCACCATTATCCGCACCTGGACGGGGACCGATGCGTGCGGCAATGCGGTTTCGCAGAGCCAGGTGCTCACCGTGTCGGATACCGCGGCGCCTGTGCTGAGCGGTGTGCCGACCAATGCTACCGTCGAATGCGACGCTGTGCCGGTGGCGGATGTGGTGTCGGCCACGGACAATTGCTCGGCGCCGGGCGTGCAGCCCGCCGAAAGCACGACCCCAGGCCGTTGTGTCGGTGAAGCGACGGTCACCCGAACCTGGACGGCGACCGACGCCTGCGGCAACCAGGATGCTCAGAATCAGGTCATCACCGTGGTCGATACCACCGCCCCGGTACTGATCGGCGTTCCGGGTGATCAGTCCGTGGAATGTGACTCCATTCCCAGCCCCCCTCAGGTCACCGCCGACGACAACTGTTCGGAACCGGTGGTGGAGCTGGACGAGGAGATTGTGCCGGGTCCCGGGGCCGGACGGGCGATGATTACTCGGACTTGGACGGCGACCGATAGCTGCGGCAACTACACCTCACAGACCCAGATCATCACGGTCATCGACACCACCGCTCCGGTCTTGCACGGTGTTCCCGTGGACGAGACGGTGGAATGCGACGCCATTCCGGAGCCACCCGTGGTTTCGGCCACGGACAACTGTGCTGCCCCGCCGGTCATCTTCGAAGAGCAAATTGAGCCCGGCGATTGCGACGGCCAAGCGACCATCACCCGCACCTGGACGGCAACCGACGATTCCGGCAATCCAACGTCGCGCAGCCAGGTCATCACCGTCATCGACACCACCTCGCCGGAGATCAACACCATCGTCGCGGACATCACTGCGGAGTGCGATGCCGTTCCGCTACCCGCCACGGTGACGGCTTCGGACAACTGCTCCAACCCGACGGTTCAACTCCGCGAAGTGACCGAACCCGGGGCATGCGCCGGAGAATCCGTCATGACCCGCACCTGGACCGCAACGGATGACTGCGGCAACCAGGACACTCTGATCCAATCCATCCACATCGTGGACACCCAGTCGCCAACCTTAAGCGCGGATCCGGCGGACGTCGTCGCGGAGTGCAGCGCTGTCCCTTCCGCGCCGAAGCTGACGGCCCAGGACAATTGTGACCAGGACGTACCGGTCAACGCGTCTGTCGAAACTCGACTCGGTGATTGCCCCGGCAACTACGAATTGCTGCGTAAGTGGACGGCGGCAGACGACTGCGGCAATCCGGTAAGTACCGATCAATACGTCGCGGTTCAGGACACCAAAGCCCCGGTCATTACCCTGGAACCCGTCGGTACGCGATTCATCTGCGACGGGCAACCCGTCACCTATCTGGTCAAGGCTACCGATAACTGTACGGAGGTCGAACTCTCTCTGGCCGACTTCATGGCCATTACGGCGAATTACCGTGATACCGTTGCGCTGACGGCTCTTGGAGACGGAAGCGTGCGAATCGTCGCCACCGGGCCCGCGTACATCACGGGTTCCTACGACGCCACTGACGAGTGCGGCAACGCCAGCGCCTCATTCGCATTCACCGTGTCCGTGCGCTACGGTTTGGAGGCGTGCTCGCAGGGCTTCTGGCGCAACCACTTCGAGCTTTGGGGATTGTCGGGTTTTAGTCCGCAGGACAGCTTCCTGGAAGCGTTTCAAATCACCGACTTGTCATCGCCGGAGATACCCGCCGATTTTGACGTGAACATGACGCTCGGAGAGGCGATTGATGCACACGGAGGCGGATTCGGGCAACTCTTATTGCACGGGACTGCAGCCCTACTCAACGCGGCGTACCCGGACATGGACTATCCCTTAAGCGTGGCCGCCGTTCGTGAGATCATGCAAAGGGCGTTCGCCGGAGAAATTACGTTTGCAGAAGCCGGCTCGCTTTTAGTCAATGCTCAGGGCGTCGAACGGGAATGCGGCTGCCCGGTTGACTAGTACGAGAAGAGTTTTCGGCACGGGCCTTTGCGTGTTCGGGAGAAGGGGAAGTTAGATGAATCCCATCGTTAGACTATGTCGTGGGCCGATCGGGTATGTCCTACTGATTGCAGCCGGCTGTTTCCACACAGGCGGGGCCGCGTTCGCCCAGACCTCACCCGGCACGGCGGCTCTGGGAGACCCGTTCGAGGTGCACGGCCTACTCTACTCCGGCAGTGCCCCGGCGGGCTTTCCCTTCGGCGACGGTTGGGCGCAGGGGGCGACCTTCCTGGGCGTTCTCGACGAAGATGGGAACCCCGCTCCGAATACGCTCGGCTTTCCCTTCCGCGCCGCGCGCATGGTCGACGAAAACTGGGGAAATGAGGGCGACGGCTATGACCCTACCATGTTCACCAGCGGCAACAAGAACGAGGATTTGATCGGCCTGGGCCAAAATCCGTGGGCCTGGGGATCGGGTGGGGGAAGCCCGGCGAAGAACGACATCACGAATACTTACTTCCACACGCGGGTCGATCCCCTCACCGGCGACCGCTGGGTGTTCGTCGCCGCGGAGACCAGATCCATCAGCGGGGATAGCCACGCCGACTTTGAGTTCAATCAGGCGGGCGTTCTCCAGGATGGGACCACCAGCGGGTTCCTTATTGGACTCGGTCCCAACGGCGGCCGAACGGTCAACGACTTCATGATCACCATCGACTTCACCCAAGGCGGAAGGACGCCCGAGGCCAGTGTGCGGTTCTGGAACGGCGCCGCTTTCGAGCTGGTCTCCGTTCCCGGGGCCGTGTTCAGCGCCACCAACTTTGTGGACATTCCTCATGGCCAGAACGGGAGCTGGAAGCACTTTACGGACGACGGCGCGGAAGCGAACGTTTTGACGCACCTTCAGTTGGTGGAGGGCGCCGCGAACCTCAGCGCCCTGGGTATCTTCGTGGATGCGTGCAACCCCGATTCGACCTTCATGGCCAAGACGCGTTCCTCGACTTCCTGGACGGCGGATATGAAGGACTTCGCCCTGGTCTACTTCCCCATTGAACCGCCGCCGGAAGTGGTTATCGAAACGGTGCAGCGGGTGTGCGGCGGGACGACCTTCCAGGCCACGGCCAGGGAGGTGACGGGACTTCCGAAAACGAGTCTGCAATGGACCCTTTCGGGCTGTGGGACGATGCTCACCGATCCCACGGCGAGTGTGGTGACGGTGCAGGCCGATCCGGTATGCGACTGCGAGATTGTTCTGAGCGCCACGGCCACTGGCGGCGAATGCGGCCACGTCATCGTCGCCCGAACCACGGTTGCCGTCGGCGACGTGGTCGTGCCGACCCTCAGCGACGAACCGGCGGACCTCACCGTGGAGTGTGACGCGGTACCACCGGCGGTGGTGCTGACCGCGGCCGACGAGTGCTCCGAGCCTACATTACAGTTCGACGAGGCCGAAGAGCCGGGCGATTGCACGGGCAGCTCGACCATCCTACGGACTTGGACGGCGCTTGACGGATGCAGCCATGCGACGGCGTATACCCAGGTCGTCACGGTAGAGGATACTACCTCGCCGAGCCTCAGCGGGGTGCCCGCGGACGCCAACGCCTCCTGCGACGATATCCCCGCGCCTCCTGAAGTGACGGGTTCGGACAACTGCTCCGATGCAACGGTCGAAGGGACGGAGTCCGTACAACCGGGGGATTGTGACGGTGAGGCCACCATTATCCGCACCTGGACGGGGACCGATGCGTGCGGCAATGCGGTTTCGCAGAGCCAGGTGCTCACCGTGTCGGATACCGCGGCGCCTGTGCTGAGCGGTGTGCCGACCAATGCTACCGTCGAATGCGACGCTGTGCCGGTGGCGGATGTGGTGTCGGCCACGGACAATTGCTCGGCGCCGGGCGTGCAGCCCGCCGAAAGCACGACCCCAGGCCGTTGTGTCGGTGAAGCGACGGTCACCCGAACCTGGACGGCGACCGACGCCTGCGGCAACCAGGATGCTCAGAATCAGGTCATCACCGTGGTCGATACCACCGCCCCGGTACTGATCGGCGTTCCGGGTGATCAGTCCGTGGAATGTGACTCCATTCCCAGCCCCCCTCAGGTCACCGCCGACGACAACTGTTCGGAACCGGTGGTGGAGCTGGACGAGGAGATTGTGCCGGGTCCCGGGGCCGGACGGGCGATGATTACTCGGACTTGGACGGCGACCGATAGCTGCGGCAACTACACCTCACAGACCCAGATCATCACGGTCATCGACACCACCGCTCCGGTCTTGCACGGTGTTCCCGTGGACGAGACGGTGGAATGCGACGCCATTCCGGAGCCACCCGTGGTCACGGCCACGGACAACTGCGCCACCCCGCCGGTCATCTTCGAAGAGCAAGTTGAGCCCGGCGATTGCGAGGGCCAAGCGACCGTCACCCGCACCTGGACGGCAACCGACGACTCCGGCAATCCAACGTCGCGCAGCCAGGTCATCACCGTCATCGACACCACCTCGCCGGAGATCAACACCATCCTCGCGGACATCACCGCGGAGTGCGATGCCGTTCCGCTACCCGCCACGGTGACGGCTTCGGACAACTGCTCCAACCCCACGGTTCAACTCCGCGAAGTGACCGAACCCGGGGCATGCGCCGGAGAATCCGTCATGACCCGCACCTGGACGGCAACGGATGACTGCGGCAACCAAGACACGCTGATCCAAACCATCCACATCGTGGACACCCAGTCGCCAACCTTGAGCGCAGATCCGGCGGACGTACAAGTCTCCTGCGATAATGTACCCGCACCCTTTGAATTGGCTGGAACGGACAGTTGCTCGGATGTCACCATTGAGCAGTCGGAGACTGTGCAACCGGGGGCTTGTCAAGGGCAGTCTACGATTACGCGCACCTGGACGGGGACCGATGCGTGCGGCAATGCGGTTTCGCAGAGCCAGGTGCTCACCGTGTCGGATACCGCGGCGCCTGTGCTGAGCGGTGTGCCGACCAATGCCACCGTCGAATGCGACGCTGTGCCGGTGGCGGATGTGGTGTCGGCTACGGACAACTGCTCGGCGCCGGGTGTTCAACCGACCGAAGGAACGACCCCCGGGCGTTGCGTCGGCGAAGCGACGGTCACCCGAACCTGGACGGCGACGGACGCCTGCGGCAATCAGGATGCAAAAGATCAAATCATCACCGTCGTCGATACCACCGCCCCGGTACTGATCGGCGTTCCGGGTGATCAGTCCGTAGAATGTGACTCCATTCCCAGCCCCCCTCAGGTCACCGCCGACGACAACTGTTCGGAACCGGTGGTGGAGTTGGACGAGGAGATTGTGCCGGGTCCCGGGGCCGGACGGGCGATGATTACTCGGACTTGGACGGCGACCGATAGCTGCGGCAACTACACCTCACAGACCCAGATCATCACGGTCATCGACACGACCGCTCCGGTCTTGCACGGTGTTCCCGTGGACGAGACGGTGGAATGCGACGCCATTCCGGAGCCACCCGTGGTCACGGCCACGGACAACTGCGCCACCCCGCCGGTCATCTTCGAAGAGCAAGTTGAGCCCGGCGATTGCGAGGGCCAAGCGACCGTCACCCGCACCTGGACGGCAACCGACGATTCCGGCAATCCAACGTCGCGCAGCCAGATCATCACGGTGATTGACACGACTTCGCCGGTGATCAACACCATCGTCGCGGACATCACTGCGGAGTGCGATGCCGTTCCGCTACCCGCCACGGTGACGGCTTCGGACAACTGCTCCAACCCGACGGTTCAACTCCGCGAAGTGACCGAGCCGGGTGCGTGCCTTGGGGAATCCGTCATGACCCGCACCTGGACCGCAACGGATGACTGCGGCAACCAGGACACTCTGATCCAAACCATCCACATCGTGGACACCCAGTCGCCAACCTTGAGCGCGGATCCGGCGGATGTCGTTGCGGAATGCGGCTCCGTTCCTTCGGCGCCAAAGCTGACGGCCAACGACGCCTGCGACCCGAACGTATCGGTCGCCGCCCAAGAAACGACAACGCCCGGGTCATGTCCCGCAGATTACGAATTGTTCCGAACCTGGAACGCCGTGGATGATTGCGGCAATGCCATAAGTGCCGACCAGGCGGTCCAAGTTCAAGATACGACGCCACCGGAAATTGTCCTGTCAACGAATGGAGTCTTGTATATCTGCCCGGACCAAGCCGCGGAATTTTACATCACCGCGAAAGATAAGTGCACGGCGGCCGAGTTTACCCTGACCGAACTGGTGGTGCTTACGGCGAACTACCGGGATCGGGCCACGATCAGTTCGCTTCCGGATGGAGGAGTGAAGATTGTCACGCCCAGCCCGACTTATATCCGAGGTAGATACGCCGCAATGGATGAATGCGGCAACATCAGTGCTCCGGTCGAATTCAGCACGTCGTCACGATACGGCTTGGAGGCGTGCTCAATAGGATTCTGGAAGACCCATCCCGAGGAATGGGGACCCACGGGGCTCAGGCCTGACTTGTTGTTCGTTGACGTGTTTCAAATCACGGACTTTTCGTCGCCGGAAATATCTCGACGCTTTACGCCCACATTGACACTTGGAGAGGCGCTTGAGGGTCCGGGCGGCATTTTCGACTCAACAGTTGCGGAAGGGACGGCAGGCATGCTCAACGCTGCTTACAAGATGCAATACCCCTATAACGTGGCGACCGTCCGTCGAATCATGCAAAGAGCATTCTCGGGAGAAATCAGCTTTAGCGAAGCGAAGACATTGTTCCAAGACGCGCACACGGTTCGAAACGAATGCGGCTGCCCGCCTCAACGGTCCTAGAAGGCCGACGCCGTCATTAAGGGTGACGCGACGCAAGGATCGTCACTCCGGACGAGGCCGCACGAGCGTCTTCTTCTCCCATGCAAGCTTGGCGTGCTTGCCGGCCTCTTTCTCCGCTGCGGCTCGCGCCGCGGCAGGCACCTTGTCGGCCGAGATGACTTCCTCCATTTCCACGAGATCGCCGGCTTCGGTGACCAGGCAATCGACTTTTCCGCTTGGACCTGTCCAGGAGCCCTCAAAAAACTTGTGCCCGAGCTCGATCTCCTCGGCGAATTCGTTGATGGTCGCCATGTCGGCGAACTTCTTGAGGGCCTCAAGCGCGGCCTTGGGCACTTCGGCCTCGTTTACCTTTCGCTACTGCTCCAATGCCGCCGGCTTCGCCTGAGCGAATGCGGTCAGCCCGCCGAGCAGAGCGACTGCAACACCACCGCTCGCACTCAACCACATCTTGCTTTTCATCGTTTTCTCCATGAAAGGCGTTCAGTCGAAGACCTGTCATTCCGTTTCGATGGATACCAACTCCACCTGTTCCCCGGTATCGGGATTGATTTCCAAGATCAAGCCGATGCCCAGCGCATAGTACTTGTTCTCGATATGACCGGGGTCAAGCGGCAAAAAGTCCTTGGTCACCAGGCACGTGTTGACGCAGAAAGCGGCGGGAACGCTGGTTGACTCCTCCAGGCTCAGAACCTCCGCCATGTCCTCCGCTTCCCCAAGGAGGAACTCCTGACGATAGACGTCGCCGACTTGAGGCGCGGCCTTCATGATGATTCCCGCTTTGGCGTTGTCCACGCCCGCCTCCCACGATCCCTCCAGGCTGACGAGTTTTCCGTCTTCAAATTCCTGAGACCCTTCCCCGAAATACCATACGTTGCCGTCCTTGTCCTGCGCGTACCAATCCTCCGTATCCTCGATCACCTGGCCGTCGCGCCGAACTGTGTCTCGGACGACCACGCAAGTAACTCCAAGGATCACTTTGGTTTCCTGGGTCACAACGACGGTAATATCCTCGTCGCCTCCTTGGTAGACAAACGTCGTCCCGGGCGCCAAGGGAAGAAACGGATTCGTGATGCCTTCGACAAAGTCCTGGGGATCGATGACCGGGTCGTAGGGATCCTCTCCGAGCGCGACACAAATTTCCTCTCGGGCGTCAAACTGCTCATCGCACTCATCCATCGCACCTTGCAGCGCCGCGTTCGCAACCTGCGTGCATGCCTGCCTCTCCGTGGGATCGGCTACGTTGTCGCAGTTGCCGATCGCGATCCAAGTGTTTTCCTCGGCGCCCAGGCCGCACGCTTTCAAGGCCGCTTGAGCTGTCTGCGTGCAATGTGCATCGTTCGGGCTCTGGTCGACGCCGCCGGTAGCGTCGCAACCGCACGCCAGGCCCCCCAGGGAAAACACCGCCATCGTCATCATCATTTTGAGCTTTGCCGACATATCCTGACCTCCAAGTTGGTTCGTACGGCCTGCAATGGGGGTTACCTTCGGCCCACGCCCCGCTACGCCGCGCCTCCGGGCGGACCGCCACACTCCACGGTAATCATACCGGATCGAACCCGTCGGGATAAAGTGTACGCGCGGGTTACTTTTGCGAGGCGTGAAACAAGGGAAATCCGCATCACACTCTTACGCACGTTGTGCAAACAGCCCATTCACTATATGAACGGAAGCGACCGCACTGCTGACACGTCGGCGGCACCATCCAGGCTTCGCATGCGCCCCCGTCGTTGTTTGCACGTCGGCGGGGTTCCATGCCTCTCGCAGGCGCGGGCGCCCCAAGATCTCCGCGCAGCGCCCCTATGGTAAGCCTTCGTTTTTCGGACCACGCTCCGTTCGAGACGGGCAAGAAACACCCCATAAGCCTCGCCCCACCGCAGGTAGAGCAATGGGGTTCGGCGGAGCCCAAGTCTCATCCCCGGCGGGTCGAAACAAGCCCTGGTGGATCACAGGGCTTGGCCGTTCCTCGCCTTGCCAAGCATGCGAGGTGGGCCAGGCCGCGCGAAGCGTACGGCGACCCCCGCTACGCCGATCATGCGCGGCCTCGGAAATGATCCGCGTCCGACGCGGATTTTCTCCATCGGCGGCGTTGGGCTGACGGTTTCGGGCAGTTGTTTTTAGGCAAGCATCGTCCAATGTCGATTCGCAGCTACACAGGCGTCTTGCTCCTCGTCGCGGCCGGCGGAATGCTCGTCCTTGGCGTCACGAGCGCTGTACTGCAACGCGGGCAAAATCGGCGGGCGGACGCACTCAGCGCGGCTGCGACCAGTCTTCGACATTTCGAGGCCCTTGTCGATGATTCGGACCGGTGGCTCGCTGCGCTGGACGCCATCGCCCATTCCGGCCCCGACGCCCCCGATTCCGCCGCGGGCCTCTTGGACGATTGCCGGGAGGATATCCGGTTGTTGTCCCAGGATTCGCAACTCAGTCGGGCCGGCTTACCGGCCGAGCTCAATACTATTCTGAATGAGCTTGCCCGCGAGTCCGCGCTTCTCCGGTCCTCCAATCGGCCGATCGCGGTCATCGATCCCGGGGCCGCGGATTTCGCCGCCCTCACCGGACGATTTCATGCAGTGCGTAATCGCCTACAAAAAGGAGTCTCAGCGGCGGTCGAGCGCGCAAGCCAGGATCTCACTAAGAATCGGATTTCGTGGACCTGGCTCATTGGGGGAATGGGCATTCTCTATTTTCTTGCATTATTGGTGGCACAACATTGGGTTTCCAAATCCGTTGCCGGCCCTATGCGGTCGCTCGGCCAAGCGGCCCACCATGCGATGGTAAACCAGGAGCCTTTCACCCATACGGCATTAGGCCCGCGGGAAGTGCAGGAATTGACGGGAACGATCTCCTCTTTCGTGGCATCCCTCGAATCGCGGGCCAATGACAGGACCGCCGAGCAACAGAGTCTGAACACGAACCTTCGCCTGGTCAACGCAACACTTCAAAAGGAAGTGGCGCTTCGCAAGGCCGCAGAGACCCGTTTGCGCCATGACGCTCTCCACGATGCCCTCACCCAGTTGCCCAATCGGCATTTGATCATGGACCGCCTGCGCTTCTCTATGGATCGTGCCAGGCGCGACGCACAATACGGCTTTGCGGTGCTCTTCCTCGACTTGGACAATTTCAAGATCGTCAACGACAGCCTGGGGCACCGCGTCGGAGACGATTTGCTCGTTGAAGTTGGAAAAAGATTGGGGGCCTGTTTGCGCACCCTGGATATGATCAGCCACGACGGAGATCCGATCACGGGAAGGCTCGGAGGCGACGAATTCGTCATCCTCTTGGACGGTGTTCAATCCGAACACGATGCGATCTTGGTCGCGGAGCGAATTCAGGAGCAGCTCTCCCTTCCCGTGCACCTCGAAGGGCACCCCATCGGCGTCAGTGCGAGCATCGGCATTGCGTTACACAGCGGCGAAACGACCGATCCCGAGGAGTTCCTTCGCGACGCCGATACGGCCATGTATCGGGCGAAACAGGCCGGGAAAATGCAGCACGCCGTCTTCAACAAGACCATGCATGTGGCCGCCAAGAGCCGGCTAAAGCTTGAGAATGAGCTGCGACTCGCCCTCGATCGGAACGAGTTCGCGCTTCGGTTCCAGCCCATCGTGGCCCTGGATAGCGGTGAGATCAGTGCGTTTGAGGCGCTGCTACGATGGAAGCAACCGGACGGCAGGATCGGGCAGCCGAGCGATTTCATCACCATCGCCGAGGAGACGGGGCTCATCATTCCGATTGGTCGGTGGGCCTTAAAGGAGGCCTGTCGTACGTTGCGGACCTGGCACGACCAACTTCCCGCAGCCCGTTCCATCTCCATCAACGTCAACATCGCCAAGCGACAAGTGCTCGCACCCGATTTTTGCGACGACTTGGAAGGCATCCTCGGCGAAACCGGACTCCAGGCGGCCTGGGTGAATTTGGAGTTGACGGAAAGCACGGTGATCGAAGTCTCCGCCCGGCTCCCCACCGTGCTCCAGCGGGTGAAGCAACTTGGCTTTCGCTTGCACATGGACGATTTCGGCACAGGTTACTCTTCGCTGAGCTGCTTGCACGACCTCCCCATCGATGTTCTCAAGATTGATCGCTCCTTCGTGGGAACCATGGGGACGAATCGTGATTACACCGCAATCGTCTACAGCATTCTGACGCTCGCTCGGCATCTCAACATGAGAGTCGTCGCCGAAGGAATTGAGCACAAGGAAGACCTCGCTTCTTTGCTGGCGCTCGACTGCGACTTTGGCCAGGGTTTCTATTTCTCCAAGCCCGTCGATCAGCAACAGGCTCAGAAACTCATCCTCGCCGGAGGGAAATGGCTCAAGCCCTCGTCGCCGGTTACGGCCCTGGCGGCAACGAGCCGTTCTCCGTAGCCCCGCGGCAACAAGGCGACCACCGACGGCATCCTCCTTTACCCCTTACTTTCCATGCCTGGTTAAGCAGAAACGTCGCTCCAAGCTTACCTAACTTGCCAACTTCCGGCATTGCATTGCACGCGGGTGATGTGTTTCGCAAAAAGAAGTCGATAGGGGAGAGTTGTAATGGTCCGGTTACACCGGAATCCGATCGTTTGGAAGTCCTTTTGTGGCTGCCGATACGGAGGATGACGAAAGCGGCCTTGAGCGAAACAAAGGAGTAAACAATCATGATTCCCTGGCTGTAACTAATGCTGACGTTCATCATCATCATCCTGTTGTCCTGCGCCACCCTCGAATTGTCCAGGATCCGCAAGGCCGTCCAATCGCGCGAAAACCGATAGACCGGCGCGCCTCGGACTGAAACGACAAAGCTGTAGGATTCGGCTGTTCTCTGTATCCGTCCGGCGATCACCGTTCCGCATGAATAATCGATGCGGCTGGAATCGAGGCGATGGAGGGTACGCGAAGTTCAGGCCGACGCCGCGGCAGTTTCGACGGCGGAGATTTCTCGGTTGGTCC
>Ga0326597_10001835_pt1 | contig 32810 bp, 40 predicted proteins | sample RVTome_12_FD_203789 | JGI IMG/M metagenome (GOLD analysis project Ga0326597, IMG submission 203789) | Soil microbial communities from uranium-contaminated site in the Upper Colorado River Basin, Wyoming, United States - RVT100D185 | ecosystem: Environmental > Terrestrial > Soil > Contaminated >...
AGGCCGATGGCGATCGGGATGAAGTCGATGCCGCCGATCATCTCGGCCGAGCCGAAGGTGAAGCGGCTGTTGCCGGTCTCCAGGTCGACGCCGACGGTGCCCAGCGCCAGGCCGACGAGCGCGGAGATGAGGCCCAGGCGCCAATTGCCGCCGATCATGACGATGAGCGTCGACAGGCCCATGACGACGAGCAGGAAGAATTCCGGCGGCCCGAAGCTGCGCGCGAGCTGCGAGAACGGCGGCGCGAGCAGCGTGATCAGCACGACCCCGAACGTGCCGCCGACGAAGGAGGCGATCGCCTGCATGACGAGCGCCGGCCCGGCGCGTCCCTGCTGGGCGAGGGGATAGCCGTCGAAGGTGCTTGCCACCGAGGACGATTCGCCCGGCGTGTTGAGCAGGATCGAGGTGATCGTGCCGCCGTACTGCGAGCCGTAGTAGATGGCCGCGAGCATGATCACGGCACCGGCGGGTTCCATGCCGAAGGTAACGGGCAGCAGCACGGCGAGGGCCGCCGCCGGCCCGAAGCCGGGAATGATGCCGACCACCATGCCGATCATCACGCCTGCGAACAGGTACGCGAGATTGATGGGCGACACCGCCACCGAGAAGCCGAGCAGCAGGTTGGCGAACAGGTCCACTAGAACGGCAGCAGTCCGCGCGGCACGGCGGCGTTCAGCCAGACGCGGAACAGCAGGTAGATGCCGAGCGGCAGCAGCACGGCGAGGAGCGCGTTCTGCCAGTGGCGGCGCCGGTTGAGGAAGGCCAGCGTCACCGCCATGTAGGCGATCATCGACGCGAGCCCCCCGAGCACGTCGAGGGCGGCGACGAACAGGCCCGAGAGCAGCGCCAGCACCAGGGTCACGCGCCAGAACTCGGACAGGCGCTCGCGCGCGCCGTGCCTGAGCTCGGCGCCGAGGCTCCAGGCGCACATGACGATCAGCGTGGCGCCGATGATGCGCGGAAAGAAGCCCGGACCGAGCCGCCCGGCGGAGGACAGCCACGCCAGCTCGGCGAACGCGATCCACGCGTAGCCGCTGGCGAGCAGCAGCACGCCGGCGAGGAAACCCGCGCGCATCTACTTGATGGCGCCGGACTTTCTCAGGATGTCGGCGAAAGTGCCCTGGGTCTTCTGCAGGAAGCTGCGGAAGTCCTCGCCGTAGAGCACGTACTCGGTCAGCAGCTGCTTGTCGATGTACGCCTTCCATTCCGGCGTCTGCACCACCTTCTTCATGGTCTCGATCCACCACTGCTGGGCTTCCTTCGGCACGTCGGGCGGCAGCACCAGCCCGCGCGGCAGCGAGATGCCGATGTCGTAGCCGAGCTCGGCGAAGGTGGGCACCTTGCCGAGGGCGGCGGGGGTGCTCTTGCCGCTGTAGGCGAGCGCCCGCATGTCGCCCGACTGCAGCAGCCCAAGCACCTCGCCCGGGTTCGACATCGCCGCATCGAGCGAGTTGGACAGCAACGCCGTGATCAGCTCGCCCTGCTTGTTGAACGAGACGTAGCTGAACGTGAAGCCCGCTTTCTCCGAGACCAGCTTGGGCACGATGAAGTCGATGTTGACCGCGCCGATGCCGCCGATCGAGGGCGGCTTCGCCTTCGCCGCCGCGACGAATTCCTGCAGCGTCCGGATCTTGGAATCCTTGTTGACGAGCATCAGCATGTCGTCGGTGGCGAGCAGCGCCACCGGCGTGAAGCTGCCCGGCTGCCAGGGGGTGTTCGCCTGCAGCGGCGTGGTGATGAAGCTGCCGCTCGTCGTCGACACGTGGTACGGGTTGCCCTTCTGGCTGAAGAGGAAGCCCCAGCCTTTGGCGCCGCTGCCGCCGGGCTTGTTCTCGGCGACGATGGTCTCCGGGTAGAGCTTGTACTTCTCCAGGATCGAGATCAGCGTGCGCGACATGATGTCGTTGCCGCCGCCGGGGCCGAACGAGATCGTCCAGTCCAGGCGCTTGCTGGGATAGCGGTCCTGCGCTGCTGCGGGCGCGATCGCGAGGACGACGGCGACGGCAGCCGCGGCGGCCATGCCAAGGCGTTTCGACAGGCTCATGGTGGTTTCCCTCCTCCTCCTGCTAGTCTCCCATATCCACGGACAGAAGGAAGAGCGGAGGGCGACATGGCAGGCACGGACGCCGGAAAGGACTTGCTGTACGAGGTGCGCGACGGCATCGCGCGCGTGACCTTCAACCGGCCGCAGGCGCGCAACGCCCTCACCTTCGCCATGTACGATCGCCTGGCGGAGATCTGCGGGGAAGCGAACAAGGACCGCTCGATCAAGGCGATGCTGCTGACCGGCGCGGGCGACAAGGCGTTCGCCGCCGGCACCGACATCTCCCAGTTCCGCGCCTTCGACAAGCCCCAGGACGCGCTCGACTACGAAGCGCGCATCGACCGCGTGCTCGGGGCGCTGGAGCGCTGCCGGGTGCCGACCGTGGCGGCGATCCGCGGCGCCTGCACCGGCGGCGGCGCCGGCATCGCGGTGTGCTGCGACCTGCGCATCGCCGGCACCAGCCTGCGCACCGGCTTTCCGGTGGCGCGCACGCTCGGCAACTGCCTCTCGAGCGGCAACTACGCGCGGCTCGCCGCCCTCATCGGCCCGGCGCGGGTGAAGGACATGATCTTCCGCGCGCGGCTGCTCGAGGCGCCGGAGGCGCTCGCCATCGGCCTGGTCACCGAGGTGGTGGACGACGCGCTGGTGATGGCGCGCGCCGAGGAGGTGGCGCGGCTGGTGGCCAGCCAGGCGCCGCTCACGCTGCAGGCGACCAAGGAATCGCTGCTGCGGCTGCGGCCGGCGCTCGCGCCGGGCGCGGGCGACGACCTGATCCTGATGTGCTACATGAGCCAGGATTTCCGCGAGGGCATGCAGGCGTTCCTGGACAAGCGCGCGCCGCGGTGGAAGGGCGTGTAGGGTGGGTCCATGGCCCACCGTACGCCGTTGGCCCGCTAGCCCGTCAGCGTAATCACCGCGATCCCCGCCGCGAGGAACGCCATGCCGGCGAGCTCGAGGCGCGTCATGCGCTCGCGAAACAGCTTCCTCGACACGGCGTAGCTGAACAGCAGCTCGACCAGCCCGAGCGTGCGCACGTGCGCGGCGCTCTGCAGCGCAAACGCGCTGAACCAGCCCGCGGAGGCGGCGGCACCCATGAAACCGGCGAACAGCGACGGCCGCCACAGGCGCAGGGTGGCGCTCACCACGCCGGGGTTTCGCCACAGCAGCCAGCCGCCGAGCAGCAGCGTCTGGATGATCTGCGCCGCGGCGAGCGCGGTTGCCGCGGACATGAGGAACGACGCGTCGAGCGCGAGCGCCGCGCCGCGGTAGCCGACGGCGGCGAAGGCAAAGCCCGCGCCGGAGGCGAGGCCAAGCAGCGCGGGGCGGGTGCCGAGCCCCGTGAGCAGTGCCGAGAACGGCCGCTTCGCATCCGCGGGCGAAAGCAGCAGCACGCCGAGCGTGCCGCAGGCCACCGCGAGCAAGACCGGCGCCGAGAGCGGGTCGCCGAGGAAGGCAAGGCCGAAGACCGCGATCTGCAGGAGCTCCGTCTTGGAGTACGCCACGCCGAGCGCGAAGCTGCGCGCCTCCATCGCCGCGAGCAGGAACGCAGTGGCGGCGATCTGCGCCACCGCGCCGAGGGTGACCCAGCCGAGGAACGCCCAGCTTGCGGACGGGATGGCTTCAGCGCGCCATGCGTGGACGATCGCCAGCCACGCCAGCGCGAAGGGCAGGCCATAGAGGAAGCGCACCAGCGTCGCGCCGAGGGTTCCGAGCGAGGCCGTGAGGCTGCGCTGCGCCGTGTTGCGCAGCGTCTGCGCGAACGCAGCCCAGACGGTCAGGGCGATCCAGAGCCAGCCGGGCTCGGCCATGGCCCCGGATCATAGGCCAGTTGCGTCGTCAGCCGCGCTCCGCGCGCTAGCGCCAGCCGCCGCCGCGACCCCCGCCGTTGCCCCCGCCGCGCCAGCCGCCGCCGCGACCCTCGCCACGCGCTTCCCCGCGCATCTGCGGGCGCGACTCCATGCGGCGCTGGGGCTGCTGCACCCGCATTCTTGGTTGCACGGCGCGCGGCGCTGCCATCCGCGGTTGGGGGCGCTCGACCTGCCGTGGCCGCGCGCCGAGCGGCTTCACCACGGGACCGGGCAGCGGCGACACGACCGGACGCGTCGGCGACACGACCGGACGCGTTGGCGACACGACCGGACGCGTTGGCGAGGCGCTCAACGCCGGCGGCATCGGCCGCACATGCTGCACGCGGCGATCACCATCGAACCTGCGCCGTTGGAACTCGCGGTGCTGCAGCGGGACGTGCTGCCACTTGCCGACGTGCAGCGGGCGCTGCCTGAACGCGCGCGGACGCACGAAGAAGTTGTTCACGTGCACCACCTTCACGTGGCGCTGATGCCAATCCACGCCGCCGAAGAAGAAGTTCGTCGAGACGCCGATGCCGACGCCCCACCAGAAGCCCGGGCGGTAGGCGTAGTAGCCCGGGCACGGCGCCCAGGCCACCGGCGGATAGGCGGACCACGACCAGGGCCCGTACACCACCCAGGGGTCGTAACAGGGAACGTAAACCACCTGCGGGTCGGCCGGCTCGATGGCGATGCTGTCGCCGTCCGCGACCACGCGCAGGCGCTCGTCGGGCAGCAGATGGCCCGCCGCATCGGCGCGGCGCCGCAACTGCTGCACGGTCTCCATGACGTGCGGCTCCTGCTCGAGAAACGCCTCGCCGAGGCTGCGCGTCCAGGCCAGGTTCTCGTCCATGCGCAGGAGCTGATTGGGAAAGGCGACGAGCGACTTCACGCTCGGGTCCCAGTCCTCGCCCGCCACCGCGGCCACCGCCTCGTCGCCCTGCAGCCCGGGATGCGCACGCGTCCAGCGCGCGGCTTCCACGATGTCGAGCGGGTAGGTCGAGGCCATCAGCACCTGCGACAGCAGCGCGTCGGGATACAGCGCGATGGGCGCGAGCATCTGGTCGAGCTCGCCCTGGGAGTAGGTCCTGCGTTCCTGCGCCAGCGCTGCAGGCGCCGCTGCGAGCAGCGCGAGCAGGGCGATGATCAGCTTTCTCATGGGCGGTGCCTCCGCCCACCTTGTACCGCGCTAGCCCGCCCGCAATCGCCCTAAAACTGGTTCAAATTGCAACAGGATGTTGCTAGTCGGCGGACTTCTCCAGTGCCGGGATGGCGAGGCCCGCGGGCAGGTCCTCGTGCGGCGTGCCGCCGAGCGCGCGGTCCGTGGCGCTCGCCGGCTGGCTGCCCTTCTTCGGCCGGCCCGGGCGGTAGAACACCTGGAACGGCTTCACCGGCGGCACCGGCGGCGGGTTCTCGAGGAACCGGCAATCGGACTCGGTGGGCACGCTCGCCATCGCGCCGATGCGCGTGCCCTTCACGAACACCGTGTAGCGCAGCATGTGCGCGGATCCGGGGATGGGCTGGGCGATCACTTCGTACTTGCCGACCATGAATCGGCTGCGGGACTGCTGACCGGGGAGAACTCTGGGCATAGATGACCGTTATACACCATAACTAGGTGCGACGGCGACGCCGGCTGCGAATCATCAGCCAGCCGCCGAGCATGCCGCCCAGATGCGCGAAATGCGCGACGCCCGAGGCCGTGCCGGTGACGCCGAAGTACAGCTCCAGCGCCGCGAACAGCACCACGAACACGCGCGCCGGCAGCGGGATCGGCGGAAACAGCAGCAGCACCGTGCGCCGCGGGAAATAGATGCCGTAGGCGAGCAGCACGCCGTACACGCCGCCCGAGGCGCCCACCGTCGGCAGCGGCGCCCCGCCCATCCACCCGGTGACCACGAGATGCGACAGCGCCGCGGCCACCACGCTGGCGAAGTAGAACTGCAGGTACCAGCGCGAGCCGAACAGGCGCTCGACGTCGCGGCCGAACGTGTACAGCGCGAGCATGTTGAACATCAGGTGCAGCAGGCTGCCGTGCAGGAAGCTGTAGCTCACCAGCTGCCACAGCTCGAAGCCCGGGCCGCCGCGCGGCCCCGAGGTGGCGGGCGGCCACAGCGCGAAGTGCTCGACGAGCGGCAGGCCGCCCGCGAGCTGCAGCATGAAGACGAGGACGTTGGCGGCGAGCAGCGCGCCGGTGACCGGCGGCACCCTCAGGGCTCCACCGGAGTGGGCGCGGGCAGCGGCAAGCCGCGCCGCGCGAGCTCGGCGCGCACGCGCTCCGGGTAGTCGGTGATGATGCCGTCCACGCCCAGGTCGAGGAAGCGCTCGATGAATCCCGGCTCGTTCACGGTCCAGGGCACGACCTTCAGCCCGAGCGAGCGCGCCTCGATCAGCGCCGCGGAATCGAGCTCCGCGTAGCTCGGCGACCAGATCCTGCCGCCCGCGGCGTGCACCGCCTTCGGCTGCGAGCCGCCGCGGCGCCGGCCGGTAAGGTAGGCGGTGGCGATCTCGGGTGCCGCGCGCTCGACGGCCTGCAGCGTGCGCCAGTCGAAGGACTGCACGGTCGTGCGCTCGGCCATGCCCGCGGCGCGGATCTCGGCGATCAGCGCGCGCGCGAACTGCGCCGGCGGCAGCGTTTCGGCCGCCGCGGCGGGCGAGGTCTTGGTCTCGATGCTGAAGCGCACCCGGTCATTGCCGGCCTTGCGCACCAGCGCGAACAGCTCGGCAAGGCGCGGGATGCGCGCGCCGTCGACCGGCGCCTGCTCGGGAAAGCGCGCGGCGTATTCGCTGCCCGGGCGCAGGCGCCCGACGTCGTAGCGCCGCAGCTCCTGGAAATCGAGCTCGCGCAGCAGCGGCCCCGGGGCGTCGATCCAGCGGCCATCGGGGCCGCGCGCGATGTCCGGGTTGAGGCGCCGGTCGTGATGGATGACGACCACGCCGTCGCGCGTCACGCCGGTGTCCAGCTCCAGCGTGGCGACGCCGAGCGCGAGCGCCGCGGCGAACCCGGGCAGCGTGTTCTCGGGGGCGGTGCCCCGGGCGCCGCGGTGCCCCTGCAGGTCGAAGGCCTGCGCGGCGAGCGCCTGGCCGAGCGCGAGCGCCGCCAGCAGGAGCAAAGGAAGGTTTCGGTGTGGCGGCCACATGTGGTACGGTGCTCGCAGCGTCGATTGGGTCCGCCGCGCGATTATAGCGGCGCGGCCGCGGCGCGCCCGACCATGCCCAACCTCAGCCCGCTCAAATTCTGCATGCACGGCCAGCACTCCAAGCCGCGCGCCCAGTTCCGCGTGCTCCCCGGCGGCGAGCGCCGGCGCGAAGTGTGCGCCGAGTGCTACGACAAGATCATGGCGGCGCGCAAGGAAAGAGCCGCCGCCGCGCGCAAGCGCTGACGCGCCGCCTAGGCGCGCAGCGGCTCGATCAGGTCCGGGCTTTCGTTGCGCGCGTCGTTGACGCGCCGGCTGACCGCGAAGTACTCGAAATCCCCGGGCGCCATCGGCTCCAGCGCCATCGCGGTCGCCACCGCGGCGTCGTGCATCGCGGGCTCGAGCCACGCGGCGTGGTCCTCCTCGGGCAGCACCACCGGCATGCGCTCGTGCACCTCGGCGATCGGCCCGAGCGCCTGCGTGGTGAGGAGGGCGCAGCTCAGCGTGTCGCGCCAGGTCGCGTATAACCCGGCGAAGCAGAACGGGCGGCGGTCGCGGCGCGTGATGTAGTACGGCTGCCTGCCGCCCGGCGTTGCGCGCCATTCGTACCAGCCTTCGGCCGGCAGCAGGCAGCGCGAGCGGCGGATCGGATCGCGCCACATCGGCTTGCCCGAGACCTCCTCGAGGCGCGCGTTGATGCTGAAGCCGGGCGACCTGTCCTGCTTCCACCAGTGCGGGATCAGTCCCCAGCGCGCGCTGCGCAGCGTGCGCGCGCCGTCCTCGATCAGCAGCGCCGGCACCGCGGTCGTCGGCTGCACGTTGAAGCGGCGCGCAAAAGGATTGCTGCTCGTGCGGTCGATCTTCCAGGCGCGCTCGATCGACGCCTGCCCGGGGCTGACGTAGCGGCCGCACATGGCGAGTGCGCAGTGTGGCGCGCTCGCCCCTAGGCGGCTTGCGCGGCCTTGGCTTTCGCGCGCTTCGCGCGCGGCGCGGCCGCGGGCTTGGCGGGCGCCGTGACGCCGGTGCGCGGGCGCGACCCCAGCACCTCGATGCACAGCGCGGCGATCTCGGTCTCGAGCAGCCGCTCGGCATTGGCGTGCAGGTTGCGCACCTCGGGCGTCGTCAGCAGATCGATCTTGTCCTTGGTCCACAGCGCGGCGCGGCCGCGCGACAAATTGTTTCGCGTGTTCATTCAGTATCTCTTTCCCGATGTGAATTCGACCTTGAGGCGCGCCACCTGCCGCCTCACGGCTTCGATGTCGGCGCGCGCGCGCTCGACTTCCTGCTTCAGGGCCTCGGCTTCGGCGCCGTTGCCCGCCTGGCGCTGCAGCGCGGCGTGCACCTCGCGGTAGCGGGCCTCCGCCGCGTTCCAGCGCTCCACCACGCGCTGCTCCTGCTCCCGCCACAGCTTGCGCTTGTCCATGTCCGGTCCCCGCCGAAATAAAAAAGCCCGGCATCACCGGGCTTGTCCTGCAGTGGTTGCGATCAGGCGGGCCTGACGTTGGTGGCCTGGGCGCCCTTGGGCCCCTGCACGACGTCGAACTGCACCTTGTCGTTCTCCTTCAGCGTCTTGAAGCCGCCGCCCTGGATCGCCGAGAAATGCACGAACAGGTCCTTGCCGCCGTCCTCCGGCGTGATGAACCCGAACCCTTTTGCATCGTTGAACCACTTCACCGTGCCTGCGCTCATGTCTTCACTTCCCTCGTTATGGAAAAAAGGGCGATTGCCCTGCGGAATGGTCAAGGAAGGGAAAAGTAGCGACTGATGAGCGCGGCGCTCGGGCCGCATGCGGACCAGCGACTTCTCTGCTTGAGAATCCTGCCGCGCCTTTATACAGGGGCGGCGGGTTTCCGTCAATCAAAACAAGAGCTTCGGCAGGTGCGGCACGCGCTCAGAAATTGAACTGCAGGTTGACCGAAAGCATGTCGTAGGCGTCCCTGTATTCGAACGCCCCTACGGCGTGGTGCACATTGCCGATGTGCTCGTAGTCGACGCGCACCAGCACGCTCTCGCCCAATTGCGCGCCCAGGCCCACGCCCAGCAGGCCGGAGATGCCACGCTTCGTGGTATTGGCAAGCTGCGGCGACAACGCCACGCAGACCCCGGGGCATTCAATCTCGTGATATGTGAACGCCAGGCCGAGCTTGGCGTGAAACGAAAGGCCCCCGCCCAGGGGAATCGCCATCACGCCCGAGACGGCGGTCGCGGTGGTCTGCGTCTCGGCAATCTGCGCGCCGCCGAAGCTCACGTCGTACTTGCCCAGGTAGTAGAAGCCGACTTCCAGGCCGAAGCGCTCCCACATGCGGCCGGCGTAGATCTTGGCGCCCGCCTCGCTGTCGTCGTCGACTGTATTGTCAAAGGGCGAGGCGCCGTCGGTCCACACCTCGCCGTAGCCGATGCCGAAGTAGATCTGCCCGGGCTGCTGCGCCTGCGCGTGGGACGCAAGCAGCACGCCCGCCAGGGCAGCGATCAGGATTGCGGTTTTCTTCACTCTAACCTCCCTCGAGAACGCGCGTTGGCAGCGGATGCCGCGCATTATGCCTAAATGCGCCGGGGTCGTCCCGGCGCCTGGAAATCGACGACGCGGCCACGCGGGAACCGCGGCACGCGGGCCCGGTCCAAGGGTGATCCGATTTATTGCAGGAGTCGAACATGCAGACCCGGAAAATCGTCGCTTTGCTGGCCGCGCTGGCCGTGGGCGCGCTGGCGGGCGGGCAGTATTTGCACGCGACCGCGGCGCCAGCGGTGCCCGCGCCAGGCGCGGCGCGCGCCGCGCTGCTGCCGGACTTCGCGTCGATCGTGCAGCAGTACGGGCCGGCCGTCGTCAACATCACGACCGCGGGCACGCGCAAGGCCGGCATCGCCTTTCCATTCCCGTTCGGGGCGCCTCAGGGTGAGGTGCCGACGCAGGGCCAGGGCTCGGGCTTCATCGTCAGCGGCGACGGCATCGTGCTCACCAACGCGCACGTGGTGCAGGGCGCATCCGAAGTCACCGTCAAGCTCACCGACCGGCGCGAGTTCCGCGCCCAGGTGCTCGGCGCCGATCCGGCCACCGACATCGCCGTGCTGCGTGTCGACGCGCGGCAGCTGCCGGCCGTGAAGCTCGGCGACCCGGCGCGCGCGCGCGTCGGCGACTGGGTGGTGGCCATCGGCTCGCCGTTCGGGTTCGAGAACAGCGTCACCGCCGGCATCGTCTCGGCGAAGAGCCGCTCGCTGCCGGGCGACATCTACGTGCCCTTCATCCAGACCGACGTCGCCGTGAACCCCGGCAATTCGGGCGGGCCGCTGTTCAATCTCGCGGGCGAGGTGATCGGCATCAACTCGCAGATCTACAGCCGCTCGGGCGGCTACCAGGGCCTGTCCTTCGCCATTCCCATCGACGTGGTGCTGCGCGTGAAGGACCAGATCGTGGCCACCGGGCATGCGTCGCACGCGCGCCTCGGCGTCGACATGCAGACCATGAACCAGGCGCTCGCCGAGTCCTTCGGCCTCGAACGCGCGGCCGGCGGGCTGGTCGCGTCGGTGGCGCCGGGCAGCCCGGCCGAGAAAGCCGGGCTCCTGCCGGGCGACGTCGTACTGAGCTTCAATGGCCGCGCCGTCGGCGATTCCGGCGAGCTCGCGGCGATGGTCGGCGAATCGCGTCCCGGCGATGCGGTGCGGTTCGAGGTGTGGCGCAAGGGCGCCACGCGCGAGCTTGTCGCCGAGCTCGGCACCGCCGTCGACGACACGGCGCAGGGCGCCCATGCGAAAGAGGCGGCGGGCCAGGGACGTCTCGGCCTCGCGGTGCGCCCGCTTTCGCCGCAGGAGCAGGCGGCGGCCAACGTCTCCGGCGGGCTGCTGGTGCAAGGCGTGAACGGCGCTGCGGCGCGCGCCGGCGTCGCCCCGGGCGACATCGTGCTGCAGGCGGGCGGCAAGCCCGTGAAGAGCGTGGAGGACCTGCGCGCGGCGACGCGCTCGGGCAAGACCATCGCCCTTCTCGTGCAGCGCGGCGAGCGGCGCCTGTTCGTGCCGCTGCAGGTGGGTTGAGCGGCGAATGCAGATCGACGCGCGCGTCTACGAGCTGTACGACGAGTACTGCCACGGCCGCATCGACCGGCGCGAGTTCCTCCTGCGCGCCGCGGCTCTCGCCGCGGGCGGCCTCGCCATGGCGCAGGCGCTGCTGCCGCGCTACGCGCGGGCGCAGACCGTGTCCTTCACCGATGCGCGCATCCGCGCGCAGTACGTGAGCTACGCCTCGCCGGGCGGCAATTCCGGCTCGATGCGCGGCTACCTGGTGCAGCCTTCGGGCGCGGGGCCGTTTCCCGCGGTGCTCGTGATTCATGAAAACCGGGGCCTGAATCCCTACATCGAGGACGTGGCGCGCCGCGCGGCAGTGGAAGGATTCCTCGCCCTCGCGCCGGACGGTCTTTTCCCGGCGGGCGGGTACCCCGGCAACGACGACGACGGGCGCTCGCTGCAGGCGGGGCTCGACCAGGCGAAGCTGCTCCGCGACATGGTGAACAGCGCGCGCTTTCTGAAGACGCACCGCCTGTCCAGCGGCAAGCTGGGCGCCACGGGATTTTGCTGGGGCGGCGGCGCGGTGAACCACCTTGCCGTGACGCTGGGCGCAGACCTGCAGGCGGGCGTGCCGTTCTACGGCGCCGCCGCGGCGAGCGAGGAAGTGCCGAAGATCAGGGCGGCGCTGCTCGTGCAGCTCGCCGAGAACGACCCGCGCATCAACGCCATGTGGCCGGCGTTCGAGCAGGCGCTGAAAGCGGGCAAGGTCCCCTACGAGATGCACATGTATCCGGGCGCCCAGCACGGTTTCCACAACAATTCCACGCCGCGCTACCGCGAGGCCGCGGCGAAGCTCGCCTGGGAGCGCACCGTAGCCTTCTTCCGGCAGCACCTCGCCTAGCTCTAGCGCCGCCGCCGCTCGTACCAGCGCGACATCGCCTCCATCGCCAGCCAGGAGGACGCGGCGCAGGCGAGCAGCACGATCTCGGCCGCGTTCCAGCCCCAGCTGTCGACGATCAGCGCAAAGAGCGTCGGCGAGGCGGCATTGACGATGAGGATCGGCGTGGCGAGCACGCCGAGCACCGCGCCGTAGCCGGCGGCACCGAACAGCGCGAGCGGCACCGCGCCGCGCACGATGGTGATGACGCCCTGCGATGCGCCCATCAGCAGCGTGAAGGCGACCACCGCCTGCAGGTTGCCGCCCGAGGCGAGCAGCACCGCGAACGACGCCGGCAGCACGCCGATGGCGATGCGCGCCACCGTGATGGCGCGCAGGTTGCGCCCGAACGCGATCTCCACCAGCCGCCCGCCGAACTGCGCGAAGCCCTTCATCGAGGCCACCCACACCGCCGCCGCGGCGGCGAGGCCGGCGGCTTCCAGCAGCGGCACGAGCTGCACCGTCACCACGCCGAAGACGAAGCCGTTGAGCGACATGACGAGCGCGAACAGCGCGATGGCCATCGTGCGCACCTTGCCCTCAAGCGGCGCGCCGTCGGGCGAAGGCTTCGCCGCCGCGGCCTCGTGGCCGCCGGGCGCTTCGCGCCGCGCGAGCCCGAGCCAGTTGAGCGGCAGGCAGACGGCGAGATTGATGAGCGCGAACCAGGCGAGCGTCTCGCGCCAGCCGAGCGCCTCGTTCAGGTAGTGGCCGACGACCCAGAACACCGTGGAGGCGAACGCGCCGAACAGGGTGAGGTACGAAATGGCGCGCCGGCCGCGCGTCGGCACCACCTGCACCAGCGCGGCGAACGCCGCGTCGTAAAGGCACAGGCGCATGCCGACGCCGAGGAAGGCCCACACGGCCAGATAGGCGGCTTCGCTCCTCACCAGCGAAAGCAGCAGCAGGCCCGCGGACACCAGCACGGTGCCGGCGCTCATCACGCGCTGCGCGCCGAAGCGGTCGATAGCGCGTCCCGCCCACGCCGAGACCGCGCCCATCACGAGCAGCGACACCGTGAAGCCGAAGTAGATCAGGCTCAGGCTCCAGCCGGTGTCTTGCGCGATCGGATTGGCGAGAACCCCGAGGCAGTAATAGCTCGTGCCCCAGGCGGTGATCTGCGTGATGCCGAGCGCGCAGACCGCGAAGAGGAGAGGGTCCGGGCGGGAGCGCATGGCGGCGCGTATCGTACGCCGCCCGTGCCCGGGCCCGGCCCGCGTTGCGCTAACTCTTGCTCGCCAGCACCCGATCGAGGCTGAACCGCCCCGGGCCCGCCACGAACAGGAACAATACCCCGCCCATGATGGCTATGTTCTTCAGAAAATGATTGAACTGGTTGAACTGCTGGGCCGCTGGGTAGGTCCAGTAATGGTGGCCGAGCACGGTCGCGATGATGAGGTAGGCGAAAGCCGCCAGGGCGGCATAGCGCGTGGCGATGCCGAAAATCAGGGCTATTCCAAGCACCACCTCTGCGCTCATGGCCGGCCAGGCCCAAAAGCCCGGGTCTGGCACTCCGAGGTTCGTGAGGTACCCAACGAAGCCCTTGACGTTCATGAACTTGCCCCACCCGGCCTTTAAGAAAAGCCAGCCGAGCATGATGCGGCCGAATACCAGCAGCGTGTCGGCGGTACGGGCGGCTATTGCGTCCGTGTACGACAGCACCGGGTGAGTGGATGCGCTCGATCGATCTGCCATAGCGTTTCCCCCAGGTTTCCATACCCACTCATGGCGGGCAGCGGTATTCTAGTCCGTCCCGCCGCTCGACGAAACAGTACACACGCATGAAGATCTGCCGCTTCAATGATGACCGGCTGGGCCTCGTCGAGGGCGACGAGATCATCGATGTCTCGCCGGCGCTTGACGTGGTGCCGGCCGTCCGCTGGCCGCTGCCGCATGGCGACCTGCTGATCGCCCACCTCGCGGAACTCATCAGGCGCATCGAGGCTGTGAAAGCGGGCGCACCGCGGCATCGGATCGCGGAGGTGAGGCTCAAGAGCCCGGTTGCCAACCCGAGCAAGATCATCGCCGCGCCGGTCAACTACCAGAAGCACATCGACGAATCGCGGGCCGATCCCGGCATCCATTTCGGCTCCGACGTGAAGGCCATCGACCATTACGGGGTGTTCCTCAAGTCCTCCACATCACTGGTCGGACCAGGCGATGGGGTGGCGCTGCCGAAGGTCCTGGGCGACCGGCGGATGGACCACGAGGTCGAGGTGGCCTGCATCATCGGACGCGAGGCCTACCGTGTTTCGCGCGCCGAGGCGCTTGACTACGTCGCCGGTTACACGATCGGCCTGGACATGAGTGTCCGCGGCACCGAGGACCGCAGCTGGCGCAAATCGTTCGACAGCGCCGCGGTGCTCGGGCCGTGGCTCGTCACGCCGGACGAGGTCGGCGACCCCGCCGACCTCGATTTCTCGATCGAGGTCAACGGCACCGTCCGGCAGGCCTCCAATACGAAGTATCTGATCTTCGACATTCCACGGCTGATCGAATACGCCTCGGCGACCTATCGGCTCTATCCCGGCGATGTGATCCTGACCGGAACGCCGGAGGGCGTGGGGCCCGTCGCTCCGGGCGACGTGATGGTCGCCAGGGTCAGGAACATCGGCGCGATGACGGTGGCGGTCGGATCGAACTAGCGCAGCTCGATGATGCGCACCTGGCTCTGCACGAGGTCCGGCACGTAGGCCGTCAGGCCTTTGCCTTTCGCGATCACGCAGAAGTCGGCCGGACCCTTGAAGCCTTCCGCGAGCTTGTGCATGCCGAGCTTCTTCGACCACTGGAACAGCGAGCCCGAGTTCCAGTCGGTGACCAGCAAGCTGCCGTCCTTCAGCTCGTACACGCCGTCCAGGCGCCCGATGGGGTCGGAGAGCGCCGCGGGCTTGCCGCCCTTGCCGATGCGGTAGATGGCGCGCGGCTGGTCGGGGGCGAGGAAGCCGACGACGATGAGGCCGCCTTTTGCCGGCCAGATGCCGTTGGGATTGACCTTCGCATCCTTGAACACCGGGGTGACCTTCGGCTCGCCCTTCATGTTGAGGAAATCCGCCGGCTCGATGCGGAAGAGCTGATCGCCGCGGTTATCCGTTACGTAGAGCGCCTTGCCGCGCACCGCCGGGTCGTTGGCGAACTGGATGCCGGGAATGGCGACCCGGCGGCCTTTCTTCGACTTCAGGTCGAATATCCAGGCCGAATCGATGTCGGTGGTCCACAGGCGGTTGCCCTGCACCCAGATGCCCTTCGGCTTGTTCAGCTTCTCGCCCTTGTCGCCGGGGAGGAAGTTCTTCTCGATCAGCTTGCCGTCCAGGCTCCACTTGCCGATGAAGCCAGCGCCGTCCTTTTCCAGCGGTGCGAGCTTGGAGCCGAACTCGGAGACGTAGATCGCCTTGTTCTTCGCGTCGCAGCCCACCGATTCGGGGTGGGTGAAGCCGGTGATCAGGGTGTCGGACGCCGCCTTGAGCTGGGCGGTCGCGGCGACGGGAAAGGCGAGCAGGACGAACAGCGCAGTTCTCATTGTTTCCTCCCTTTAGCGGTGCGAACAGCGAAGTATGCCTCCGAATTCCGGTGCCGCTCAACGCGTTGCGGAGGAGGCGAGCCAGATACCCAGGGCGACCGCCGCGATGCCCACCGCAAGGTTGAGCCCCAGCGGCTCGCCGACGAGCACCGCCGCGAGCAGCGAGGCGGCTATCGGATTGATGGTCATGGTTGTTGGCGACGCGCGTGGGCGTGGTGCGCTCGAGCGCGTAGACCCAGAGATAAAAGGCGAGCGCGCCGCCGACCAAGCCGATGAAAACGACCGCGGTCCATTGCGCGGCGCCGAAGGACTGCGTTATCGCCCAGCCGCCTTGCTCCCAGGCGAGGAGCGTGCTCGCCGCCGCGCCGAAGCCCATTCCGGCCAGGAGGAAGCCGAGCCGGCTCGAGCGCTGCATGAACGGGCGCGACCACACCGTGTAGAAGGCCATGATCAAAGTGGCGCCGAGCATCAGCAGGTCGCCGCGCCAGGCGCCCGGCGGCGCGTCGCCGAGTCCCGTGAGCAGCGCCGCCGCGGCGCCGCCCACGGCGATCAGCACGCCGAGCGTTTTCCTGGCTGTGATGCGCTCGCGGCCAAGCACCGCCGCGACCAGCATCGTCGTCAGGGGCAGCATCGAGAGCGCGAGCGAGCCGCGCGCCGCTGTGGTCATGGAGAGGGACTCGTTGTACAGCACGAAAAAGACGGCGAAGTAGAGCGCGCCGAGGGCGGCGACGCCAGCGAGATCGCGGCCGCGCGGCCAGCGGCTGCCCAGCAGCAGCGCCACCGGCAGAAGCAGCCGCCGCGATTGGCCGTCTGCCTATACTGCGCGCATGAAATCGCGGCTCGGCAGCTTGCTCAAGCAATGGCGCGCGCGGCGCCAGGTGAGTCAGCTTGCGCTCGCGGCTCAGGCAGGTGTATCCGCGCGGCACCTGTCGTTCGTCGAGACCGGACGCGCGCGCGCCGATCGCGAGCTCGTGCTGGCGCTGGCGCGCGCGCTCGAGGTGCCGCTGCGCTCCAGGAACGAATTGCTCACCGCGGCGGGCTTCGCGCCGCTATATCGGGAGACACCGTGGGAAGCGCCCGAGATGGCGCAGGTGCGCCGCGCGGTGGATTTCATGCTCGCGCAGCAGGAGCCCTTTCCGGCGGTGGTGCTCGACCGGCACTGGAACATCCTGCTGGCGAACAAGGCCATGGGATGGCTCACGCAGCAGTTGCTCACGCCGGAGGCGGCTTGCGCCGCGGGCGCGCCGAACATCATGCGGCTGACCTACCACCCCGGGGGCCTGCGCAACTGGATCGTGAATTGGGACGAGACTGCGTCCGCCTACATCCAGTGGCTGCATCGCGACTACCTGCGCACCGGCGACGCGCAGACGAAGAAGCTTCTGGATGAGCTCTTGGCCTATCCGAAGATTCCACGCCGGTGGCTCGACCTCGACCTCGATGCCTCGACCCTGCCGTTCCTCGCCATGGAGTTCAGGAAAGGGGATCTCGCGTTGCGCTTCTTTACCACCATTGCGAGCCTGGGAACGCCTTACGACATCACCTTGCACGAGCTGAGGGTCGAGTGCTTCTTTCCGGCGGATGGGGCGACGGAAATGGCGATGCGCGCAGCAGGTGGGGGACTAAGCTCCGCTTAGTCTCTTCGCCCCGCGAGACAGGGCTAGCGCATCCTGGCAGTCAGCTAGAGCGTCGGTGGACGCTCAAGAAGGTAGCGCCTGTTGCCGACAAGTAGCTCCTTGGGGTCATACCTGCCGCTCCCGCCAATCGTTCCATTAGGCAGGATCATCGCGTGAACCGTACCCAACCTAGACCCTTGATTGTCAAGGATTTCAAAGATTGTGCTCATCGTTCCTTGGGGGAGGTTTCCCCCTTTGGCTGGAGGGGCGCGCTTACGCTCATTGAGGGTATACTGCCCCGAGGCAATTCGATGCTCGAACTGCGCGGCAAAAATATCGCGGAGCTTCTCGCGGGAGACTCGGACCAATTGGTGGGGCACAGGTGAACGAAATCAGACGTGGGCTTTTGGCTTACCTCATGGACGCACAGCCGTTCGAGGCATTCCAAGAATGGCTGTCGGAGCTCGCGTGGAGGCCTGTCCATATGTTCAGCGCCCGCGACGTTGAGCTGATTCGCGAAATCGAGTTGCGGCAGGCCGAGTTCACTGGTGGCTATCTAAGCGAAGACGAATTCCGCACTGCGCTTCGCGAACTGGCTGGATTCACTACGCCGGTCGTCCGCTACCTTTGGGCGATGGAGACTGCTCCGGTTGTGCCGGCGCCGCCGATTCTGCAGTCTTCTTCGGCGCCTGTACGACGGAAAGTGGCGTTTTAGTCACAGGCTCGTCATTCAGTAGCAGCTCGAACCAATACACGCCTTCTTCCTCGAAGGCGATATTCGCTTGAATTACGGTGTTCTGGCCTCGCCCTTCCTCAAGGGATATAGCCATCTGTTGGGGCGGCATCTCCTTCCCCGACGGTCGCGTTGCCTTTAGTGTCACCCGGCACGCACCCTTGAAATCGTCGGACTTGAGCATGATTAGTATCGTGAGCGGGTAGAGGAACTGCGTTCCCCCGGGGACTGACAACTCGGGAACTCCGATCACATCAATGATTCGGATGGCCGACAGGACCCCGTCCTGTTCTTGAAGGACGCGCTCGCAGATTAGGAACGACGTAGCGTAAGGGCGAGATCTCATTGCGACCTCCTGATTCCGTATGATGCGTTCAGCATATGGCGCGTCGACATAGAGCAATGGGTTCGCCACAGTGGCCCTGGTAAGTGGGCGGGTGGGATTCTAGCGCGCTACTGCCTTGCCACAGTTCGTATGGAGAGTCTCCGACGATATCGGCAGGCGCGCACATCAGCACGAGCGCCGCGGGTCCCCAGGACACCTTGCTCGCCCTTTGGGGGAGCGGCACGACCCTGACATAGAATCCCCGATATGGTTATCAGAAAATCGGGATTGAAGCGGGCCCCGGCGAAACGCCGGGCGAAAAAGGCGAAGGCGCAATCGCGGGGCCTGACTCCTGCCGAATGCCGGCTCGACATGCTCTCCGGCGCCGCCGAGGAGGTGCGCGAGCGCGTGAAGCAGGCGGGCGGGGAGGTGATCGGGACCTACAAGGATCCCTTGGGCGGGGGCGCCCTGCTGTCCTGCATCCTGCCCATCTCGGAAGTCGAGCCGACCCCATTTCAGCGCGACTTGTCGGACACGCACCACAAGAAGCTGGCGGACGTCATCGACAAGACCGGGATGTTTCTGGATCCCATCATCTGCGTCACCGCGCCCAAGACCGGTTTCTGGACGCCGAACGGCATGCATCGCCTGGCGGCCCTGCGGCGGCTCGGGGCGAAGTCGGTGACCGCGCTGGTGGTGCCCAAGCGCGAGGTGGCGTGGCAGATCCTCGCTTTGAACACCGAGAAGGCGCACAACCTGAAGGAGAAATCCCTGGAGGTCATCCGCATCTATCGCGGGCTGATCGACGAGGATGCGGCGCTGCCGGAGTCTGGGTTCTCCTTTTATCTGGAGGAGGCGTCCTTCGTCACCATGGGGTTGTGCTACGAGAAGAATCCGCGCTTTGCCGGGGGGGCGTACAACTCGGTGGTGCGGCGGCTGGAGAAGTTTGCGGACGAGCCCTTGTCGAAGGCCCTGAAGTCGCACGAGAAGCATGCGGGGATGCTTCAGGAGCTGGACGAGAACGTGGCGGAGGTGATCAAGAAGCTGAAGGCGCGCGGCTTCGTGAGCCCGTACCTGCGCGCGTTCGTGGTGGCGCGCATCAATCCGCTGCGCTTCATGCAGGGCGAGCCGCCGGAGCTTGAGGACGTGCTGAAGACGATGATCGGGCGGGCGGCGAAGTTCAATACGGAGAAGGTGAAGCAGGAAGATCTGGCGAGCGCCGGCGGCGCGCCCGACGAGCCCTAGGCCTTCGCCCGGGAGTCGCGCAGCGTTACGGTGCGATTGAAGCCGCCGCGATCGGCGACGAAATAGCCGTGGCGCTCGAACTGCAGCGGTGCCGCCGGCGCGTCGCGCAGACTCGCCTCGAGTCGCGCGAAAACGATCTTCTTCGATTCGGAGTTCAGGTGCGCAACGCCTTCCGCTACTGAATTCGCGAACAGGCGGTCGTAGAGGCGCACTTCGGCTGCGTGCGCCTGCTTGACGCTCACCCAGTGGATATTCCCCTTCACCTTGTATCTCTCCGCTCCCGCCGAGCCCGACTTCGAATCCGCGAAGCACTCGCAGCGTACCGTATCTGTCGCCTTGTCGTACCCGACACACTTGACGACATAGCCGTAGCGTAGCCGCACCATGTTCCCCGGATACAGGCGGAAGTATCCCTTCGCCGGAACTTCCTGGTAATCCTCGCGCTCGATCCACAGCTCGCCCGAAAACGGCACCCGCCGCCTTCCCATCTCCGGCTTCTGCGGATGGTTCGGCACCTCGACCATTTCTTCCTTCCCCGCCGGGTAATTTTCGATAACCAGCTTCACCGGATCGAGAACGGCCATGCGGCGCGGCGCGACGTCGTTCAGATGCTCGCGCATGCAATCCTCGAGCACGGAAAAGTCGATCACCTGATTCGCCTTTGAGACGCCGATGCGTTCGGCGAATATCTTGAAGCCCTCGGGCGTATAGCCGCGCCGCCGCGCCCCCGCCAGCGTCGGCATGCGCGGATCGTCCCAGCCGTCGACAAGGCCCTTGTCCACGAGCTCGATCAGCCGGCGCTTCGACAGGATGACGTGCGTCAGATTGAGCCGCGCGAACTCGATCTGCTGGGGCAGGGGGCGCTTCAGCAGCCCTCCGTCGGCGAGCTTCCCCAACAGCCAGTCGTAGAACGGCCGCTGGTCTTCGAACTCCAGAGTGCAAAGCGAATGGGTTACGCCCTCGTGAGCATCCTCGATCGGATGCGCGTAGGTGTACATCGGGTAGATGCACCACTTGTTCCCAGTGCGGTGGTGCTCGGCATGCTTGATCCGGTATAGGGCGGGATCGCGCATGTTGATGTTCGGCGAAGCCATGTCGATCTTCGCGCGCAAGACATGCGCGCCGTCGGGGTGCTTGCCGTCCTTCATCTCCCGCAACAGCGCAAGATTCTCCGCGGGCGAGCGCCCGCGGTACGGGCTGTCCTTGCCCGCTTGCGTGAACGAGCCGCGGTTATGCTGCATCTCTTCCGCGCTCTGGCTGTCCACGTAGGCGAGGCCCTGCTGCACCAGGTACTCCGCGCACTGGTACATGAAGTCGAAGTAGTCCGAGGCATAGAGCGCCTTGCCGTAGTCGTACCCCAGCCACCTCACCATCTCCTCGATCGAGTCGACGTACGCCTGCTCCTCCTTCTCCGGATTGGTGTCGTCGAAGCGCAGGTTGCAGCGCCCGCCATACAGTTCGGCCAACCCGAAGTTCAGGACGGTGGACTTCGCGTGCCCGAAGTGCAGATAGCCGTTCGGCTCCGGCGGAAAGCGGGTGACGATCGTCCTGTGCTTGCCAGAGGCGAGGTCCGCCTCGATCACCTGCTTGATGAAGTTCGACGTCGAGGGCGGCTGCGGCTTGTTCACGAGCGGAATTCTACTAGCGCGGTAACATGCGCCCCACGATGAAGGCCGTGGGCCACTACAAGTACCTGCCGATCGAGCACCCTGAGTCGCTGCTCGATGTCCAGGTCGACGCGCCGCAGCCCGAGGGCCGCGACCTGCTCGTCGAGGTGAAGGCGATCTCGGTCAACCCCGTGGACACGAAGCGCCGCGCCGCGGGCAACCGGCCGGAGTCCGAGCTGAAGATCCTGGGCTGGGACGCCTCGGGCATCGTGCAGGCCACAGGGCCGCAGGCCGAGCTGTTCAAGCCCGGCGACAAGGTCTACTACGCGGGCAGCAACCAGCGCCCCGGCGCGAACAGCGAGCTGCACGTCGTGGACGAGAGGATCGCAGGCCACAGGCCCGCCAACCTTTCCTTTGCCGAAGCCGCGGCCATGCCGCTCACCACCATCACCGCCTGGGAAGCGCTGTTCGAGCGCATGGGGATTTCCAAGTCCGGCGCCCACGCCGGCCGGCGCCTGCTCATCCTCGGCGGCGCGGGCGGCGTGGGCTCGATCGCCATCCAGCTGGCGAAAAAGCTCGCGCGCCTTGCGGTGATCGCGAGCGCCTCGCGGCCCGACTCGATCGCCTGGGTGAAGGGCCTGGGGGCCGACGCCGTCGTCGACCACACGCGGCCGCTGCCCGAGCAGCTGGCGGCCCTGGGCGCGCCCGAAGCGGACTACATCTTCTGCTGCAACAACACCGACGCGATCTTCCCGAACCTGCCGCGCCTGATCGCGCCGCAGGGCCGCATCTGCTCGATCGTGCGCACGCTGCGGCCGGTGGATCTCGCGCCGCTGCAGGAAAAGAGCGTGAGCTTCGCCTGGGAAGGCATGTTCGCTCGCTCGACCTTCGGCACGCCCGACATGCAGGCGCAGCACAACCTGCTCGAGGACGCGGCCGGACTGCTCGAGGCGGGCACGCTGGTGACGACGTTCCGCGCGAACCTGGGAACGATCTGCGCGGAGAACCTCAGGCAGGCGCACCAGCGCCTCGAGCACGGCCACACGATCGGCAAGCTGGTGCTGGAGGGGTTCTAGGCCGTACCGAGGACCCGCTCCTCGCGCAGCATCGCCGCGAACGCGTCCGCCTCCACCGCCGGGCTGAACAGGAACCCCTGCCCGAAGCGGCAGCCGTGCTCCTGCAGGAAGGCGAGCTGCTCGCGCGTTTCAACGCCTTCCGCCGTGGTCAGCATGCCGAGGCTGGCGGCGAGCCCGATGGTCGCCTTGACGATCGCCGCGTCGTCCGCGTCCGCGGGGATGTCGCGCACGAACGAGCGGTCGATCTTGATGACGTCGAGCGGCAGGTGCTTGAGGTAGGCGAGCGACGAGTAGCCGGTGCCGAAATCGTCGAGCGCCATGTGCGCGCCCAGCTCCCGCAGCGCCCCCAGCACCGCGCCGCCGGCGGCCGGGTTGTCCATCAGCAGGCTCTCGGTGATCTCCAGGATCAGCCATTGCGGCTGCAGCGCGGCGGCGCGCAGCGCGCCGCGCACCGTGTCCACCAGCCCGGGCCGGCGGAACTGGCGCGCCGACAGGTTGACCGCCACGCGCAGCGGCCGCAAGCCCGCCGCCTGCCAGCGCGCGGCCTGCGCGCAGGCTTCCTGCAGCACCCAGGCGCCGATCGGCACGATGAGGCCGTTCTGCTCGGCGGCGCCGATGAAGCGCCCCGGGGGCAGCAGGCCCTGCTCGGGATGGCGCCAGCGCAGCAGCGCCTCGACGCTCGAGATCTCGCCGCTCGCCAGGCGCACCACCGGCTGGTAGTGCAGCACGAATTCGCCGCGCTCGAGCGCCTGGCGCAGGCTCCCTTCCAGCGACAGGCGCTCGTGCGCCGCCGCGCTCATCGCGGCGGCGTAGAACTGGAAGTTGTCGCGGCCCTCGCTCTTTGCCTGGTACATCGCCGTGTCGGCGTGCTTGAGCAGGCTGTCGGCGTCCTCGCCGTCGGCCGGGTAGAGCGCGATGCCGATGGACAGCGTGACGAACAGGTCGCGGCCCGCGAACGCCATCGGCTCGGCGAAGGCGCGCAGCAGCTTCTGCGCCACGCCGTGCACCTGCTCGGCGCTCTCCACGTCCTCCAGGATCACCGTGAACTCGTCGCCGCCGAGGCGCGCCACCGAGTCGCCCTCGCGCAGGCTCTGCCGCAGGCGCGCGGCCGCCTCCTGCAGGACGCGGTCGCCGGCCTCGTGGCCGAGGGAATCGTTGATCTCCTTGAAGCGGTCGAGGTCGAGGAACAGCAGCGCGATGCGGCGCTCGCCGCGGTGCGCACGCGCGATCGCCTGCGCCAGGCGGTCCTGGAACAGCGTGCGGTTGGCGAGCCCGGTGAGGGCGTCGAACTGCGCGAGCTGCGCCAGGCGCTGCTCGGCGGCGCGCTGCTGCGCCTCGGCGCTTTGCAGCCGCGCGAGCGTGCGCCGCGAGATGAGGATGCCGCCGGCCGCAAGCAGGAGCGTGAGCAGCACGCCGATCACGGCGATCAGCCGCGAGGTGCGCCGCGCCGCGGCCGTCATCGCCGCGGCATATTCCTGGGCGAGCGGGGTCAGCTGGTCGCCGAGCGCCACCACGGCGGCGGCGATACCGTAGGTGCGCGGCGTGCCCGCGCCGCGCGCCTCGACCTCGGCGCGCAGCTCCTGCGCCAGAGCGTCGAGCCGCACGAGCAGCTGGTCGGCGCGCGCCCAGGCGTCGATGGCCCGCGCCACGTCCGGGTCGTGGCGGAAGTACGGATAGAGCGCCACCATGGCGCCGACGTCGTCGGCATGATTGCGGCCCTCGAGCAGGCCAAGGCGCGCCGCCTCGGGGTCGGTCTGCGGGCCTTCCATGGCCAGCCGCGCGCGGCGGTCGCCGAGATTGACCGCGATGCTCGCTTGATAGATCCGGTACGCCTGCTCGTCGCCCTTGCCCGCGTATTGTACGAGGTGGAACACGGCGTCCTTCTGCGCCTTCGACCAGTGGCTCTCGCCGGCGATGTAGGCGCGGATCACCGACAGCACCTGCATGCCGAGCACGGCGACGAGCAGCAGCAGCGCCATGGCCGCCAGCAGCGGCCAGATGAGACGGAACAGCCTGCCGCTGACCGTGCTGCCAGGCAACGATGGATCCCCCGATGCGGGGATTATACGGAGCGCGCCCTGCGCTTGACTTGCGTCAAGCCGCCCGTCGCGGCAAGGCGTACAAGTCAGCGCATGGACGCCCCCCCGATCCGCACCCCCGCCGAGCTCTACGCGCACGCCATCGCCATCGAGCGCGAGGCGGCCGAGCGCTACGCCGAGCTGGCGCAGTTCATGGCCGACCTGGGCAACGACGAGGTGGCGGCGCTGTTTCGCACGCTCGCGGTGTACGAGGCCGAGCACCTCGATACCCTGGAGGCGAGGACCGCCGGCATCGAGGTGCCGCAGCTCGGGCCGGGCGAGTACGCCTGGCTCGACGCAGCCGCCCCCGAAACGGTGGCGCGCGAGCTGGTGTTCCGCCTGCTCACGCCGCGCCACGCGCTCGCCATCGCGCTCGACGCCGAGCGCCGCGCGCAGCAGTTCTTCGCCGGGGTGCGCGCGAGCGCCGAGGACCCGGCGCTGCGCGCGCTGGCGCAGGAGATGGCGCTCGAGGAGCAGGGGCACATCGCCATGGTGGAGCGCGCCCTCGAGCGCACGCCCGACGTGCGCGTGGACTGGGGCACGGTGTTCGGCGACTAGCGCCCGCCTTGCCGGCGCTCATTCTGGACTGTATAGTCCAGAACCATGGCGCGCCCGCGCGAGTTCGAAGCCGACCAGGTCCTGGAGCAGGCGACGCGCGTCTTCTGGGCGCAGGGCTTCGAGCGCACCTCGCTCGATGACCTGTGCGCGGCCACCGGCCTCAACCGCTCCAGCCTGTACGCCGCCTTCGGCGACAAGCGCGCGCTCTATCTGCGCTCGCTCTCGCGCTACGAGGAGGGTTCCGTCGAGACGATCCGCAGGGCCTTCGAGGGCAAGCCGGCGCGCGAGGGCCTGCGCGACTTTCTCGCCGGCCTGATCGACGCCATCGTCGCCGGCCCGGGCCGGCGCGGCTGCTTCATCGGCAATTGTGCCGCCGAGCTGGCGCGCCTCGACAAGGCGGCCGCCGCGCGCGTGAAGCAGAGCCTCGAGCGCATCGAGGGAAGCTTCCACGCCGCTTTCGCGAACAGCGGGATGCGCCACGCGCGCGCCCGCGCCCGCTTCATCACCGCCGGAGTGCAGGGACTGCGGCTCTACGGCAAAGCCAACCCCGACCGCAAGGCGCTCGAAGACGTCGCGGCCGGCCTCATGCTGTCGCTCGATCACTGAAGGAGAATCGCAATGCGCCTCATCCCCCGCAAGCCCGTCCCCGCCCTGGAGTTCGATCTGCTGGGCGGCGGCCGCTGGTCGCTCGCCGGGCAAAAGCCCCAGCACTTCACGATGGTCGTCTTCTATCGCGGACTGCACTGCCCGATCTGCCGCAAGTACACCAGCGAGCTGAACGGCATGATCGGCGAGTTCGACAAGCGCGGCGTCTCCACCGTCATCACGAGCAACGACACCGAAGAGCGGGCGCGGACGGCGAAGGACACCTGGGGCCTGCCGAATCTGCGGATCGGCTACGGCGTGCCGGTGGAGAAGTCGCGCGAGTGGGGCCTGTACGTCTCCACCGGCCGCGGCAAGACCTCCGCCGGCGTCGAGGAGCCGGCGCTGTTCGCCGAGCCGGGCCTGTTTCTGGTGAAGCCGGACGGGACCCTGTACTGGGCGAGCCTCTCGACGATGCCCTTCGCGCGCCCGCACTTTCCCGAGATCCTGCAGGCGGTCGACTTCGCGATCAGCAAGGACTACCCCGCGCGCGGCGAGGCGTGAGAATCCTCCTCGTTGCTGCGCTGCTCTTCGCCGGCACCGCCCTCGCCGGTGAAGCCGACGTCGTCGACGTCAAGGCGCGGCGCAATGCCGCGGGTAGCTACGACTTCGACGTCACCGTGAAGAGCGTGGACAAGGGCTGGGAGCATTATGCCGACGCCTTCGAGGTGCTCGCTCCGGACGGCACGATCCTCGGGCGGCGGGTGCTCCTGCACCCGCACGAGACCGAGCAACCGTTCACGCGCGAGCTGCACGGCGTGAAGGTCCCGCCGGGCGTAACGCACGTGACGGTACGCGCACGCCACAAGCCGAAGGGCTACGACGGCGAGGCGATGCGCGTGGCGCTGCCGCGCTGAGTCACGGCAGCGCGCGCACGATTTCGCTGTCCGGGATAAACGCGAGCCAGGCGAAGGCGAAATGCACGCCGCTGTCGAGCGGCGCGAGGCGCCTGCCCTTCAGCGGCCCGGCCACGGCCTCGCCGAGGATGTTCCATTCCGTCCCGCTGCGCGCATCGAAGAAGCGCCCTTCGCGGTGGACGAACTCGAGCGGGCGTCCCTCCACGCGCCGGTCGAACGCGGTCGCCGCCGGAATGGGCCGGCCCTGCGCGATGTCCCCGTGGTCGAGCGGCGAGGCCATGCCCGGCTTGACGAAAATCACGTAGTCGATGCCGGCGAGCGTGCGGTTGACCACCGCGTGCTTCTCGAGCAGCGACAGGGGATAGAGGCGGTGCCGGCCGCCGGCGCTCACCGAGAGCACGCGCTCCATCGGCGGCAGGCGCGGATCGGGACTCGAAGACAGCAGGAAGGGGCTCTGCCGGATGTCGTCGTAGCCGACGTAGGGATTGCGCCCGTAAGGCCGGGCGTGGCCGGTTTCGCGCGACAGCACGAGCCCGAGCGGGTGCGCGGCGGAGAAATCGGCGAACGACACGATCTCCGAGGGCACGCGCGGCAGGCGCGTACCGGCGTAATGGCCGATGATCCCCGTGCCGGTGAACTGCTGCCACCAGGACTCGGTCTGCCGGTCGTACATCACGAGGTCGGAAAGCCGCAGGCGCCCGGTGGTGCCGAAATCGAGGACGCGATCGCCGATCCTGCGCTCGAAGACGAGGGAGGCGTTGCACAGCGGGCAGAAAGTCACCGCCAGCGGGCGGCCGGCGAGCTCGTCGTTCACGATCTCGTGGAACATGAGGATCTGCAGCGGATAGGCGCGCGCCTCGCGCCCCGCGCGCACCACGATCACCGGCTCCTCGGGCCGCAGCCAGGCGCGCGCCGCGCGCGCGCCGACGAAGCGCGGGCGGTCGATCGCGGGAATGCCGTCCTTCGGGGGACCGCCCGACTGGATCTCGGCGAGCTCCACCGTTCGCCGGGTGAAGTCGGTCTTCGGCCACTCGCGCAGGTCGGCCGCGCTCTGTGCGAGCGCGGTGCCCAGGGCGAGCCACAGGGCGAATGCGCTCAGCCTGCCGTACCGGGTCATGGCGCGCCAGCCCTGCGCTGCCGCTGCATCGCGAACAGGGGCAGCAGCTTCAACCCCACCCAGCACCCGGGCAGCGCCGCGGCGATCCACAGCCACCCGTGCAGGCTCGTGCTCGCCACGCCGGAGAAGAATGCGCCGACGTTGCAGCCGAAGGCGATGCGCGCGCCGTAACCCATCGCGAGGCCGCCGGCGAGCGCCGCCATGACGGCGCCGGCCGTGAACCGCGCCCGCGGCGCGAAGCGTCCCGCGAGCGCTGCCGCCGCGAGCGCCCCCAGCACGATGCCGAAATCCATCACCGAGGTGACGTCGGCGAGCACGCTGCCTTCGAGCGCCGCGCGCTGGAAATCCGCGTTCCAGAACGGCTCACCGGCCGGGTCCCAGCCCAGAAGGCGCGCGGCCTTTGCAGCCCAGAGGGTAAACGCCCAGGTAATGCTCCAAGGATGCCCGGCGAGCGCGAGCGTCGCGAAATTGGCGAGCGCAAGCAGCAGCGCCCCGGTGGCGAGCGGCCAGGACCCTTGCCAGAGGAACGCAAGGCCCGGCGCGCGCGGCGGGCGCGGTCCGCCCCCGGCCCACCTCGGCAAGCCGAGCAGCGCCCACAGCGCCGCGAGCGCGGCAAGCTGCAGCGCGACCGCGAGCGGCCAGCCGAACGCGTCGCCCAGCGCCAGCGCCTCGGGCGCAGGCAGCCGCGCCCAGAATTCCATGTGCAGGCTTGCCCAGAATCCGCCGCCGCAGAACGCGGCGAGTGCGAGCGCCATGCGCGGCCGTCCGCTGCCGGCGGCGTAGAGCGTCCCCGAGCCGCAGCCGCCGGCGAGCTGCATGCCGATGCCGAACAGGAACGCGCCGGCGGCGACCGGGACGCCGGCAGGCGCGATCGCGCCGACGACGTCGCGCCCGAAGAGGGTGCCTTGCGCGAGCGCCGGCGCGAAAAGCAGCGTCGCCGCGGCGAGCATGAACAGCTGCGCCCGCACCCCGCGCGCGCTGCGGCGCTCGATGAGCGCGCGGTAGGCGCCGGCGAAGCCGAACGCCGCGTGGTAAAGCGTCATGCCGATGAGCAGCCCGAGGGCGAGGAGCCCAAGCATGCGCGCGCCCTGCGCGAGCGTCGCCGCGGCGAGCGCGAACGCGAGCGCCGCGGCGAACGCAAGAACGCCGGGCTGCGGCACGGTGGCCGCGCTGGCGCCGGCGGCCCCCGGCGTCATCCGCGGCGCCCCGATGCCGGCGACCTGCATTCAGCGCACGACCAGCTTGTAGTCAGGCGTCGGATTGAGCGGGCAGGAATAGACGTAATTCCCCGGCTTCAGCTCGATCTCGTAGTCCTGCGTCCTGCCGGTCGCCAGTCCTCCGCCGGAGACGCTCGGCAGCCGCGCGCGATCGAGGAGCGAGGCGCCGCGCAGCCAGAAGCCGAGCTCGTAGGGAACGTCCCGGTTCGTGACGCGAAAGACGTACTTGCCGGGAGCGAGCACCAGCGGTTTCGCCTCGGCGAGGCGCTTCTGCGCGCTCCCTGCGTTGATCGCCTCGCAATCGGCGGCCCGCGAAGACTTGAACCCGCGGTCCTTCTGTCCCTCGCTTTCCAGGAACTGGCAGGGGACCTGCGTAAGGTCGATCACTTTCGACTGCGCCGCCGCGGGGGCGGCGAACGCCGCGAGCGCCAGAGCGAGCGCACCGCCTTTAAGTGCGCTCTTCACGATGCGCTTCTCAATCGACCCTGGGCGGCAAGCGCGGCGATCGCGTCGTCCACCGAGATCGGCAGGTACGACAGGGTCTCGATGTCGCGGCGCTCGAGCACGTCCTCGCCCGGCAGGCGGGCGCGCCAGGCGGCGATCGCGCGGTCGCGCTCGACGAGCAGCGCCTCGATGTGCGGGCGGTAAAGGACGAACATGGCGCTCAGCCAGCGGTTCACGGGCCACGACGGGTAGGCATGGTCGACGCGAAAAGCGTCGAGCATGGCGATCGTGTCGCGCGCCGTGTACCAGGTATCCCCGGTAACCCAGCGGTTGGGCGCGAAAAGGCCGATCGGCTCGCCGTAGGCATCCATCGAGATCCCGATCAGGTGGGCGAGCGCCTCGTCGCCTTCCGGCCAGGGTTCCGCATGCGGCCAATCGACCGGCGCTACGCCCGGCGGCATCCCGGCACGGCGCATGAAGGTGTGGAAATGGCCGTGCTCGCCGCGCCGATGCGCATGGTAGTAATACTGCGCGTGCGTCTCGGCGTCAAAGACATCGTTCGCCGGGTAGTGGTCGTTCTCGTAGAACGTGCCCTGGCCGCGAAGCACTTCCGCGACGACGTCGAGCCCGCCCTTCGAGAGAACGCGCTGGCACTCGAGGATCTCCCGCGCCGCGGCGCGCATCGCCTCGAGCTGCGCGCGCGGCAGCGCAGCTAGGTCGGGCGCTGGAATGGGCTCGGACCAGACGCCGTCCCGTAGCGCAGCAGCCGCCTGCGCCTCGCCCGGACCGCGCCCGGTCACTCGCCCGAACATTTTCAGGCTCCGGCTACTTCCTCTTCGCCGCGCAAGGATTGGCGGCACAGGGATTCTTTGCCGCACAGGGGTTGGCCGCGCACGGGTTCTTGGACTTCGCCTTCTTCTTCTTCTTCGCCGCGCAGGGGTTCGCCGCGCAGGGGTTTGCTGCGCACGGGTTCTTCGCCGCACAGGGGTTCTTCTGCGCGACCTGTATGCGCGGGCGCGCCGCGCAGGGGTTACACGGGTTCGCGGATGCGAGAGGGGCGCCGAGCATGAGCCCGGAAGACACTATGCCCGCGACTGCGGGGCGGAGGTTCAGTTTCATGCGATCTCCTCGATCTTGCTGCATAAGCGCCGATTTGCATCCGGGCCGGCACCTTTCCCGGGGTGCGGTCTACTTCTTCTTCGCCGCGCAGGGGTTCGCGGCGCAGGGATTCTTCGCCGCGCAGGGATTCTTCGCCGCGCACGGGTTCTTCGCCATGGTCTTGATGTAGTCCTTCTGCACCACGCCGCTATAGGCGGTCAGCGCGGCGAGCTCCTTGGAGCCCCACGGCAGTGGCTTGGCGGCCATCGGCACGATCATGCAGAGCTGCACCATCTGCTCCAGCGTTATGCGCTTCAGCTTCGACTGCTGCTCCGCCATCGCGACCCGGTGCGGATACGGCTTGGCGAACGTCGGGGCGAACGCCGCGTTGCCCTGGTGGCAGGTATTGCACGACATGCCGTTGGTGCTGAGCTTGGTATCGTTCCAGAGCTGCTTGCCCGCGCTCACCAGCTGCGCGCGCGGCGCCGAGAACGGCTTGGTGCCCTTCGGACGCGTCACGAGCTTGGGATTTACGCCCGCGGCGCCGCAGGGATTTTGCGCTGCACAAGGATTCTTTGCCGCGCAGGGGTTGGGCCTGGCGGCGCACGGATTTTTCTTCGCGGCGCAGGGGTTCTGGGCAAGCTGCAGGGGCGTGCGCATCTGGGACGAGGCCAGGCTGCCGGGATTCGCGGCGGCGAGCGGCGCCGCGAGCACCAGCCCGCAGGACAGCATGGATGCGACGGCGGGACGTAGTCTCAGGTTCATAGGGCTGTTCTCCTCTCGAGTCGGGTGCGCGGCGAATGCCGACGATTCCCTGTGCGCTCTGGATAAGACCGGGAACGCCGTGAAAACCTTACAATCCGGCCGCGCAACCGGTCGATGGCCGGGATGCGGACCTGTAAGGTCTCGCCCTCCGCGCGGGTCTCCTTGAAGATGAGGATGGCAATGGCAAGAGCCGAGGTTTCGTCCTGCGCGGATGGCGGCCTGATCGCCGCCGAGGCGGGCTAGTGGGCTTCGAGGACACCGTCCGTGCGCACGCTGCGGCTCTGTTTCGCTACGCCTATTGGCTTACCCGCGACCGCGCGCAGGCCGAGGACGTGGTGCAGGAGGCGCTGCTCAGGGGCTGGCGCGCGTTCCCGCGGCTGCGCGAGCGCGCCGCGGCCAAGGCGTGGCTGTTCTCGATCGTGCGCAACGAATACCTGCGCGCCGCGGGCGCGCCGGTGCCGGAAAGCCTCGACGGGGTGGACCTCGCGGACGAGCGGTCCGACCATTCCGGCCTCGAGATGCGCGACGCGCTCCTTGCCCTGCCCGCGTCCTACGCCGAGCCGCTCGCGCTCCAGGTGCTCGGCGGCTTCAGCTGCGCGGAGATTGCACGCATGATCGGTACGACCGAAGGCGCGACCATGACGCGACTCACACGCGCCCGCCAGGCGCTGAAGCGCCTGGTGGCGCCCGCCGAGCGCAGCGCGGGCCGCCCGTGAACTGCCTCGACTACCGCCGGGCGCTGCTCGTCGGCACGGGCGAGTCCGACGCCATGAGCGTGCACCGCCTGCAGTGCGCGGGCTGCGCCGCGGAGTGGCAGGAGCAAGGCGCGTTCGAGCAGGCGTTGCGCGACGCCCTCGAGGTGCCTGTGCCCCAAGGCTTCGCCGAGCGCATGGCGAACGCGCAGGCCGCGAGCCGGCGCAAGTTTCTCGCCGCTGCGGCGAGCGTATTCGCCGCGGCGGGCGCGGGCGGCTTTTACCTCTTCGCGCGCCAGGACCCGCTTGCCCTGGCCGGCATCGACTTCGTCATGAAGGAGGAGGCCAACTCCATCATGATGGGCGCCCTTACGCGCTCCGAGGCCAAAGCCGAGCTGGCGGGCACCTTGCCGATCGAGCGCATGGAGCGCATCGGGCAGGTGAAGCACGTTCGCCCATGCCCCTTCAACGGCAAGACGGCGATCCACGTCGTGCTCATGGTGCCGCAGGGCAAGGTGACGCTTCTCGTCATGGCCGACTCGACCGTGGGACGCATGCGCCATGCCGAGAAGGAGGGCCTGCATGCCGCCGTGGTGGGCATGAAGCGGGGCAGCGTCGGCGTCGTCGGCGGCGACCTCGACGTCGTAGAAAGCGTGGCGGGTGCGCTGAAAGGCTAGGCGGCGAGCTCGAACGCCGGGCCTTGCCGGATGCGATCCGCGTAGGACTGGTGCGCGTCGGATCCGGCCGGCCACAGTTCGAGGAATCGCCGCTCCCAGGCCGCCACGTCGTAGCGCAGCGCCACTGCCTCCACGTACACGCCGGCGCAGCGCGTTCCGTACAGCACGTCGCGCCCGGGCGCAATCGAGATGCGCGTGGCGATGCCGTAGCGCTCGCCGCGGAAGTTGGGCATGCCGGCGGCGCCGTTATTGATGACCGCGCGCCCGCCCGGGAAGCTTTTGAGCACCGGAAGGCAGGTGTGGCTGGAGGCGAAAACCTTTACGCCCGAGTGCGCGAGCGCACGCTCGGCCGCCGCAGCGCCCTGCGGCGTTGCCAGCACTTCCTGCGAAAAATTCCACCCGGCCAGCGACCCGGCGTCGCCGTGCACGATGCCGATGCGCTCGCCTCCCACTTCGGCCAGGAGATGCATGGGAAGCCGGGCCAGCGCGCGCAGGTCCCTGCCGGAGGCCAGCGCCGCCGCCCTCAGCCGCTCGATGATCGCGTTGGAGTGCTCCACGGTCGCATCGCCCACCCAGTCGGGGTAGGCG
>Ga0326597_10001836_pt1 | contig 32808 bp, 25 predicted proteins | sample RVTome_12_FD_203789 | JGI IMG/M metagenome (GOLD analysis project Ga0326597, IMG submission 203789) | Soil microbial communities from uranium-contaminated site in the Upper Colorado River Basin, Wyoming, United States - RVT100D185 | ecosystem: Environmental > Terrestrial > Soil > Contaminated >...
CGTGAATATGTCGACCTGGAGGATCTTCCGGAGGAAATGGACCACGAGACGTGGCAGAGGTACTCGCATCTGATTCGCCGGGATCCCAGGACCGGAAGGTTCCGGTTCACGCCGGGGTACGTCGAGCGCGCGCAAGGGTAGCGGGCCCAATGGAACCATTGGAACGGGCCGCGCCGGCGCAGCTGCGCCGTCTTGCTGTTTGTCCCGGAGAAGCGATCCGCTATGATTCGAGATCGTCTTCTTCGTGAGTCCGTCGGTGCGCCGACCTGAGGAGAAATGCCATGAAACTGCGTTGGATCTCCGTGCTCGTGACTCTCTTGCTGATCCCGCTTTGCGCCCATGCGCAAGGCCCGGCGCTCGGGGCGCTGAAGCCGTTGCCGGGGGACTTCTCGATCGGGCCGGCCGCGGGGGACCAGTCGGCGGCCGCGGCCGCCCGCGGAAACGACCTCGTGCTCGTGGCCTGGCAGGACGCGCGGACCGACCTGAACCCGAACTACATCGCCGATCAGGGCGGCCTCGACATCTTCTACACCCGGCTCGACACGTCCGGGATTCCGCTCGACTCGGTCTCGGTGCCGGTCACGCTCGAAGCCGGCGATCAACACACGCCCTTCGTGGCCTGGAACGGGTCCTCCTGGCTGGTCGTGTGGACCGGCCAGGTTCCCACCGAGTACTACTACACCGAGGCGGCGCAGGCGGCGCGCGTTGCGCCGGACGGCACCGTACAGGACGCCGAGCCGATCACCATCGAGACCTTTTCCTCGAGCGGTTCGAACGCACAGATCTTCGGCGTCGCGAGCGACGGCCAGGACTTCGTGGTCGTCTGGAAGGACTGGACCGGTTCGAGCTGGGAGATCCTCGCGAAGCGCATCTCCGCGCAGGGGACGGTGCTGGATCCTTCGCCGGTGACCCTGGTGTCGAACATCCCGAGTCAACCCTACAACGGGAAACTCGTCTTCGCGCAGGACGAGTTCCTGGTGGTCTGGAACCACTGGACCACGGCCGGCAAGGACAACGTCTTCGGCCGCCGTTTCTCGACATCCCTGCAAGGACTCGGGCCGAATCTGTTCACGATCGCGAACACGGCCAAGTACGACGTCTGGCCGACCGTCGCCACCGACGGCACGGACTTCCTCGTGGCCTGGGAGAACTATGACACCTGCTGTGTCTGCGGCGGCGGACTGGTCTACGCCGCGCGGGTGACTCACGGCGGCACCGTGCTGGATCCGACTCCGATCCAGGTCCTCGACCTGTGCGCGGTGACCACCGGGCGGCGGCCGGCAGCGGCGTTCGACGGCCAGAACTACGTCGTGGCCTGGAGCGATGAACAGCAGGGATTCGGATCCCAACAGATCCGGTCCGCCCGGGTGACGACCGGGGGATCGATCCTCGACTCGAACGGTTTCAACCTCGACCTGCAACCCGCCGCGCAGTTCGATCCGGCGGTCGTGGCCGTCCAGGGCGGCGGTTCGTTCGTGGTCTGGACCGATGCGCGAGGCGGCGGCATCTTCCCGAACGACCTGTTCGTCTCGAAGGTGACCCAGGCCGGACAGCCGTCCAGTTCCGCTTGCATCTCGCTCGGCGCGCCGTCCCAGACCGATGCCGCGCTGGCATCGAACGGGAACGGCTCTCTGGCCGTGTTCCTGAGCGCGATCTCGGGCGGGCAACGGGTCCTGGGCATCCGGCTCGACGCGGCGGGCGACGCGATCGACCCCGCTCCGTTCGAAATCGTCCCGTTCGGGCCGTTGGTCGATGATCCGGCGGTGGCCTGGAACGGCTCGGTGTACGTCGTCGTCTGGGAGGACCGGATCTCATCTCTCGACCAGATCCTCGCGCGGCGGATCTCCGCCGCGGGTCAGCTCCTCGACGCCTCGCCGATTGCGATCATGCCGGGGCTCGATCCGGCCGTCGCCGCCGTCTCGGACACGTTCCTGGTGGTCGGCACCGACGCTCCGACCAATCCTCACTTCCGCTTTCCGTTTGCGGTCAGGCTCCAGGGCTCGACCGGAGCGGTGCTCGATACGACGCCGCTCCAGCTCGGGCAGTACTTCGCACAGTTCCCGTCGGTGGCCGCGGTGGGGACGCACTTCCTGGCCGCCTGGCAGCGCAACTTCAGCCACGACGACCCGCGTGCGACGATCAAAGCCGCGTTCGTCGAGCTGGACGGCACCTCGCCCGGCGATTTCGGGGTCGGCTCGTACGGCTCCTCGGTCGTGTCCCGGGCGGCGGTCGCCTCCGACGGCACGACGGCCCTGGTGGCCTGGCAGGATGGAAGCACCGGCACGGGGTCGGGCGCCGACATCCGCGGCGCACTGGTGACCGGCGGTCCGCCCGGACAGACCGTGCTGATCTCGACGGCGGACGATTCGCAGACCTCCCCCGCGGTCACCTGGGACGGCGCCGAGTTCATCGCGGCGTTCGAGGACCTGCGCAACATCACCTTCTTCATCGACCGCCGCACGGACCTGTTCGGCGCCCGCGTCTCGGACGCCGGCGCCGTGCTCGATCCGAACGGCTTTCCGATCGCGGACGGCGCCGTCGCGGAAAAGGACGTGGCGGTCGCCGGCGCCTCGGGCAACGCGCTGTTCGCCGGGGCGGTCTTCGAACCGGGCGATCCTCACTCGGCCTACCGGATCGAGGTCCGCGAGCAAAACGGCTCCTGCACGGGAGCGATCAGCGAGTACGGCACCGGTTGCCCGGGCAGCGGCGGGACGATCCCCACGCTCGACCTCTCCGGCTGCCCGGCGGCCTCGCAAACACTCACGCTGGAGGTGGCGGGTGGACTTCCCGGTGGTTCGACGACCATCCTGTTCGGCCTGGGCCGGGCGAGCCTTCCGCTGCCGGGCGGATGCACGCTGCTGACGGCTCCCCTGCTTCTCGTGGTCACGCTGCCGCTCGACGCGGCGGGCGAACTCACCATCTCGGCCAGGTTGTCTGCTTCGGTTCCATCGATCACGCTCGACCTGCAGGCGTTCCTGCCGGATGCCGGCGCCGCGGCCGGATTCTCCAACACGAACGGGGTCGAGATCTTCGTCCCGTAGCCGGAAGTCCGGACTTCCTTCAACGGACCGGACCGCCTATGCTGGCGGCGCCCGGCCGTGTCAGGTCGGTTCCTCTACAAGGAGAATGCCCATGCTGGACCGAAGGCGTTTCGTGAAGAGTCTTCTGGTTTCCGCGCTGGTCGCCTGCAGCTTCGGCGTCGTTTCGCTCTCACCGGCGGGGACGGCGCCGGCAGGCCGCCACCACACCGGCGCCATCGCCGGGCTGGTCGTGGATAGTCGCGATCATCACGTGGCCGGCGCCGAGGTCGTGCTGTTCGACGCGCACGGTCATCGGGTGGCGCACACGACGAGCAGCCGCGACGGCCACTTCGGCTTCCGCCACGTCAGCCCCGGCCAGTACGTCGTGACGGCAACCAAAGTCCACGTCGGCACGGCGTCGGCGCACGCGGATGTGCGGTCCGGCCATGTCAGCCGTGTTCGGCTCGTGCTGCACTGATCGGCGCGCACCCGGACCTCGATGCTGAACGGCAAGAAGGGGGTGATCCTCGGGATCGCCAACAAGCGCAGTATCGCCTGGGCCGTGGCCCAGTCCGCCGCGCGGGCGGGCGCGGAGCTCGTGCTCACCTACCAGAACGAGCGGCATGAACCCACCGTCCGCGCGCTCGCGGACACGCTGCCCGGGTCGCCGGTGCTCCTGCCCTGCGACGTCGACGACGAGCAGCAGGTCAAGGCGTTCGCTGAACAGGCGCACGAGCACGCCGGGAAGATCGACTTCCTGGTCCACTCGCTGGCCTTCGCCGACCCCGCCGAGCTGAAGAAGGAGTTCCACCGGACGAGCCGGGAGGGCTTCCGGACGGCGCTCGAGACGTCCGTTCACTCGTTCATCGCGCTTTCGAACGCGGTCGAGCCGTTTCTCTCCGATCACGGCAGCCTGGTGACGCTGTCCTACATCGGCGCGGTGAGGGTGATCCCGAACTACAAGCTGATGGGAGTGGCGAAGGCCGCGCTGGAAGCCACGGTCCGGTACCTCGCCTATGACCTCGGCGCCCGCGGCATCCGGGCGAACGCGGTGTCCGCGGGTCCGATCCGGACGGTCTCCGCCACCTCGATCGGCGACTTCCATCGGATCCTGAACCACGTCGAGGAGATGTCGCCGCTGCGGCGCAACGTCGAGGCCGCCGAGGTCGCCGACGTGGTGACCTTCCTGCTGTCCGACTACGCCCGCGCGATCACCGGCTCGGTGCTGTACGCCGACGGCGGCTATCACACCATGGGGCTCTGACGCTGACCTCGACCGCCCGCTCGTAGACGACCAGGTCCTTCAGAATGTCCGCCGGGTTCCAGTCGGGTCCGGTCCCGGTCCAGTTGAGCATCGCGACGAGGCGCGGCGGGTCGGGCTCGAAGAGGACCGGATCGATTCCGCGAAGCCGCGCGACGAGTCCTTTGAAGTCAGCGGGCGTCTTCGAGTCCAGGAGCCTGCCCTCCACCAGGTCCACCAGACGGAGGAAGGGCTTGCGCCGGTGGACGACGATCAGATGGCGGCCATCCGCGGAGACGTAACCCTCATAGCCGCCGGCGGCGACCGTTCGGATCCGCCCCGTCGTTGCGTCATGGCAGCACCAGTCGTAGTCGGTGACTTCGCGATGCCGCTCGAAGACGAACTCGTCCGACCCCGGACGCCAGGCCGTGAACGCGGTGTACGATTCGTGGTGATCCCTGACCACCCGGCCGGAGGCGAGCGAGATCACGCGGCGCCAGATGCCGTCGCCGGCCACTTCATCGAAGACGTACCAGTTCCGTTCCGGGTGGAAGGCCTCGCCACGGAACTGGCCGCCGAACAGGAACCGCCGGCCTTGCGCCCAGGCCGTGACCGCCGCTCCTCCCGGGCCCTCGACCCGGACCCGATACAGGTTCACACCGTGGTGGACTTCCTGCTCGAACTCGTAGGTGACGGTGGACGCCCCGGCGGCGACGCTCATCGTGCCGCTCCAGGCGCTGGTCTGCTCGAACTGCAGCCGGGCGATCCAGTCGCGGTCCTGGTCTGGAAGCGGCCGGATCACGAACCGCGCGGACATGTCGGGCCCTCACCTGTTCGGATGGGAAACTGGTCGTGCGGTCAATGTCCAAGCTCTCCGTCCAGGCGCCCCGGACGCTCCGGACGTTCCACTCGCTCGGAGAACTGCTCGTACAGGCGCGTATGCCGCGTCTCGAGGCTGATCGGGCGGCCGCTGATGAAGAGCCGCACCACCCGGGTGCGGATCTCCAACAGATCGCCGTCCGCGATCACGAGATCAGCCAGTTTGCCGGGCTCGAGGCTGCCGAGGTCTCGGTCGACGCCCAGGATCTGCGCGGGGGCCAGCGTGATCGCTTCCAGCGCGCGCTCGCGGTCCAGGCCGTAGGCCGCGGCCATGGCCGCCTGGTACGGGAGGTTGCGGACGCTCGAGGAGTCGTTGGTCTGAAAGGCGAAGCGCACCCCGGCGCGGGCCAGCACCGAGGCGCAGGCGAACGGCGCGTCGTACGGATCGTGCGGCTTCGACGGAGTGGCGAGCACCGGACCCAGCAGGACCGGAACGTCATGGCGGGCCAGCAGGCCGGCCACCTTCCAGGCCTCCCGGGCGCCCGAGAGGATCGGCCGCAGGCCGAGTTCCCGGGCCAGTTCGACCGCCTTCTCGATCGCCTGCTCGTCGTCGGCGTCGAAGATCACCGGCCGCTCTCCGGCCAGGTAGGGCAACAGCGCTTCGGTCCGGGCATCCGATGGCGGCGCGGACTGGCCCGCGCGGGCCGCCTCGGCGCGCAGGCGACTCAGCTCGCGCGCCTCTTCGAAGGCCTGCTTCAACTGTTCCAGGCGCTCCTGCTCCCGATCGCCGGATGATTCGGACCGCCGGAAGCGGGAGCGGCCGGAGGAGCCCGGCGTGGAGACATGCAGGGCCAGCGGATCGACCAGCACCATCTGCTCCCAGGTCCAGCCGTCGAGGCGGACCAATGCGCTCTGGCCGGCGATCAGCGCGCCGCGCGGGCGAACCACCGCGGAAGTGATGCCGTTGGCGCGCGCCACCGGGAAGTGCTCCGAGGCCGGGTTGATCGCCACTGCCGCCCGCAGATCGGCCTGCAGCAGACCCTGCTCGCTGGTATCCACCGTTCCGGAGACCGAACCGATCTCGGTCAACCCCAGCCGCGTGCCCGGATCGAGCATCCCCGGATAGACCGTGAGGCCGGAGCAGTCGATGCGCTCGTAACCGTCCGGAACCTCCAGGTCCGCTCCCAGCGCCTCGATCCGGCCGTCCGCCACCAGCAACGTGCCGCGCACGATGGCGGGCGTCGCGACCGGGACGAGCCGCGCATTCGTCAGCGCGTAGCGGCCGGCCCCCGCGACGTCCGCGCTGACGTCGACCGGAGATGGATCGAAGGTCGCCGCAGCCTCCGCCGCCGCCGGCTCTTCGTCTTCAGCCAAGGCATCCGAGGCGCCCGAGGCATCCGTGGCATCCGAGGCATCCGATGCGTCCGAGGCAATGGGCGCCCCCCGGTCGATCAACGCGCTGCTCGCCGTGGGATGTCCGGCGCGCTGGAACTCCACTTCGCCGTCCACCAGCGTCCATTCGCAGGTGGAGTAGACCGAGAGCGGATCGCCGCTCCAGATCGCGAGGTCGGCATGCTTGCCGGTCTCGATCGAGCCGACCCAGCGGTCGATCCCGAGTTGCCGGGCGGGATTCAACGTCACCAGCGAAAGCGCCGCGTTGTCGTCCAGGCCGCCGTACTTGACCGCCTTGGCGGCTTCCAGATTCAGCCGCCTCATCAACTCGGCCGAATCGGAATTCAGCGAGACCACCACGCCGGCCCGCTCCATCAACGCCGCGTTGTAGGGGATCGCGTCGAAGGCCTCGGCCTTGTAGGCCCACCAGTCGGAGAACGTCGAGGCGCCGGCGCCGTGGCGGGCGATCTCCGGGCCGACCTTGTACCCCTCGAGCACGTGCTGAAAGGTGGCGATCTGGAAGCCGAACTCCTCGGCCAGGCGGATCAGCATCAGGATCTCGTCGGCCCGGTAGCAGTGCGAGTGCACCCGGATCGAACCGTCCAGCACGCCGGCCAGCGCCTCCAGGCGCAGATCGCGCCGCGGCGGCGCCAGCTGCTCGCCGGCGGCAAGGCTTTCATCAAAGTCCCGCAGCCGCGCGGCGTAGGCCTGCGCCTCGCGGAAGGCCCGGCGGATGACCGCCTCCACGCCCATGCGCGTTCTCGGATAGCGGGTCGAGTCGCGCGAGGAGGCGCGCTTGGGATTCTCCCCGAGCGCGAACTTGATGCCCCGCGGCGCATCCGGAAAGCGCAGCTCGCCGGCCGGACGGCGGTACTTCAACTTGATCACTGCGCTCTGGCCGCCGATGGCGTTGGCGCTGCCGTGCAGCAGTTGGGCGGTCGTGACCCCGCCCGCCAGCGCCCGGAAGATCGACAGGCTGTCGCCATCGATCTCATCATCGATGCGCACTTCGGCGGTGATCGAACTGGCGCTCTCGTTGACGCCGCCGCTGATCGCGATATGGGAATGGCAGTCGATGATCCCGGGGGTGACGTGCATTCCCTCGCAATCGATCGTCTGCGCCGGGCCCGCCGAGCCCGACAGATCCGGCGGACCGTCCGCCTCGCGGCCGATCCCGGCGATCTTCCCGTCGCGGACCACGACCCACGCCCGCTCGAGCGTCTCGCCGCTGACGGTGTGCACCGTTCCGTTGCGCAGGACGACGTTGCCGCCGGTCTCGAGCCGGCCGCGCCGATCCTGATCGATCTCGCTCGGCAGTTCGGCAACCGGCGGCGCTTCCGCTTCGGCCGGCCCGGCCGTTGCTTCCGGCTGCTCGGCTTCCGACTGCCCCTTCTTCTTCTTCTTCTTCTTCTTCTTGTTCTTCTTGTTCTTCTTGTTCTTCTCGTTCTTCCCGTCCTTGGTCTCCGGATGCTCGATCGTGAGCCGCTCGCCTCGGACGAACAGGAACTCGACGCGAGCCTGCTCGTCGAACGGGTCGCCGTCGAAGACCGCCAGATCGGCCACCATGCCGGGCCGCACCGCTCCCACCACGCCGCCCACTCCCAGCAGCCGTGCGGCCTGATCGGTCAGGGCGGCCAGCGCCGCCTCCCGGGACAGCCCCGCGTCCAGCGCCAGCCGCAGGTTGCCAGAAAACTCGGAGGCGTCCTTCAGACCCGTTGTGGTCAGGGCGAACGGCACGCCCGCCTGCGCCAGCACGGAGGCCGTGGCGATCCGCGCCCGGCGTTCCCGGTCCTGGTCCTGCAACACCCGCTCCGGGACCTTGGGCTCGACCTCTTCCGGCGGATCTGCTTCTTGAGCTGCCGGGGCGGCCGGAGCGCCCTGCTCCGAGACCTCGCGAACGGTCAGCCCCTTGACCTCATCGGGAAAGTCGAGCGCGAGCAACACCGCCGCGCCGGCCGCGCGCAACTCCTCCACCACCCGGTCCGCCTCGGCGCCGCCTGAGATGTACGGCCGCAGTTCGAATTCACGGGCCAGGGCCAGGCAGGTCAGGATGTCCCGGGCCGCGTCCGCCTCGAACACCGCGATCTGTTCCCCGTCGAGCATCCGAAGCGCGGCCTGGTAGCCGGCATCCAGCCGCGGCCGCCTCGTCTGCCGCCCGTTTTGCCGGTACACCTCCCAGGACTCCCGAGCGTGCAGGGCATCCGCGAAGAACTGGCGCAGATGGGCCAGGCCGCCCATCAGCGTTGACGGGTAGCCGCCGCCCCGGGGCGGACGCAGGGTGAGGTGCATGGCGACGTCGTCCAGGAGCAGCAGCTCGGCCGGAACGCCGCGGCCGAGTTCGACCAGGGCCGAACGGCCCGAGAGCCCGTCCGGATGGGGCACCGCCAGAATCGTGGTGAACCCGGCCCGATGATGCTTCGAGGCGGCGTCCCCCGGGGGGTGCAGCACGTCCGCCACCCGGAAGGCCGGGGAGAGCCCCTTGCGGAGGTCTGGATCCATCCGCCAGAGCTCCCCCTCGTCGACGTCCGGGGATCGGTCCTCCGCGCTGTCCTCGTCCCGGCGCGGCTTCGGCGTCAACAGCGTGGAACCGGCATCGATCAGGCCCGGCGTGACCACCAGGCCCGGCCGATCGATGACCCGCGCATCCCACGGCGCCGCCAGATCCGCCTCGACTTTCTCGATCACCCCATCGCGGATCAGGACGTCGGCCGACTCGAATTCCTCACCGGTGCCGACCAGCACCCGGACGTTCTTCAACAGGTGACACGGCGGCGGCGACAGGCCCTCATCCGGCGGCAGCAGGAGGGCGAGCGGGAGCAGAATCGTTTTGAGCGACACGGCGGACCTCGCAGACTGGGCGGCAATGGGTCCGCCGTTGTACCATTTCCGGCGATTCCGGGTCACGGAAAGAGCCGCAGCGGGCGCCGGACGTGTACGCTCGGGCTACCAGTCGGTGCCGCCTACGGAGGACACTCATGCGCCATCCACTCACGCTCGCCGCCCTGCTGGCCGTCGCGCTCGCGCAGGCCGGCTGCATCGAACAGGAAGAACACTGGACCCTGAATCCGGATGGATCGGGCAAGGTCGCTCTCGAGCATCGAACGCTCCTCACGATCGTGCGGAGCGAACCGGGTCCGACCGTCCTGGAACGGGCGCGCCGGAAGGTCCGGGACATCCTGGCCAAGGCCGAGGGAGTCGATGTCTGGTCGAACGTGGAGTTCGAGGTCGACGAAGAGGCCTGGATCACCTTCCGTGGAACGGCCTACTTCCGCGACCTGAACCGGCTGCGGCTGCACCTGGGCGGCCTCGAGTGGAACCTCACGCGCCGCGGCGACGAGTCGCTGGTCTTCGTTTTCGAACGGCCCCGGCCGGCCGCGCAGCCGTTCGAACTGACCCTCGAGGAAGCGCTCGACCGGGTCCCGGAACAACGCCGCAGCGCCGAACAGATGAGGTCGGCCTGCGTACAGCTCCTCCCGGGACTCACGACCCAGAGCACCCTGGAACTGTTCGCCGAACCGTCGCGCAAGAACGGAGTCCAGGTCCAACCCGACGGCTGCTTCCTGGTGGAGATCACCGGACGCAAACTGATCGAGGCGTTCGAGCAGATCGATCAGCAGGACGACGCGTGGCACGCTCAGAAACTGCAGCTCGCGGCTCGCCAGGGCAACGATGACGCCTGGGAGGCGATGCTCTGCGAACACCTCTTCGGCTCGAGCGAGTGGCCGTCCGTCGAGGTTCCCTCGACCGGTGCGCCGCTGTTCGATTACGCTGCGGAAGTCGAACGAGCGCGGGCCGGTGACGAGCGGCTGCGGGACTCGCTCCGCATCGGCGAGGTCGACGAGCCGGCGCGGCTCGAAGGAAACGGAGAACGACGATGAACGCCAAGCTGATTCTGCTCGCGGCGCTGCTCTTGCCCGCGGGCTGCTCGCACCTCTACTACCGCGCGATGGAAGCGGTCGGCATCGAGAAGCGCGAAATCCTGGTCGACCGGGTGGAAGACGCTCGGGACGACCAGCAGGAGGCCAAGGAGCAGTTCAAGACGACGCTCGAGCGCTTCAAGGAACTGACCGGCTTCGAGGGCGGCGAGCTGGAGGAGTTCTATGACCGGCTCGCGGATGAATACGAGGAGTGCGAGGACCAGGCGGAAAACGTGCGCGACCGCATCTCCGCGGTCGAATCCACCGCCGAGGCGCTGTTCGAGGAATGGGAGGACGAGATCGAGGAGATCGGCAACCCGGATTATCAGCGCAGGAGCCGCGCCATGCTGAGGGACACGCAGGCGCGCAGTCAGGAGCTGCTCGCGGTCATGCGCCAGGCCGAAGGCAGCATGGTTCCGGTCCTTGCGGCCTTCAAGGATCAGGTCCTGTTCCTGAAGCACAACCTCAATGCCCAGGCGATCGCCCACCTTCAAGGCGTCAGCGTGGAGATCGAGCAGGACGTGGACAAGCTGGTTTCAGAGATGGAGGCCGCGATCACCGAGGCCGACCGTTTCCTGGAGACCATGGAGAATTCGGAATGATCTTCCTGGAGCCCTCATGCCGCGCACTCTGTTGACCCTGTTGCTGCTCTTGACCCCATTCGCGCGAGCGCTGCCGGCGGAGCCGATCCTGCCGTATGACGCCACCGAGGTGACGCTCGAGAACGGCCTCCGGGTGGTGGTCGTGCCGACCGGCTTCCCGAACCTGGTCTCGCTGCACATTTCGGTGAAGACCGGTTCGCGCAACGAGGTCGAACCGGGCAAGACCGGCTTCGCCCACTTCTTCGAGCACATGATGTTCCGCGGCACGAAGGAGGTCCCGCCGGAAAAGTACCAGGAGATCGTCACGCGCGCCGGCGCCGCGCAGAACGCCTACACCACCGACGACTACACCAACTACCACATGACCTTCGCCCGCGAGGACCTGGAGCGGATGCTCGCCATCGAGGCCGATCGCTTCCAGCACCTCGACTTCCCGCTGCCGGCGTTCCAGACCGAGGCCCTGGCCGTGCTCGGCGAATACAACAAGAACATCTCCAATCCGATCCGCAAGCTGTTCGAGGTGCAGCGCAAAGCCGCCTACCGCAAGCACACCTACCAGCACACCACGATGGGCTTTCTGGAAGACATCCTGGACATGCCGAACCAGTACGCCTACTCCAAGGTCTTCTTCGACCGCTGGTATCGCCCGGAGTACACGACCGTGCTGGTGGCCGGAGACGTGACCGCCGAGGAGGTCCTTCCGCTCGTCCGGAGACATTTCGGCGACTGGAAGCGCGGCGGCTTCGAGGCCGAGATTCCGGTCGAGCCGGAACCGGCCGGCCCGATCCAGGCGCATCACACCTGGCCGACCGAGACCGCCCCGTTGCTCGCGGTCTCGTTCCACGGCCCGGCCTTCTCCGAGACCGAGCCGGACTCCGCGGCGCTGGAAATGCTGCTGGCCCTGAGGTTCGGCGAGACGTCAGAACTGCACCGCCGGCTGGTCCAGGAGGAGCAGAAGGTCGACTTCCTCGACACCGGCAACGCCGCCTCACAGGATCCCTCCCTGATCGACATCCTGGCACGGGTGAAGCGGATCGAGGACTTGCCGTACGTGCGCGATGCCATCCTCGAGACCATCCGGGAGTGCCGCGAGTCGCCGGTTTCCAACGAACGCCTGCAGGAGGCGCTGGCCCACCAGCGCTACGCGTTCGCGGCCTCGCTCGACAGCTCCGCGTCGATCGCCTCGGCGCTCGCGCGCTACCTCCATTTCCAGCGCTCGTACGACACCCTGAACCGGCTGTATGAACTGTATGCGAGCCTCACTCCGGAGCAGTTGCAAGAAGCCGCAAGGCGCCATTTCACCGACCGGCGGCTGGTGGTCACCACGCTGGCCAGCACCGAAATCGAACCGGCGGAACTGCCTTCGGTGATGGAAGCCACCGAGCAGGGCGGCGCATCGGACGAACGGTCCGAGGAACGTTTCCTGGTCCAGCGGAACGCTTCGCCGCAGATCGTGATCAAGTTGCTGTTCCTGGCAGGCTCGGCCGACGATCCGGCGGAGCTGCCCGGCCTGGCGGAGTTGAGCGCGCGCATGATCGCCGAGGCGGGCAGCGGCAACCTGGAGTACAGCGAGATCCAGAAGCTGTTCTATCCGATGGCCGGTTCGCTCGGCGCCCAGGTCGACCGCGAGATGACCGTGTTCACCGGCTCGATCCACCGGGACAACCTGGAGAGCTTCGCCACCATCGTCCTGGACCTGCTGCTGAATCCGGGCTTGCGCGAGAGCGATCTGAAGCGCAACCGGCAGAGCCAGCAGAACGCGCTGAAGCTCGACCTGCGCTCCAACAATGATGAGGAACTGGGCAAGGAGCGGCTGCAGCAGCTGATCTTCCAGGACACCTCCTACGGGCATCCCACCGTGGGCAGCGTGGCCGGCATCGAGTCGATCACCAAGGCGGACGTCGAGCGCTTCATGGAACGGCATTACACCTGGAACAACCTGATGGTGGGCCTGTCCGGCGACGTGCCGGACGCGTTCCTCCAGCGTTTGAAGGACGAACTGCAAAGCGGCCTGCCCGAGGGCCATGGACGCCGGCGCGCGGTCCGCGAGATCGAACCGGCGGCCCCGGCACAGCTGTCGGTCGAGATCATCCAGAAGGACACGCGGGCCACGGCGATCTCGTTCGGACATCCGATCGAGGTGACCCGGGCGCACCCCGACTACGTCGCGCTGTCGGTCGCCCGTTCGTGGCTCGGGGAACACCGCTCCTCCTCCAGCCACCTGTACCAGCGCATCCGCGAGGCGCGCGGCATGAACTACGGGGACTACGCCTACATCGAGGCCTTCCCGCGCGGCATGTTCCGCCAGCGTCCGGACGCGAACCTGGCCCGCCACGCGCAGATCTTCGAGGTCTGGATCCGGCCGGTTCCGCCCGACCAGGCGCAGATGGCGCTGCGCATCGCGCTGTTCGAGCTGGAACGCCTGATCACGAACGGGCTGACCGAGGAGCAGTTCGAGTCGACCCGCGAGTACCTGATGAAGAACGTGTTCGTCATCACCGACGGGCAGTCGATGAGCCTGGGCTACGAGCTGGACAGCTGGTATTACGGCACGCCCGAGTACGCGAGCCAGATGCGCGAGGGGCTGCAACGGCTCACGTTGGAGGAAGTCAACGCCGCCATCCGCAGGCACTTGAGCTTCCGGAACCTCCAGATCGTGATGGTCACCAAGGACGCGGAGGGCCTGCGCGACGAACTGCTGTCGGGCGCGGTCGCCCCGCTGACCTACACGGCCGAGAAGCCGGGCGAGCTGCTTGCGGAGGACCGACTGATCGCAGCCCGCCCGCTGCCGTTGCTTCCGGAACGGGTGCGGATCACGCCGGTGGAAGAGATCTTCGCGGACTGAATCCGATCCCCTGGGAACCAACCGGATCTGGAACTCGTTCTCGTGGGCAAGTTCGGCCCGTCGAGCTTCCATCGTGGAAGGAGTTCCCATGTTCACGCCGCGCTCCCAGATCAGATCGACCCGATGGATCAGCCGGATCGGAATCTGCCTGATCTGGATCGTGCCGGAAGGCTCGGCCCGCCTCCCCGCCATGGACGAATCCGCCGCCTACCTGTTGCTGGAACCGATCCTGGGCGAACAGGTCGACGGGTTGCCGGTGACGCGGCCGCTGGATGCGGACGATCCGCGCTACCTGGCCGTGGTCGAGGTGTTGGAAGCCCCGTTCGGCCGCTGGGTGCTGGAAGTCGGGGCGCGAGCCCGCGAGCTGGCGCTGAAACGAAGTGAGGATCAAGCGAGCGCGCGCCTTCGACTCGATCATCCCGCCTACTTCGTGATCCTGCCCCAGGGGAATCGACCCAAGCAGGGCCTCGCCATTCGCACCGAAACCGGCACACAGAGCTTTCCGGAGTCCTGGTACGTGGAGATCGACCACCAGCGCGCCGACACGCTGGTGCCGCATGAGTACGGCCACGTGATGATGTTCGAGTCGCTGCCCGGCGACATGCCGCCCCATCCGCCGCTCCTGCCCCACACCACCGCAGCCATCACCAACGACGTGACCGCCTTCTCGGAAGGCTTCGGGATTCACTTCGAAACCCTGGCGGGCGACTTCGCGGACAACCAGCGGCTCTACCGTGAGGTCCACCGCGACGCGTTCCCGCTGGACGAGCCCCCGAAAATGGGCGACAGCCTGCTTCCGGCCCGCGACCTGATGACCTACTCCCAGAGCTACCGGCGCTACACCGCCGTCAAGGAGAACAGCTTCGCCTGCCTGCCGCGGCCCGCGCCGCGCTTCGCGGCCGGCGCGATACCGGATGGGAACGACGTGCTGGCGCGCTGGACCGACAGCACCTCCGACCCGGCCAGCGTCAAGACGCTCGAACAGATGGTCGCTTCGGAGGGCGTCATCGCCGCGCTGTTCTATCGCCTGGCCACGGCCCCGGCCGGTTCCGCCGGGGACGGGCCGCGCTTGCCGGACCCCGCGCGCTACGCCGCCTTCTTCGCTGCCTTCGCCGAGCTGACCGAGGAACGGGCCCGGCAGACGCCGCTCGCGCTGATCTTCCTCGAGCACCTGCTCGAGCAGGCCGAAGAGACCGAGCGGCGCCGCCTGGCGCGGATCGCCCAGGAGGTCTTCCACTACACGCTGACCCTCGACGGAGCGCCCGAGCGGTACGCGAGCGTGCATGAAGCCGGCCACCGGGTCGACCAGAGCGCCTACCGCCGGAGGATCAACGAGCTGAACCAGGAGATGCTCGCCGCCCTGGAGCTGTTGATCGAGGATCCCTCGGCCCCCGCTTTACGGGTCGCCCCGGAGCTCTGGATTCGAAACGACCGCATCCAGATCGATCTGGCGGTGCTCGGTCTCTCCGGCGCGCCGCTGGTCCTCGACCTGAACACGGCTCCCATCACGCTGTTGATGACGCTCCCCGCGGTCGACTTCGAGATCGCCTCGGCGATCGTCGCGCACCGCGGCCGCCTTGGGGGATTCCGGTCGATCGAACAGCTGGGAGAAGTGCGCCAGGTCGGCCCCGCGATCCTGGCCGAGGTCGTGCGCATGCATACGGACTGCCTGACCCTGCTCGAGGAACGGTAGGCCGTCGTTCAGGCCTCATCCACCTCGACTTGCAACCGGATGCCGCGCAGCACCGCCGCGACCCGCTGGCACTCAGCCAGTGTTCCGCTGAAGGCCACGCTCTTCCCCCGGGTGTGGGCGACCAGGGTGATCCGGACCGCCTCGGGCAGCGCTTTGCCGGTGGCCTTCTGCACCTGAAGCACCACCTCCTCGAAGGCGTGCACGTCGTCGTTGTAGAGCACGACGATGCGCGGCCGCGCCCGGCGGGTGCGGGCGTCTCGTTCCGTGCCGGTCTGAGTGCCGGTCTGAGTGTCGGTCTTGCGGGTCATCGCTTCCTCGGCTTGCGCGGGCCAGCATAACCGATACGATCGCAGTCCGGCCTTCCCTCTTTTTCGTCTGGAAGCTGCATGGACACTTCGATCATCAATCCCGAGGGCCTGGGCGCACCCAAGGGTTACTCCAACGGCGTGCTGGTCCGCGGCGACTGCGACTTCTTGTTCGTGGCCGGCCAGGTCGGCTGGAACGAACGGCAGGAGGTCGTCTCCGACCGGTTCTGCGACCAGTTTCGCCAGGCGCTCGAAAACGTCTGCGCGGTCCTCGAGCAGGCCGGCGGCCAGCCGTCGCAGCTCGTGCGGATGACGCTGTACGTGACCGACAAGCAGGAGTATCTCGATCAGCAGGCCGAGATCGGCGCCGCCTACCGGGCGCTCGTCGGGCGCCATTTCCCGGCCATGACGCTGGTGGAGGTCAAGAGCCTGCTGGAGATCGGCGCCAAGGTCGAACTGGAAGCCACCGCCGCGCTTCCCCGGCCGGCGGGTTCCTGAAGTGGCCCGGTTTCAACACCACATCTTCGTCTGTGAGAACCAGCGGCCGGCCGGACACCCCCGCGGCTGCTGCGGCGGAAAGGGCGCCGAGGCGGTGCGGATGAGATTCAAGCAGTTGATTTCCACCAAGGGCCTGAAGGGCGTCGTGCGCGCCAATCAGGCCGGCTGCCTGAACCAGTGCGGACTCGGCGTGACGGTCGTGATCTACCCCGGGCAGGTCTGGTATCAGCACGTCACGCTCGAGGACGTCGACGAGATCTTCGAGCGGCATATCGAGCAGGGACAGGTCGTGGAGCGGCTGCTCATTCCCGACGAGCTGCTCAACACGCGAGAGGCGATGGGCCTCGCCGAGCCGCCGCCCGCGCCCGAAGCATGACCGCCCGGCGCGTCTACGTGGCCTATACCGGCGGCACCATCGGCATGCGCAAGGCCGCCGGCGGCTACTCTCCGGCGCCCGGGTACCTCGAGCAGTTGATCGCCGAGATGCCCGAACTGAAGACGGACGCGCTGCCGGCCTGCACCCTGAAGGAATACCAGCCGCTGCTCGACAGCTCGGAGATGACGCCCGAGAACTGGGTGCAGATCGCCGGCGACATCGCCCGGCATTACGAGGAGTACGACGGCTTCGTGGTCCTCCACGGCACCGACACGCTGGCCTACACCGCGTCGGCGCTGTCGTTCATGCTGCTCGGATTGAAGAAACCGGTGATCGTCACCGGCTCCCAGGTGCCGCTCTGCGAGATCACCTCCGACGCGCGGCAAAACCTGATCACCGCGCTGCTCCTGGCCGGGACCTGTGAGATTCCCGAGGTCTGCGTCTACTTCGACGGCCGGCTGCTGCGCGGCAACCGCACGGTCAAGGTCGACTGCGACCAGTTCGAAGCCTTCGACTCGCCGAACTTTCCCCCGCTGGGCCACGTCGGCACCCAGATCGAGATCAAGCACGAGCTGTTGCTTCGAAGCGAGCGCCGCGAGCTGGAGTTCCAGGAGGTCGGATCGGCCCGGGTCGGCGCGCTGCGGCTGTTTCCGGGAATGGACGCCGCCGTGCTGCGCAACATCCTGATGCCTCCGCTGCAGGGGCTGGTGCTGGAGTGCTTCGGCAGCGGCAACGCCCCGGTTCGGAATCGGGACTTCGTCGCGGCGCTGGAGGATGCCCGCGCCCGGGACGTGGTGGTGGTCGACATCACCCAGTGCCTGCGCGGTTCGGTCAAGCTCGGCAGCTACGCCACCAGCTCGAGGCTGGCCGCGGCCGGCGTGATCAGCGGCCACGACCTGACGGCCGAAGCCGCCCTGGCGAAGCTGTACTACCTGTTCGAGCGCAAGCTCGATGCGGCCACGGTCAGGGAGCGGATGGGCCGGAGCTTGTGCGGAGAACTGACGCCGGACTGAGCGCTCGCAGCGCCTCGCCGTTCGACATCAGGATCGCCACGCCCCGGAGCGTGGGCAGATGGGCGAACACCAGTTGGACCGTTCGCGTCAGCGGCACGGCCAGGAACATCCCGGCCACGCCCCAGAGCGCGCTCCAGAACAAGACGGCGATCAGGATCACCAACGGCGAGAGGTTCAATTGCTTGCCCAGGACGCGCGGCTCGATCAGGTTGCCGAAGACCAGGTTGACCGCCAGGTAGAGCAAGAGCACCGCCGCCGGGATCGCGAACGACTCATGGTGAATCCAGGCGGCGACCACCGGAAAGAGCGCGGCCAGGATGCTGCCGAAGGTCGGGATGAAATTGAGCAGGAAGGTCAGGAGCCCGAACAGGGCCGCGTACGGAACGTCCATGATCCACAGGCCCAGGAAACAGATCGCGCCGGTGGCGGCGGAGATGCCGGTCTTGACGCTCAGGTAGCGGTGCACGTCGCGATCGATGTCGGACATGATCTGCGCCGCCTGCGAGCTGCGCCGGCCGGCGGCCTGGAGGATCTTCTGGTGCGAAATCCGCTGCTCGGCGAAGATGAAGAGCATGAAGAAGAGCACCAGGAAGACCTGATTGACGAGCTGCAGCAACGTCAGCACCGCGAACGCGAACAGGCCCGCCAGCCGGGGCACCACGCTCTTGATCGCCTGCTCGATCCGGTCCCAGTCGAACTCGCCCGCCTGGCCGCCGAAGCCCTCGTCGATCACCTGGCGGACGGCGTCCCAGGTCACGGGGGAAGCCTCCGCGGGTTCGCCCGCTTGCTGGACCACCTCCGAGGGGCCGCCGTAGTCCACCTGGGCCAGGAAGGACCGCGCGTTCTCGAACAGCGCACCGCCCAACCAGAACAGCAGCAACACGATCGCCAGCATCAACCCCGACACCGTGGCCGGCCAGGGGATGCCGTGGTGCGCGCACCTTCGGATCAGCGGTTCGGAGAGCTTGCAGAGCAGGAACGCGATGATCAGCGGCAGCAGGATCATCTGACCCAGATGCAGCACGAATCCGACCACGACCAGGGTCAGGATGGCGAGCATGACCGACAGCGAGGTGTTTTCATGATTCATGCCCGCAGTCTATCGACCGGCAGACCGATCTGGATTCAGGAGCCCGAATACGCTCTGATCCGGAGATCGTTCGGCGATGATTCATGCTGTCCACCGGCTCCAGAGGGTTCCAATGTTCCACTGCCTCCGCGATCGTGTCACCGCTTCACTGCTGCTCTGGGCCTCGCTGCTCCCTCTCGCGGCCGCCTCGGACCAGCCGGTGGTCCTGCGGCTCGAAGACGGCGCGGTGATTCCCTATCACCGGATCACCACCGAGACCCAGACCATGACCATGATGGGCCGCAAGATGGAGATCGGCCGCAGGGTCGAAAGCGACCTGACCTTCACGGTCATCGGCCGCACGGCGGAGGACGATTACTCGGTCGCGGTCGAGATTTCGCGCATCTACGGTGAGATTCGCCAGCCCATGCAGCCGCCTTTGACCTTCGACACGGACGCGGAGGAAGAACCGGCCGCCATGAGCTTCGTGACGCACATGGCGACCGCTCTCGCGGGCCGGACGGTCCGGGTCACGGTCCATCGAAACGGCCAGGTCGTCGCAACCGAGGGGTACGTGGAAGCGCTCCGTGCCGCGGTCGATGCGGCGCCCGAGAATCCGACCATCGATCGGGAGCAGCTCCGGGCCGGCGTCACCGAGGAGACCGCCATCTCGCAGATGCAGCTCCTGTTTCCGATGCTCCCCGAGGAGCCGCCCAGCGTGGATGCGACGTTCAAGGGCAGCACCTTCATCGGCATGGAACTCGAGCTGCACTCGACGATCACCAGGCTCGATGACCAGGTGCTCGGCTTCGAGTCGAGCGGCGCCTTCCAACTCGACCCGGCCGCGGGTCTTCAGGAAGAGGGCCCGGTCAAGTCGAGCGTGAAAGGGACCGTGGAGGTTTCCCGGACCGACGGCCTGATCCTGAAGGCCCATTCGACGGAAAAGCAGCTCCAGAACACGGAGACTCCCATGGGCGTGATTCCCGTCCGGGTGACCCGCACTCGCAGCCTGGAGCGTCTCGAGCCGCGCCCAAGCGAAGGACAGAGCGAAGACGGCTAAACCGTCGATTCTCCTCAATCCTCCGGACCCGGATTCCGATCTGGACAACAGGTCTGCCGACTTGCTGCCCACCGTCGGAACCTCGGAGGTCCAGCATGCACCACACTCCCCGTCTGCGCGGCTTCACCATGATCGAATTCACCCTGGTGGTCGCGATCAGCGCCATCCTGGTCGTCGGTCTCGGCGCCCTCGTGGAAGCGCCCCGGATGGCGCTGGAGCGCGACCAGAACAGCGCCACGCCCTCGACCGCTGACCGGCTGATCGCCCGGATGGAACAGGACATCCGGTTCTCTGCCGATGTGCAGGTGCCGGATCCCGCCCGCCTGGAGGTCGATCGCGAGGATCACACCACCGTCGCCTACCAGTGGGATGGCCTCGAGGGAGGAACGATCTCGATGACCGACGCCAGCGGAACCACTCCGGTCCTGACCGGCGTCCAGGCGATGAACTTCGTCCTGGGGACCACGACGATCGATCTGAAGGCCAAGGACCACCCGGTCACGACCACCAGTGTCGACACCTCGTCGTTCACCGAGTTCCTGCTGCGGCCCGGCTATCAACTCAGCACGGACCTGCTGAAGGGCGAAGAGGGCGACGAACTGGAGGGCGCGCTGCAACTGGTCAGCGTCTCGACCAACTCGACGCACGTGTGCGAGTACCACCGATTGGGGATCGCCTTCCGCGCCCAGGGGCTCAGCGAGCCCGCCTTGCCCAAGACGATCCGCCTCCGGCCGGTCCGTGACGGCGACGCGAATCTCCTGGTGAATCTCTATCAGGCCGGATCGGGGAACCGGCTCGCTCCCGACCGCTCTGTCCTGGTCGCCAGCGCCAAGGTGCTGAACGGTTCGATACCCGCCGCGCTCGCCGACCTCGACATTGCGATGCTCTGCAAGAAGAAGCTCGAGCCCGGTGCCTACTACTTTCTCGAACTCAGCGGCGACGACCGCTGGGAGCATGCCTGCGCGCTGAACACCTTCAAGATCTCCTCGCCGGATGCGATCGAATCGTCCGACCTCGGGTTGCTCCAATCAGGTGATTCCGGCACGAGCTACACGACGCTCGGCGCCGCGCTCTGGGCGGGCCAGATCCGCTTCGCCCAGTCGGCCGCCGAGACCAAGGTGAACGTCGTGGCCAGCACGGCGGCGACGGTCCAGATCTCGACCGCGGTGCACATGAATCTGACGATGATGACCGGGGATGGCGGGACGCCGTCGATCAGCGTGTCTTTCCCCTGCCAGAACAACGTGGCCCTGGTGAACCAGCAATAACCTGCCCTTGGTCCTGATCTTGGGGTCTCAAGGTCTTGGGACCCGCGCAAGAACCACTCCGACCAGGCCCCTCACGACCTTCCCGTAACACCGGCACTTCCTGTCGCACCAATTTCTCCGGTGTTCAATTCCCACTTCCACGCCGTGGCACGTCGCTGACAGATCGAACCTGGTTCAAACTGCCAAAAGCGGAGGAAATGGTGCCGCGGGAACTGCTGGTGTTCCCACTGTCATGAACGACGATGGCAGGCCGTTAGTGGCGGGGCCCGAACTTCTTGAGCAGGTCCGCGATTTCGTTCTCGCTCGCCGGCCGATCCGGGATCGCCGGCCGCCGCGGCGGCTTCGGGCGATCGCGCTTCGGAGTCGACTTCGAGGCCTTCCTCTCAGGAGGCGGCTCGGCCCGCCGGGCTTCTCGCTCCTGCTCCTGCGCCGCCCGATCGATCGGCTCCTCGCCGGTCAGGACGCCCCGGACCAGCGAGGCGAAACCGAGATACTCGCCCGGCACGCCGCCCTCCATGGTGAGGCGCCGGCTGCTCGGCATCCGGGCCGGATCACGCCGCTCGGCGAGCAGTTCTTCCCGCAGGCGCAGGCTGGCGCCCGAACGGCCCCCCGCACGGCTCGAAGACTCGCGACGGGATTTTTCGATCGCCGCTTTTTCACGCTCGGCCCGCAAGCGGCGGTCTTTCGGCTTCAAGCCTAGTCCCGCCCGGGCCAAGACGAGCGCGAGCGGCTCCTTCAGCACCGGGTCGTCCTCGATCGCGGGCAGCACGGTCAGGGAGTGAAGTCCCGCGCCCATGCCGATGCGCAGAGGCAGGCGGCCCCCGGGCTGCGTTCCGACTCGTTCCACGAAGGCCCGCAGCGGCGCGTCCTGCGGGGCGGACATCCGGTCGAACCAGGCGGATTCGCGCTGGATCAGCGCGGTCATCCGTCCCGAGAGGCTGACCTCGACGGCGGACAGCACGCGGTTCTCGATTTGCTGGTCATCCAGGCTCTTCAGTTCCTCGCGGCTCACCCCGAAGACCCGCCCGAACAGGTCGAAGAACTCATCTCGCACCAGCGGATGCGCCGTGCCGCCGGCTGCCGCCACGCCGCGCAAGGTGGCGACGTCGACCGTCAGCTCGAATTCGAATTGGGAGCCGGTCTCGATGGCCTCCATGACCATCGGCTGCAGCGGCATGATGTGGGCCGGCTCCGATCCCCGGCCGCGGGAGAGTCCGAACGGGCTGGAGCGCAGCACGACCAGCCGGGCCTTCGAACGCAGCGGGTCGGAGACGCGCAGAAAGCGCATCAGGTCGACCCGCGGATCGGATCGCAGCGGGTGCCGCAGCCGGCCGGCCAGCGGGCGGAGTGCGGCCGCCTCGATCTCGTCACCGAACAGGAAGCGGGCCCGGCCGGGCGTGGCCTGGGCGAGCCCCCGGTTCCAACCGTCCAGTCCGCCGCCGCCCTCGAGGATCCTGCGCGCCGTGGCCTCGTCGCCCGAGCTCAAGGCTGCATGCGCCAGAGCCGTGCGGAGCTGCCCCCTCAGCGTGGACGCGGGAATGATCGGTTGCGAGGCGGCGTCCTTGGCCTGGCAGCGGATCTCCAGACGCCGGTCGAGCCGGCCGCCCAGGAACTCGCAGGTGTACCGATCGTAGTCGCCGGCCCGCATGGCCCGGGCCAGCACCTCGTTCGAGAGATCCTGCTGGGCGAAGTGGATCGGACTGGTTTCCTCACGCGCCTTGCGCAGGATCTCCGAACGCTGGTTGCCGGGCGCCTTGCTGAGCGAGTCCTGGGCGCGCTTCAGCACCCGGGCCGAGCGGTCGGTGAACTCGGCCAACCGATCGCCCGCATCCTCGCGGGCCATCAGGGCCGCATCCATGATCCGTCCCCAGTCGAAGACCGACAGCGTGCGGCCGGTGAGCGTATAGTCGAGCCAGGACAGGGATTCGCCCGTGCCGACATGCAGCGGTGACTCGGCGCGCAGACAGAACCTCATGAGCCGACTCCCGCGAGCGGCACCAGGAAACCGAAACCATGCTGGAAGACCGGGAACGCGTCCCGGCCATCCTCCGCGCGGCCGACCTCGGGCGCCTGCCCGCAGACGTCTCCTCCGGCCCTGGGCACGATCGACCCCTCGGTCAGCATCGCCATTGGACGCTTGAACGGCCGGGAGAGTTCCATCATGCGCCCGCCGGCCACGCCCTGGCGGCGTTCGACGCCGTACCAGACCGGCGATTCGGGGGCGGCGGCGGCCGCGGCGATCGCCGCCCGCTCCTCCGCGGTGGGCGCATACAGCGACAGCAGCAGCGACAACTCGCCCGGTTGCGCGAGCCTCAGGAACTCCGCCTCGCGCAGTTCGACCTCGAACGCGCCCTGCCCCACCGAGCCGCGCCCGCCGAATCCGAACGACTCGAGAAAACCGAGCGCCGCCTCCAGGTAATGCTCGGACGGTCCCGTGGCCAGGAAGAACAACCCGCTCGAGCCGGATCGATCGAGGCCCACCGGATTCGCGACCCCCGAAGGGTCGCCCTCGCCAAGCTTCAGCCCATGTCCGGTCACGAAGGCGAGCAGCTCCCGATCTTCGATCCAGTTCGAAAGACCCGGCCGTCGATGCGACAGCGGCCGCGGAAAGAAGTGGACTCGCTCGCCCTCCTGCTCCAGGTACGGAAACGCGGAGGTCAGGTACAGCGGCGCGCGCGGCGGGTCCTTGTGCATGGGCGAGAGGAACCGCTCCACCGAGCCGGGACCGTAGACCTGACGCACGCCCCAGGTGATCAGCCCGAACAGGGTGTCCGAGCGAAGCGGCGAGCGGACGCCGGACTGGTGCCTCAGGTAGATCTGCTTCAAGGCGCGTCGTTCCCCAGCCTGGCGGCGATCGAGCCGATCCAGGCTTCGGGATCGATCGCCTCCAGGGCTTTCAACTCGCCCAGCGGCACTGCCTTCTTGCGGCCGTTTTCGTAGTCCTTGGCGCGGATCACGGCCGGCACCTCCTGCAGGCGGATCTGGATCCGCCCGTAGCCCCGGCTCCCGTGGCCGCCCAGATACGAATCCTCGAGCAGCGCCAGCGCGACCAGCAGGTCCTTCACCAGACGCTCCTCGTCGGGCAGGTAGTCGAACAGGTTCAGCACGAATTCCAATCGGAAGCGCGAGCCCGCCACCACCCGCTCGACGTGCCTCGGCTGGGCGGCCGCGGTGACGCGGTTCACGGCGGTCTCGGCCTTGACCTCGGTGCCGATCCCGTCGGTCTCGAGCATGCGCCACCAACCGAGCGTGCCATGCTCGGAATGCCGCCCGCGCACCTCGTTGACGGCCGGCAATCCATCCCGCACCACCAGCCGGGTGGGGCCGTACGAGCGTCCGCGGGAGGGCGTCCCGAACAGCAGATCGATGGCGTCCGGTTCACCGTCGAGCGGCGGGCTGTCGCCCTTCTCGAAGCGCACCCGGCCGCGCAGCATTTCCAGCAGCGCCCGCATGCGGCCCTTCAAGGAAGATCCGGGAATCAAGGGCAGCCGGCTGGCGGGATCGCGGGCCACCGGCATGTCGTGGCCACCGATCACCAGCGAGTCCCGGTTGCCGCCGATATGCAGGCCGGTCAGGCATTCCAGTTCGCCGCCGATGACGACGTGGCCGCGGAAGTTCAGGGCTTGGTTGCTGTTGGTAGTCATGCTCAGTCGTCCCGGGCGCGAGACCGTTTCAGTCGCGCCTGCGTTCATCCGTGTGAAAGCGGTGGTAGCCGACGAATGCTTCCACCTGGTCCAGGAAGTTCCGCAGCTGTTTCGGGTCGGGCGTGTCCCGGTTGCGCACCATCGAATCCACGCCCCGGAACACGAACTCGCGCACCTTGACGAACGCGCTGCGCTCCCGTCCCTGCTCGCGCCCCGCCAGATAGGCGATCTTCGACTTCATCAGCACCAGCGCCCGGCGCGCCTCACGGGAATCGCCCGGTTCGCCGGAGGCCGCCATGCGGCGCACCTCCTGCGCCATGATGCCCATCGGACGCAGGCGGCTGGCCGGAATCGTCCGGGCTTCGCGGGCCAGATGCTCGGCCTCCCGGTCGATCTGATCCTCCACGAACTGGCGGCCGGACGGGCCTCCGGTCGGACTCCCCGCCGAAGCCGGCGGGCCGCCGGCGCGCTGCGGCTCCCTCTTGCGCCGCCGCTTCTTCTGGCCGACCGCGCGGTCCCTGGACCGATTCTCCTCCGGCGGACCAGAAGTCCCGGCCGTCTCGGCCGGCCTCGGTGGTTCGGGCGTGCCCGATGGTTCGGGCGTGCCCGATGGTTCGGGCGGTTCAGCAGGTGCAGAAGGCTCTGGTGCAGCTGGTGCAGCAGGCTGTTCGGCGGGCGCGCTGGCCGTTTCGGCGGCGGCCGGCGCCGGGGACTCCGGCGCGGCCGGCGTTTCCGCGGCGAGGCCTTTGTCTTCCCTGCGCGGCTCGGCAGGTTGCGGTGTTTCCGGGTGTTCCATGTCCGTCATGAGGACAACTCCGTTGCGTGCGTTTCGGACAGCGCCACAGCATACGCGAGCGGAACCCGTGCAGCGCCGGAATCGAACATCCGATCGAAGTTGAGAATCAGCTCCTTGAGGGCTCGGGTCTCGCCGGTGTCCCCTGAGTCCCCGGAGTCCCCAGAGTGCTCGGAGTCGCCTTCGTCCTTCGCGTCCTTGGACTCGTATCGCTCGATGGTCCGGGCATTCACGCCCAGGCGAGCCGCAAGCTGGTGGATCTTGGCCCGCAGCCTGGCCATTTCCGAGAGCGGGATCAGGTCGCCTCCGCGACCGATTCTCACCGCGGCTTCCAGGACGGCCCGCATCCGGCTCGGTTCGCGGGCGGTGAGCCGCGCCAGGCCGTCTCCCAACTGCTGCAATCGGTAAAGCTCGGTGGTTTCGATCTCGGCCCCGAACAACCAGCAGAGCCCGGGCCCCTGGCGCGCCGCGCCCTGCTCGGTCAGGATGTCCCGGGCCTGGCGCACGAGCAGCGCGAAGTCGATCGCCGGTTCGCCGGCTCGCCCCGCCCGACGGGTCTGACCGGACCTGACCGCGAAGCCGGCGTCCAGCGCGGCCTGTCCCGCTCCGAGCAGTTGGTCGAGGCGGGACTGCAGCCGCCCGATGAACGAGAGCATCGCCTTCATCGGACCCACCGCGACCACCCGTGAGCCAGAGCCGCTGATGATCGTGATCGAGCGTCCCTGGGCCAGACCGGCGGCGCCGCTGCGGGTCAGTTCGGTGACCAGCCGGGCGCGATGCAGCCAGTTCGAAAGGCCCCGGGCGGCCCGCTCAAAAGCCGGCTCATCGGCCGGCAGGAGTCGGATGCGGACATGCGCTGCCGCCACCGGCCGGCGCGGGTCGATCTCGCACTGCACCGGCAGGGACGAGGACGGAGCGAGCAGGATCCGACCCCCGTTCCCCGCGGAAACCTGGAGCGCGGATCGCAGGCCGTCCCGCGTGCCCGGCCATTCGACGCGCACCGGACCGTCCGGCCGGCCGGCCAGGGCGGCCGTCAGCGCGGCCTCATCCGAAAGCGGCTCGGAGTGGACCGGCCAGCTCTCGAGTTCGATTCCGAAGCGCGCGGTCTTCAACAGGGTGCCCAGTTTCCGATGCGCTTCGTCGTGAGCCCGCAGGTCCTGATCGTCCTGCATGTCGGTTCCATAGGGACCGAACGGCTCCGTGGGCTCCTCAGGCCCTTTGGACGCGAGCGCGCCGAGAAACGGAGTGCCGCCGCGGCGGCGGTGGCCGGCGTCGAGTCGCTGCCTGAGCTGTGCGGCGTCCTTCAGTTCGGACAGGGCGCCGTCGGTCCAGCTGACGCAGGGGCAAAGCTCGCCCTGGTAGAGCCGCAACAGGTCCTCTTCGATCCGGTCCCTCGCTTCGTTCAAGCGCTGCAGAACTTCCGGCAGATTCGGAACGAGCAACAGGAAGCGCCCGTGTCCGAGGGTCAGTTGCGCGAGCTCCGGCGAGTCGCAGGCGGCGAGCAGGCGGCGCAGGACGGCGCCGCCGAGGGCGCCTGTGCGATAAGCCCGGCCGATCAGCGCCGGCTTGTCCGCCGGAACGAACCGTTGTTCCGAAGTGCCGAAGATCTGTTGATCGAGTCCGACCAGTTCGCCCCGGACGAACAGCAGCGGGCGGTCGTTGGGCCGGCCCGCGCCGGTCCGGACCAACAGATCGGCCAGCGCGGCGTTCTGCCGGGCCAGGTCGTGCCAGCCGGTGAGCACGCGCGGCCTCGACCCTTCACCCGGCTGCCCGCCAAGCTGGACGTCGAGCACCTGCATGAGCGCCGCCACGACGCATTCGGGCGGTCCGTCCGGAATCCGCTCGAGTTCGTCGGCCATGGCGCGAGCGGCCGGCTCGCCGGCGGACGAATGGTCCGCGGCCCTTGGATCGAACTCGAATCCGAGCCGGGCGTACGCCTCGGGCGCTCCGCTGGTGATCTCGTCCGCTACCGCGTCCGCCGATCCGGCCCCTGCGGCCAGGGTGGGACGGCCCGCGAGCCACTGCCGGGCCAGCTCCACGGACGGTTCGCAGGCACCGATCCGCGAACTCTCCGGTCCCGGTCCAACGCGTCCCGATTCTCGCAGCAGCGCTGCCAGCACTGCCCGCAACCGTCGCTCGTCCATACAGCATTCCCTGAGAGTTCGCGGCCGCGTTCGCGGCCATCCTCAGCCGAGCAGCGTATCGAAATCGGGCCCGCCCCACCCCTTAATAACCGGACTCCCGGTTCGGCAGGCCGCTCGTCGCTCCGAGGCGGAGCCGTCCCAGGCCGAAGGTGGTCCCTTTGCCGACTCCCACCGCCGCGCCCAGCGCCAGCAGCGAGCGGAATGGTTCGAGCCGGCCTTGATACCGGACGCGGCCGCAGAGGCCGGTGAGATTCATGGCCCGCCCCTGCCGGACCGAGAAGCGCAGGCGGTCGGTCCGCGACAGGTCGGATTCCAGGAGCCGCACCGTTTCGGCCTCGCGGATCAGCCCGCGAAAATCGAGTTCCAGATCGACGCCTTCGTGGAACTCCATCAGGCTGGTGGCGCGGCGCAGCAGTGCCCGGATCAAGGCGTCGAACGGAACGTCTTCGAGCAGCCGGCCGTCCCGCAGCAGGCGCACGGGGGACTCGAAGCGGATGTCGACCACTCCCAGCGGCGCGAGCTGCAGGTAGTCGGCCAAGCACACACGGAGATCCGCGGCGCCGCGCAAGAGGCCGGGCGGATCGCCGGCGACCAGTTGTCTCGAGTTGCCCGGCGCGACCTGATCGATCGACTCGATGTCGAAGCACGCGCGCCCGCGCGTCAGACCGCGTTCGCCCATGCGCAGGAGCGCGGAGACCACCGTGGGCAAGAGCTCCGTGGCCCGCCCGATCAGGGTCAGGCCGAATTCGAACGGCTCGCCGCGCGCGTAGGAGCGGCCGCCCGGAGGCGGAACCAGGACGTACGGATGGGGTACGAACGGCTGTTTCTTGAGCCGGCGCGCGCCTTCCCCGGGCGAGGTCTCGAAGAGATAGGGATAGCTGCAGACGTCCACCAGGCGGCAGGCCGCGCACTCGCGGTGGGACACGACGCAGACCGAGTCGAGCAGCGCGTGACCCAGCGCCCCGCGCAGCGTGCTGCCCGAAAAAGGCGGCAGGGGAATCTCGTCCCGGGCTCGCGCACGAATCCAAAGCGGCATCAGGCGCAGGCTCTCGAGCGCCGCCAGGTCGCGCGGTTCGGGGAGTTTCGTCGGGCTTTTCAAATCGGGTCCATTCTCCCAGCCGGAGCGAACGACCGCAACCGCGACTTCCCGCAGGCGGACTGGTATCATCCGGACCCGACGATCCCCCTTCCTTCGCTTAAGGCGGTGAGACCCATTCATGAGAACGCGCGCACTATCGATCCTGCTGCTGACGCTCCCGGCCTGTTCGGGGCTCGCCGACCTGAAGCGCGGAGACCTGACGGTGTCTCCCGCGGTCATCCTGAGCGCCGGCCACTCGTCCGATCCGGCCCTCGACGAGCCGCTCAACCGGATTCTCGAAACCCGCATCCTGAATGGTTTCACCTCCATCGACGATCTGCGCACGATCCAGGCCATCCGGGCCCAGGCAGAACGCCGTTCGGAAAGCGCGATCCCGCTCCTCGAGCAACTCATCTTCGATCCGGTGGGTGAGGTGCAGATCCAGGCGCTGGCGGCGCTCGAGGAAACGGCCTCGACCGGCTCCCTGCCGATGGTCTTCCGCGCCGCCCTCGGCGCCACCCGCCCGACCACGAGAGAGCAGGCCTACCACACCTTCTCGGTCCTCTCCGGAGTCCAGGTCAACTTCCTCGACGAAGCCAAACTGCGCCAAGTCCTCGAGCAGACCCCACAAGGCTAACAGCTGCACTTCTCGTCGCACCATTTCCTCCGCTCTTGCGTCGCCAAGGACTGAACCTGAACAATCGAACCTGGTTTGAAGTGTCGAAGTGTCAGGTTTGGGTCACGGCTGCAGGTCGAAGCGGTAGATCTGCCCCAGTTGCGCGGCGAGCAGAATCGCGGCTCCGGCGTCATCCCTCGAAAGGACTACGGTGTTCGGCTCCACGGAGTGGGGGGTGCGCGGATGGAACGGAAGCCGCACGTCCCCCTCCTGGATCACCGCCAGCGCGGCCCGGCCCCGTTCGGGGTAGACGACGAGGCCGAGATCGCGCTCCAGGGTCTCGGCACACACGCGCTCGTCCATGATCATCCGGCGCCGGCCGTCCGGAAGTCGTTCGGGATGTCCCGGCCGCCGTTCGGCGTGCAGCCGGAGGACCGCGCCCAACGCGGCCGCCTGCCGATCATCGAGTTGCGAGAGCGCCGCGCCGTCCAGGACCGGCACGCCGATCACCGCCGAGCGAACCGCCCAGGCCAGGAAATCGGGATCGGCCACAGACAGCGGCTCGCAGAAGATCGGAAGTTCGGGCAGCCCCTCCGCCACCAACTGGGCGCGCTCGTCCAGCCCGGCGAGGCCGGCCGTCGCCTCCTTCGCCTCTGGCGCCTCCTTCGCTTCAAGGAGGAACCCGCCCAGGTGCCCCACCGTCTGCGGCAGCGCGCAGGCCGAGATCAACAGCGCCTCCGGCTCGATCCGCGCGCACTCCCGGGCATGCACCTCGAGCACAAGCCCGACCTCGCGCAGGCCAAGCTCCGGCCGCGTGACGCGCTCGAGATTCTGAAGCAGCAGACCGTCGGCGTTCAAGGTGAAGTGCTGATCCGAAAGGCACTGTTCGGCGACCTGCCGGACATAGGCGCGGTAGCTCCGGCCCGGACCGGCCACCACGCGGTCGCCCGCGAGCACCTCCATCCGCGCGGCCAGCGAGCCCGGCGCGGCGGCTCCGGGATCCCAACCCAGCAGCACCTTGCGACCCTTCACGTGCTGGGCGGCGATCAAGGTGCGCAGGTTTTCAAACCCCTCGGCCGGGGCCGGATCTCCCGGCAGGCGATTCCAGTCTCGCTCCAGGAGGAGCGTGAAACTCGACAGGCCCAGGCGCCGTTCCACATCCTCCACCTGCTGCGCCACCTCGAAAGTGTCGTACTTCCGGGTCCGCCCCGAGCCGATCGGCCGCCGCGCCAGCACCAGCGGCTTCCGCCACCAGCCCGGAGCCTCGAGCGTCCGGATCTCCCGGGCCGCGACCGCTCCGCCCAGATCGACCAGCGAAGCCCGATAGCGCGCGAACAACTCGGCCGGCTCCCGGGCCAGCACCACCACCAGAATGAGCCGCAACGAGTCGTCCGCCCCCGCCCGGGTCGTGTCGAGGTTCAGACGGATCCGATTCTGCTCGAACGAGAGCCGGGTGGCCTCGGGAAGCTCGGCCAGACCGACCCCGAGCCACCAGCCGGACCCCGCGCGAAACGGCACCAGCAACGGCGCGGGCCGAAACGAGGCCCAGGGGACCGGCAAGAGCGGCACGAGCCGCTCCGGAAAACCGCTTCCCCGTTCATTGGCCGCCAACAGGTCCAGTCCGGGCTGGGCCTGCGCCAGGACATGTCCCAGGACGCGCTGCGCGCCTCCCGGGCCTGACAGCACGACCCCGATCAGATCGACCGTCGCCGGCTCGGCGGCGGATCCGGTCGATGTGGCGAGGAGCGCGAGTTCGCGCGCCTCCGGCAGCGGAAGGTCGAATCCGATCGGCGGTTGCCCCTTCGACAGCTCGGGTGACCGAAACAACCGCTCGCCGTCGCAGAGGACCTCCAGCCGGGCCGCCGCCAAGGCCCCGGAGCTGTCGTCGATTCCGAAGCGGCCGCCCAACCGAAAGGCGCGCACCGGCGCGCCCTCGACCCAAGCCGGAAGATCGACCGACAGCCTGCCGGGGGCGGCGAACGAGACCGAACGGCCGGCGAGCGGCACTCCCGCCACGCTCGGCTTCCCACCCTCGGGTGTGTGGCCGAACCCGACCGGCTCCGGACTCGAAGCCAGCCCCGCTCCCCGGGCCACGGCGCCGGCTCCCAGCGCACCTCCGGACAGCCCGTAGATCAGCACCGGTCCGAACCGGCCGGAGCGAATCGCCAGCGAGCACCGCTCTTCGCCCGACGCATCGGTCAGCTCCATGAGCACCGCCAGCAACCGCCCTGCGAGCGCGCCCTGGGCCTCGCCCTCGATCCGCTCCAGCGGGGCGGCGCGGTCCTTCCGGAAGACGCGGGGCGGCCAGGCCGGACGGATCGAGAGACCGACCGGCAAGCTCAGCAGAGTCTCACCGGCGGCGGATCGGATCGTGATCCGTCCGGAGCCTGGATCGACCTCGGTGGCGAATTCCGGACCCTCCAGCACGGCCGGGTCGTCCGCCGGCGCGACCCAGCCCGACAGACAGAGCAGCGCCGAGATCAACATGTCCGCTTCCTTGCAGCAGAGGCAGCAGGGGGGAGTTGATGGATCATGCCCTAGAATACCGGCCCGAACCGGCCCGCAAGGGAGGGACGCCGAACATGTCCGCTCAAGACCCGCCCGACCGATCGACGCTGATCGCCACGCATTCGCCCGAGGAGATCCGCCGGAAGCTCCTGGCCGGCCCGGAGCACAGCTACCTGAAGGATTCGATCTATGGCGCCATCGACGGCGCGGTGACCACCTTCGCGGTGGTTGCCGGAGTGGCCGGTGCAGAACTGTCCAGCGGCGTGGTGATCATCCTCGGGATCGCCAACCTGATCGGCACGCGCTCGGAACGGCAGCTCCAGGACCGCGAACGGCAGTCCGAACGCCACCACATCGAGACCTACCCCGAGGGCGAGGTCGAGGAGATCCGCCAGATCTTCCTGCTGAAGGGGTTCACCGGCAAGGACCTGGAGCGAGCCGTGGAGATCATCACCTCCAACGACGAGCGCTGGCTGGAAACCATGCTGAGGGAGCAGCACGGCATTTCCGGACGGCCCCCGTCCGAATGGCGCGCCGCGACGACGACCTTCGTCGCCTTCCTGCTGGTCGGAATGCTGCCGGTGCTGCCGTACGTCGTCCGTCACCTCGGCGCGGAGATTCCCTCCCACCCGTTCCAGACCAGCGCGGTCCTGACCGGTCTGGCCTTCTTCGCGGTCGGCGCGCTCAAGGGACGCTACGTGCGCCAGCCGTGGCACTGGTCCGGTCTGGAAACGCTGCTGGTGGGCGCGATCGCCGCGGCGCTGGCCTATTTCGCCGGCGCGGCGCTCAAGGGCGTGCTTTGAACCGGGACCGCCGGCACGCATCCATCGAGCGGCGCCCTGCCCGCTAAGGACCCGCGCAAGAATGACTTCGCGTTTTGGCCGGCCCTCGCCGTCCCTGGCTGTGTT
>Ga0326597_10001837_pt1 | contig 32806 bp, 39 predicted proteins | sample RVTome_12_FD_203789 | JGI IMG/M metagenome (GOLD analysis project Ga0326597, IMG submission 203789) | Soil microbial communities from uranium-contaminated site in the Upper Colorado River Basin, Wyoming, United States - RVT100D185 | ecosystem: Environmental > Terrestrial > Soil > Contaminated >...
GGCCATCACGCGCATCCACGACGTGGAGGGCTCGCTGACGCTGACCTCGATCGGTGGCGGTGCGGGCGGCGCGGCCAACAGTGAGATTGTGATCCAAGCCGCGCAGTCGGCCGGACGCAAGCAGTCGAACGCGGCCGATCACGGGTTTTGGTTGACGGTCGGATCTCAGAACGTGTCGGCGGCTGGCGTCCATGTGGGGGTCTGGGTCAACCATATTCACTACGGCGTGTTGACGCAGCTGCGGGTGCGGTTGGGGTCGGCCATTGGCTCGGCGACGGCGGGAAACTGGGACGGGCACAACTTTCCGCTCGCGCAGTACCCGGCGCTTGGGGGCTGGGTGCGGCATTGGATCGACGTGGCGCGTACGCCGGACTTCCAAGGCGATTCTGGTGGGCTCGTCAAGACGGCCTTGATCGGCGTTGCAGTGGTCGCATGGCTCCCGGCGGTGAGCGGCAACGCGCCCAACATCATCATGGACGCGTCGGACTTCACGACGACTGGGCTATTGCTGACCGGGACGGCGGGCGTCTGGCAGGATTTCATCACCGCCGACGAGGGCACCGGGGGGAATAAGTACGGCGTGGTTGTGACGACCGCTGGGGTCATCTTCGTCCTCGCGCGATTGATCCTCGGGTCGGCCTCGTCGCTTGCGTTCGCCGACAGCGGCTTCGTGATCGTGTTCCCGCAGCAGGCGACGGTGGCGGCCAACTTCATGGGCCTCACGGTCGACCTTCAACACGCTTCTACGGCGATCACCTGGGCGAACGGCGTTGTCAAATCGGCCGGGACGGTCCAAGGCGATCTGGTGGTGACGGGGAACGCCGGTAGCCTGGCCGTGGAGAGCACGACGCTCTCCGCCTTGCGGGTGGTGACGCTCACGGCGGGCGCGACATTGACGGAGTGTCTCGTCGCTGGGTGCGGGCTGATCACCGCTGGCGGCGGCGCACTCCTCGATTGTTCGGTGATCGACGCCACAGGTACAGCAGCGTTGCTGTGGGACACCGCTACTGACCCGAACGGAAAGCTCGACGGCACGGCGTTCACATCGGGAGGGAGCGGACACGCGATCCAGTTCGGGCCAAACACCCCCGGCGATCCAACTGAAATCAGCCTCTCGGGCGTGACCTTCTCGGGCTACGGGGCCGCTGATACGACCGATGCGGCGATCTATAACAACAGCGGCAAGCACCTGATCATCAACATCATCGGCGGCGGGACTACACCCACGGTACTTAATGGATCTGGAGCTTCCACGACGATTGTGTCTGGGCAGACGGCCGTCACGTTCACCGGCATGAAGGACAATACCGAGGTGCGCGTCTACGACGCCGGGACGGGCGAGGAAATCGCCGGCATCGAGGACGCGACCGACGGGAGCCCGGGCAACCGATCGTTCACCTGGAGCGATGCCGCCAGCAACGTCGTGGACTACGTGATTCACAACGTCGACTATGAGTCCATTCGCGTCGAGGGCTACGTCGTGCCAGCATCCGATGCCTCGATTCCGATCCAGCAGCGGCTGGATCGCAACTACGAGAACACGTGATGCCGACCTTTGACGGGAGCAACCTGTTGATCGTGCTTGATGCAAGCATTGCGGAGGTCGACGCAAAGGCGGATCTCTACTCGGCATGGAAGGCATGGCTGAAGGTCGGGGCGAACGCCAAGTACTCGCTGGCGTTCGACACGGTGGGCGGTGATTCGACGACCGCGGCCGGCGCGGTGTCGCCGTTCTTCTTCTTGCGCAATGACCTCGGCTGGCGCATCCGTCCGGCTGAAGAAGATGCGAACGTGACAATCGTCGGCAACCTGTACGGCCGCGACCCAGCACTACCAGTATTCGTGCCGACTTCGGGCGCCTACACGGTCTTAATCGCCGTCGACCGTGATGCGTCATCGGTCGTCGAGACGGTGACGTCGGGAAGCGGCGTGACTGAGCAGGACAAAATTGACATTGCGAATTTGACCTGGGCAGAAGTCATCGATGGAGCCTACACGAGCGAACAGCTGATGCGCGTGCTCGCAGCCGCAATGGCAGGGAAATTATCAGGCTCTCCTGGTCCAACGATTACGATCCGGGACATTTCTGACACCAAAGATCGGATTGTGGCAACTGTCGATGAGGAGTCGAATCGGACGGAGATAGTGCTGGATGTGACCTAGCATGGCGACTTTCTATACGCCCTATTACTACAACGACTCTTACTTCTGGTATCTGACTGGTTCAGCGCCAGGGTCACTGTCCCCGTCTATTTCCGCATCCGCAAGCCTCTCGCCCTCGCTTTCGGCGAGCACGTCACTCTCGCCCTCGCTTTCGGCGAGCACGTCACTCTCGCCTTCGCTTTCAGCGAGCGTGTCGCTCTCGCCTTCGCTTTCGTGGAGCGCGTCACTCTCGCCATCCGCCTCGCCCTCACCTGCCGCTCCGGCTGAAGTCATCACCTACGGCAATCAATGGGGCAGCCGCGGCACGGCGACCTCGTGGCAGCCTTTGCGCCAACTAAGCGGCAGTCCTTCCGTGAGCGCGTCTCTGTCGCCAAGCGCCTCGCCGAGTGCCTCACCGAGCCCTTCATTTCCGCCGCTCGATCGACTGTCGATCGGGCGGGATGATGACGACATCTTCGTGCTGTTCTTGGAGGCCGCATGAGTCTGAAACTGTCGATTATCATTCCGGCGCGCAACGAACGCTTCCTGCAGCCGACCATTGATAGCCTGCTCGCCGGTGCGACTGGCGACATTGAGATCCTCGCCTGCCTCGATGGGTATTGGCCCGATCCGCCGCTCCGCGACGATCCACGCGTCCGCGTGCTGCACTGGAGCGAACCCCGGGGGATGCGACCGTCGGAGAACACGGCGATCGCCGTCGCCACGGGCGACGTTCTCATGAAGCTCGACGCCCACTGTCTCGTCGCGCCCGGCTACGACGAGGTGCTGACCGCGGCGTGCGAGCCCGGCACGCTCGTCGTGCCGACGCGGCACAGCATCGATCCCGAACGCTGGCGGACGAGCGCCGAGCCGGCGACCGGAGTCGAGCGGGGCGGCGCGGTGAAGTGGCGGCACTGGAACTACCACATCCTGACGTTTCCCTACCTGCCCAGCATGTACGGCTCGGGACTGCACGCCGTGACGTTCCCGTGGGATCAGAACAAGGTCATCAACGAGGAGCGACAGGCCGTCCTAGTTGACGATCTCATGTCCTGCCAGGGCTCATGCTGGGTGCAACGCAAGGCCGACTTCGAGCGCCTGGGTTCGCTCGATCACGAGAACTACGGCTTCTATGGCGAAGCGATCGAAATCTGCAACCGCGTTTGGATGACCGGGGGCAGGTGCGTGATCGCCAAGGGCACCTGGTACGCCCACCTCCACAAGGGGCGGGACGAAGGTCGCGGCTTCTACCTCAGCTTGCGAAAGAAGCGCGCCTCCGAAGCCTACGGAACGGAATTCTGGCTGAACAATCGTTGGCCTGGTGCGACGCGCACCTTTGAGTCGCTCGTCGAGCAGTTCTGGCCGCTCATCAGCCTGATGAAGGATCCGCGATATGCCTGGCCGGACACGTGGCGAGATTTTGATCGACATCGAGTCGCATTTGAGACTCGGCATCCAGACGAGATCCCGGCACATACCTAATCGTATCGAGGAGTTCTCATAATGCCCCGCGTTGGGATAATGCGTGCGCCAAGTGTTCGCCGAATCCCGGCTGCATATAGGCGCTTGCATTCGTTACATCTCCGGCTGCCGTCTGCGCGATTAGGTGCGGGTGGAAGCGTATGACCGCTTGGGCATGTGCGAGGCTTGGCCAATGCCGCTGCGCGGGCGATGTTCTCCTGTTGTGTAACGAGCTTCAGATGCGAGGGGTTGCAGCAGCGCCGGTTATTACAAGCCGCGTGGTCGAGCTGTGGGACCGTGTGCGCGAGACCGCTTGGCAGAGGTTCCACCAGCCATGCGTACAGGAGTCTGTGCAGATATATTTCTCGCCCCTTGAAACTGATCCTACCGTAACCGTTCTTTGCGGCACCGCTGGCGTTCCAGCAGTTTGTGGCCGAATCGATCTTGATTTTCGCGAAGATTCGCGAGATGTTTTTGATCGAGATGTGATGGATGGCGAGATACTGCGACTCAGCCACGTGCGCTGCCTCCGAATCAGTTGCGTTGTGGTTAGGGCCGCGGCTGTGCTCCGACACTACCGCAGCCTTATCTATGGTACCACATTATGCCTGACCCGTTGACCTACGTTGCGACTAAGTATGCCCTGGATCTACATCGGCGCTCGCCGATCGAGATTCAGAACATTGGCCGCGACGACCTCGCGCAGCTCTTCGTCGAGTTGGGCTTCCACGTGGGCGTCGAGGTCGGCGTCGAGCGCGGCCTGTACTCGGAGGTACTCTGCCGCGCGGGCCTGGAACTGACGTGCGTCGATGGTTGGCGGGCCTACCGCGGGTACCGCGATCACGTGGACCAGGGGAAACTTGACGGGTTCTACGAGGAGGCGTATGCGCGACTCCGTCCATTCGGTGCCCGGATCATGCGGAAGTTCTCGCTCGAAGCCGTGCAGGACTTCGCGGACGGCTCGCTCGATTTCGTTTACCTGGACGGGAATCACGATCTCCCGAACGTGATCAACGACATCCACGCTTGGGGTCGGAAGGTCCGCGTCGGGGGCATTCTGGCCGGGCATGACTACGTGCGCTATCATTGGCCGAACCAGATTCACGTCGTGCAAGCCGTCAACGCTTACACCGAGGCGTACGAGATCCATCCGTGGTTTCTCGCCGGGACCAAGGCGAAGGTACTAGGCGAGACGCGCGACACGGCGCGGTCCTGGTTCTGGGTGAAGCCGGCGCCGCGCACGAAGACGTACCGGGGCATCGTCAAACAGTGAGGGATGCGATGAAGATTAGAGACACAGTCGAAGACATCAAGTGCGTCGGACGGCGTCGAATCGCAGTGAGCCTTTCAGATGAGCCAGCCGGACTCGTGCTGGTCATCGATCTGGATCGCACGACTGGGCGGACCAACCTCGCCAACCTCGTGCTCGAGAAGCGCGAGGCGAAGAAGCTCGCGGCGACGATCAATCGGACGATCAAGCTCGTGTAGGGGCCTTTCCATGAGAGTCGACGCATGCGGTCGGTCCTACTACGAGGTGCCGGTCTTTCCAACCGGCCGCCTGAAAACCGCATTCGAAACGCTTGACGCGCAGGAGTGTTGCGAATGCCTAGCGTTGATTCATCACGGCACGGACCGGTACTTTCAGCGCAATGAGTCGACGGATGGTCTTGAAACTAGGGTGGCTGGCGTTCTGATGGCACTGACCTACGACGCGGTCTGTGGTCCGTGCGGCGATCGATTCCTGAATGAGACGGCAACGCGATGAAGATCGCTGTCATTTCTGCCAACCTCGGGCGCTACGACCCAGACGTGCCGTGGGTGCCGCAGATCGTGCCCGCCGGCGTGACGGTCGAGGTGCATCGGCTGACCGACGCGACCTTCCCGCCGCGGCCGAAGGCGATGACCTCGGCGCTCCAGTGCGGGATCCCGAAGTGGTTCGGGGCAGACCTATTCCCAGGCGCAGATGTGTACCTCTGGGTGGACGCTTCGTGCGCGCTCCTGAATTCGCATGCAGTGACCCTGCTGCTTGAGCGGCTCGGAACGTCTAACCTCCTAGTGTTTCGGCATCCAGATCGCGCGACGATCGGCGAGGAGTACGAGTTCCTCAAGACGCGCCTAGCACGACCTGGCGAGCGGTACCTGACCACGCGTTATGCCGGCGAATGGTTGGACGCCCAGTACGAGCACATCTGCGCTAGACACGCGTCCTTCGTCGACTATCAGCTCTTTGCGACGACCGCATTTATGTACCGGCCTGACCCGAGTGTGTTGGCGGTATTTAAAGAAACCTGGTTCGGGAAGACTCGATGGCACCTGCATGATCAATTGTTCTTCGCCTATGCCCTCGCGAAGAGCGATTGCAATTTCCGCGTGCTGCAGGAGAAATATACGGATTGTCCGTACCTTACATTCGTGCGGAACCGACATCGAAAGAGCGCATGATGTTTATCTACGTTGTGACGAACACGGTCAACGGTAAGCAGTACGTTGGACAGACGACTGTACCGATTCAAAAACGCTGGCAGCGTCACTGCGCTGCCGCGCGCGGCGCAAGGCCCGATTGTCGCGTCTTTCACGCGGCCATCAGGAAATACGGGCCAACATCGTTTTTGATCGAAACGATACTGCTCAAAAACGGAGCATCACAGACCGATCTTGACGCGCGCGAGCGCGAGACGATCATCGCCCTCGGGACGATTGCGCCAAATGGTTACAACTTAAAGGAGGGCGGGTTGGGCGGAGCCCTCCATGCCGATACAAAGGCTAAACTCAGTGCATCGCTTCGAGGGCGCAGATTCAGTGCTGGACACCGCGCCAAGATCAGCGCCGCCCTAAAGGGTCGAACGTTTTCGAGTGAGACCTTGGCGCGGATGAGCAACGGCCAGCGCGGGCGGAAGCATTCACCTGAGACACTGCATCGCTTAAGTGAATCGCACCGTGGAATTATATCGCCAAATAAAGGGAAGTCACCATCCGCCGAGACGCGGCTGAAATTGAGCCTCGCTGGTATTGGGCGAATCGTCTCGGAGGCCACAAGAACCAAATTGAGCGCCGCGACGAGAAACCACTATGCGGCGAAGAACGCATCATGACCGACCTGAATTGCCTGTACTACACCGCGAATCGCGTGCCGGCAGGTTTTGCCGCGACGATTCGCCGACACCTTCGCGAGGCCGCGGTTACTCAGGCGGGCCTGCCGCTCCAGATCATTGCTGTCTCGCAACAGCCACTGCCCTTCGACGATGACTTCAGTGACGTGAACATCTGTGTCGGTGAAACCGGCGCGTCGATCTACAACTGCTACCGCCAGATCCTCATCGGGGCACAGGCGGCCATGACACCGTTCGTAGCCTGCGTAGAAGATGACACGCTTTATAACGATCAGCACTTCACGCACCGGCCCACAACGGATGACGTCTTCACCTACAACCGGAACCGCTGGGTGCTCTGCGCCGATGGCACGTTCTACTACCGCGAACGGACACAGATGGCGATGTGCATCGCTCCGCGCGCGCTGCTCATCGAGACGCTTGAGGAGCGCTTTCGGAAGTGGCCCGAGCCGATCACGGACGAGGTCGCAAAAGCTGCCGGTTGGGGCGAGCCTGGACGGTATGAGCGCAACATGGGCTTGACGCCGCGCCGGCGCGAGTACTTCAGCACCGACCAGCCCTGCGTGACCGTGAACCACCGACACGGGCTGATGGGCGTGCGGAAGGTCCAGCCGACCGACACGGTCGTCCGCACGCTCGAACCGTGGGGCGACGGCGCCGCGCTGTGGAAGCGGCTGTTTGCGGACGAGGGCACCTGAGATGCCGTCCTTCGATTACCTCATCGTCGGGGCCGGCTTCGCCGGCGCGGTCTGCGCCGAACGGCTCGCGGCCGCGGGTCGCCAGGTGCTTGTCATCGACCGGCGCGCCTATGTCGGCGGGAACGCGCATGATGAGTTCAACGACGCAGGGATCCTCTGCGGAAAGCACGGCGCCCACGTGTTTCACACGAACTCGAGGCGAGTGTTGGACTACCTCTCTCAGTTTACGGAGTGGCGATCCTACGAGCATCGTGTCCTGTCCTCGGTGAACGGGCAACTCTTGCCAGTGCCGATCAATCAGACGACGCTCGAAGCCTTTGGAGGGGATCTGGTCGCCGCAGAGAAGGCTATGATTGAGCCCTACACGCGGAAGCAATGGGGCGAGTACGCCGACCAGTTGTCCCCGATCGTGTTGGCGCGGATTAAGACACGGGAGACCAGGGACGATCGGTACTTTACGGACACCTATCAGGCGATGCCACTGCACGGGTACACGCGGCTGTTCGAGCGGATCCTCGATCACCCGAACATCACGGTCCAAATCGAGACGCCGTACGAGGCGCTCGCGGCCAAGGGTCATACCTACGGGGCCATCATTTGGTCGGGCCCGATTGACGCCTTCTTCAACCACTGCCTGGGTGCGCTACCGTATCGCTCCGCTACGTTCATCTTCGCGACATTCGACCACGGCCCGTACCAGGCTGTCGGCGTCGTGAATCATCCGAGCGAGCGGGTACCCTTCACGCGGTCCATTGAGTTCAAGCATATCACGGGCCAGGTGCATCGCGACACGACGGTTGCGCACGAATATCCGACCGCTGAGGGTGAGCCCTTCTGGCCCATTCCGACGGCGGCCAACCTGGAACGGTATCGGCAGTACCAGGCCCTCGCGCGTGAGCGGCGCGATGTGTATTTCGTCGGACGGCTCGGCACCTACAAGTACATCGACATGGACATCGCGGTGGCGCAAGCTCTCGCACTGACGCGCAGGCTAGTTGGAGGTCAATGATGGGCATGTTCTTCAAAGGAAAATGCGCGCAATGCTGGGAGCCGATTGACGATTGCCGGTGCGGCGACAGGTTGCCTGTACACGGCACGGGAAACTTCGGATCCGTCATCAATTACGAGAGGGGGACACCATTGGAACGCGCTGATACACCGCTCGACACTGGTGAATTCCGCGGACCGACGGCCAGCCCGGCGCGGGTCAGGCCTGCCGTCGGATCGACTGACGCGCACGGCTTTCCGCTGGCCATTCAGGACGTAATGAACGGCGCGCGGATCTCGCGCGTAGCTTGGGAGGACGACCAGATCCAGGTCTTTTTGCTGGATGGCCTGCTCCGAATTCGCAAGGCCGAGGGGACGGTCCATCCGTTGATCGTCTCGGACGGTGACCTCTACGCGACCGACTGGTTCGTCGTTCGGGGGTAGGTGAAGCCAGATGCCTGATCTCTCCGTGCTGATCCCTGCACGCAACGAGGTCTTCCTCGCGCAGACGATTGCCGATGTCGTCGCCAATCTGCGCGGGGATACGGAGGTCATCGCCGTCTGCGATGGCGGCTGGCCGGATCCGCCGATCGCGGACCATCCGCGGGTGCAGCTCATCTACCTGCCGACGCCGATCGGGCAGCGTGCGGCGACCAACCTGGCTGCCCGGGCGAGCGCCGCGCGGTACGTCATGAAGCTCGACGCGCACTGCGCGCTGGCTGAGGGGTTCGATGTCGAGCTCGTGCGCGCCGGCGACGAACTCGGGCCGGACGTGACGCAGATTCCGGCGATGATTAACCTCCACGCCTTCAACTGGCGGTGCCGAGCGTGCGGGCGCGAGACCTACCAGGGGCCGCGACCCGAGCGATGCGCGGCGGATGTGGCCCACGATCGCGAGCTCGCCGTCATGCCGCCAGCCTGCGGCGAGGCGCAAGGCTTCGACCAAGTCCTGGTCTGGCAGCCCCGACGCCGGCGCGCACAGGGGAACGGGTCAGCGGGCGCGGGCGGGTTCGCGCGGACGGAGTTCTGGCGGTTCGACCAGGAGCTGAAGTTCGCCTACAAAGGCCCCGTCATTCGGGGACAGGAGCAGGCCGAGATTGCCGACGTGATGAGCAGCGTCGGGGCCTGTTTCGTGATGCGCCGTGATCGGTTTCTCGAGCTCGGCGGGCTCGATGAGGATCATGGGAGCTGGGGCGCCTTCGGCACAGAGATCGCCTGCAAGTCGTGGCTCAGCGGCGGACGGCAGGTCGTGAACAAGCGCACCTGGTTCGCGCACATGTTTCGCACGAACGGCGCCTTTTCGTTTCCCTACGCCATACGTGGGGCCGATCAGGACTACGCACGCCGGTACAGCCAGAACATGTGGTACGGCAACCTCTGGCCTGGTCAGACTAGACCTCTGAGCTGGCTACTCGACCATTTCTGGCCCATCCGGGGCTGGGCCGATGTCAAGGGCGCGGAGCGGCTGGCGTTCGTGCGTGCGCGCGGCGCCGCGTTTCGGGCATCCGTCGCACCATCGCCGGCGTCGATCCTGGTGCCACGCGCCGAGCGTCCGGTCGCACCGGCGGTGCCGACGAAATCACTCGTCTACTACAGCGACCTTCGACTCGATCCGACGATCGCGCGGGCCGTCCAGGCGCAGCTTCGGCGAGCCGCGCCGGGTCTGCCGATCGCCGTCGTGACGCTGCAGCCGACCGACTTTCGCGGCGATGTCAACCTTGTGCTTGACTTGGAGCGCGGCTACCTTGCGATGTTCCGGCAGATCCTCGCTGGGCTTGAAGCCCTCGACACCGATGTCGCGTTTCTGGTCGAACATGACATCCTGTATCACCCCTCGCACTTCGCCTTCGTCCCGCCGCGGCGCGACGTGTTCTACTACAACCGGCATACCTGGAAAGTCGACGCCGAGACCGGTCGGGCCCTGCACTACCGCTGTGACCAGACGTCCGGCCTATGCGCTGACCGGGCGTTGCTCGTGGAACACTACCGGCGCCGGGTCAAGGTGATCGAAGCCGAGGGCTATCATCGGAACTTCGGCTTCGAGCCGGGGACGAACCGCTGGTCCCGCGCGCTTGACCCGCACGGGGCCGATCACTGGTTCTCGCCCCAGCCGAACATCGACATCCGCCACGGGCGCAACCTGACGCCGTCGCGCTGGCGACAGGACCAGTTTCGGAACCGCCGGACCTGTCAGGGCTGGACCGAATCCGACGAGGTGCCCGGCTGGGGCCGGACGCGCGGGCGATTCGCCGAGCTGCTCGCGACCATCCTCGAGACGCCGGCAGCGCAGGGATCTATCGACGATGTCGCATCGCACGGTCAGGAAGAGGAGCCATCTCATGTCTGAACTCCATCGCGTCACACGCTTCGTACGCAGCCATCTCTGGGCGATCCTGCCGGAGAAGATGGACGCCATCTGCGAACTGCTCGATCTCCGCGCGCAGGGTGTCACGTTCACGGCCGAGGAAATCCAGGCAAGACTCGGTGCCGTGCAGCCGCGCGAGCCCCAGCGGGTTGAGACCGTCGCCGTGATCCCCCTCCAGGGGATTCTCGCCAAGAAGATGAACATGATGACCCGGATGAGCGGCGGGACGTCGCTCGAACAGTTCATCGCGCAGGTGCGCGCCGCCGTCGACGACGAGAGCGTGCGGGCCATCGTCATCGAGGGCGACACGCCCGGCGGCACCGTCGAAGGCTGCATCGAAGCCGCGACGGCCCTCTACGGGCTGCGGGGAAAAAAGCCGATCGTGGCGGTCGCCGATCCGCTGCTCGCTTCGGCGGGCTATTGGATGACCAGCCAGGCCGACGAGATCGTGGCGTGCCCGAGCGCCTCGGTGGGGAGCCTCGGCGTGTTCACCATGCACAACGATTTTTCGGCCATGAACGAGCGAGTGGGCGTCAAGCCGACCTACATCTTCAACGGCGCCTACAAAGTGGAGGGCAACCCAGACGAACCACTGTCGGACGAGGCCCGGGCGTTCATGCAGGCCCGCGTCGACGAGCGCGGCGAGGACTTCATCAAGGCGGTCGCGCGCGGCCGTGGCATCTCGGCGGCGAAGGTCCGGTCGGACTTTGGCCAGGGCCGAGTCTTCTTCGCCAAGCAGGCACTTGAGGCTGGGATGATCGACCGCATCGGCACGCTGGAGGAGACGATCGCCCGCTACGTGGGCCGGCGCGGGGGCGTCGTCGTGACGCGGATGGAAAGCGCGGCGGAATCGCCTGAGTTGGTTGCGGCGACGGTGGCGGCTGGGACCAGCCCGGACCAGGACGCAGTCGACCCGGCGGCCGACGCCGAGACGGCAGTCGTGGCCGCGACTACCGAAGATCCGGAGCCCGAGCCAGAGGCGGACGACGGAGCGGACCCAAAATCGCGGGCCGCGCTCGATGCGCAGCAGGCGGCGGAAGCCGAGACGGACGAAGCCGCGATCCTCGCGGCGCTGGCGGAGTCGGCGGACTGATCGAGACGAGACGAGTAATGGCGAAGAGGACACGCCGGGGTCGCGGCCGGCCGCCGCTCGCGGCGCACGAGCCGTCGACCCCGGTGTGCGTCCGCGTGCCTCACAGTGTGTACGACACTTTGTACCACCAGGCGATCAAGCGCCAGATTTCCGTCTCGGAACTGATTCGACGGAGCATCGAGGGGCAAGCGCATCGGCCACTGCCGTCGCCCAACGGCACGCCCTGAAACCGCATGAACCGATGGAGAAGCGATGAATACACAAGCAAAAAACCGAAGGGTTCACTGCCCGACATGTCGCGGGTTCGACTCATTCGGGACCTGCCCGATTTGCGACGGCCGCGGTTTTGCGACAACCGGCAAGATTCGAGACCACCGACGGGCAGGTCTGCTCAAAGAACTGGCGATATTGGAACAGAAGTTGAAAGCGATCCGGAATGAGCTTCGGTGATTTTTGTAATTTAAAATCGCCTTTCTCGCCCGCTCTCTCCATACTCATCTCTGACACACGGCCGTTCGTGCAACCCGTCCCGTAGGACGCGCGCGCACGGACGGCGCGACAGCTCACGACCTCCGTCGAGCGTCAGCGGCTGTCCTGGGACCCACCACATCGGTGGGCAGGGCATCCCTGGCGCTTTTCGCGTGTACGGAGGGCGACAGCCCGAGGAGCGGAAGATGGATCTCAAGGCAATCAGGCAGCGTCACGCGGACCTCAAGGCCGATTTGTTCCGCCTGACCAAGGCGCGAGCGGACCTCGGCGTCAAGGCCGTCGCCGAGAAGCGGAGCCTGACCGACGAGGAACGCACCGCGTTCACGGAGTTCGGTCCGAAGATCGAGGCCACCCAGGCGTCACTGGCCGAGGCGGCCAGCCTCCTCGAGGCGGCCGAAGCGGCCAACGAAGCCGAGCGGCAGACCCAGATCACCGGCATCGACCCGGATGCCGAGGCGGCGGGTCGGGCCGCGGCCGCCGCGGGTGTCACCCGCCGCGTCCAGGTGACCGATCGCGCCCTGGAGCAGCCGGGCCTCTGGGGTCGACAGCTCCAAGCGATCCGGAACTTCGCCATCAACGGCGGCGCAGCGCACACACCCGCCGAGGACATGGTCGTGCTGCGGCCGCTGATGGCTGCGGCGACGGGCCTGAACACGGACGTGCCGTCCGAGGGCGGATTCCTGGTCCCCCAGGCGCGCGCGAGCACCGTGCTGCAGCGTGCCTACCAGATCGGCGAGATTCTCCGGCGGCTCACGCCCATGCCGATCGGGCCGGGCTTCAACGGCGTGAAGATGCCGGCGATCGACGAGACGAGCCGGGCGGACAGCTCCCGCTATGGCGGCATCGTCTCAGGCTGGCTCGGCCAGGGCAACACCCTGACGAGCGGCAAGCCCAAGTTCCGCGAGATCGACCTGAAGCTCCGGAAGGTCGGCGCGTTCGTCTACGCGACCGACGAGCTTCTGATTGACGCCGTCGCGCTCGAGGCGTGGATCAACCGGTACCTCCCGCTCGAGCTGCAGTTTCGGATCGAGGATGCGGTCATCAACGGCGTGGGCAGCAACCAGCCGCTCGGCATCCTCAACTCGCCGGCCCTGATCACCGTGACCCGCGCGACCGCGAGCAAGGTCACCGCCGACGACATGCGCGGCATGATCAATCGCCTGTGGGCGCCGCTCCGCGGGCGCGCGGTGTTCCTGGTCGACCAGTCAGTCGAGCCGGAGCTCGATGTGCTGTCGTTCGCGATCGGGACGGCGGGTGTCCTCGACCCGAGCTACAAGCCGGCTGGCGACGGGCGGCCCTACGCGACCTACAAGAACATCCCGATCATCCCGGTGGAGTACTGCGCGGCGCTTGGGACGACGGGCGACATCATCCTCGTGGCCTTCGATGAGTACCTGTTCATCGACAAGGGCGGCGTGGATCAGGCGGTGTCGCTGCATGTCGCCTTCTTGACCGACGAAGCGGTCTACCGGTTCATCGCCCGGGTCGACGGACAGGCGACCTGGAACGCGGCGCTGACGCCCAAGTCGGGCGGCTCGACGCTCTCGTGCATCGTGGTCCTGAGCTAGGAGGGCCGACGCGCCCGCCCGTAGGGGAGAACGACGATCATGCGCATCAGCGAACAGTACAGCAGCGTGCCCCTCATCGAGCCGGCGGACTACGGCTCGGCGGGGATCGATTCCGACAGCGTGAACATGGGGCGTCTGCACGCCCTGGGCGCGCTGCTCACCTTCGGCGCCATCACCGGGGATTCGATTCTGAAGGTCTACAGCGGCGCAACGGCCGCCGCGAAGACGACGGCGCTCGCGTTCAAGTACCGGCTCGGCGCCGCGGACTTCAAGGTCGCCCTGGCCGATCAGTTCGGGGCGTGGACGTCGGTGGCCTCGACCGGCCTGACGCTCACGGCGGCGACCTTCGCCAACCGCCAGGTCGCGGTCGAGGTCGACGCGGACCAGATGACCGACGGCGAAGAGTGGCTGACGTTCGAACTCGACTCGACGGCGACCACACTCTTCGTCGCCGGGATCGGCGTCGGCTCGCCGCGCTACCCGGGGAACCTGATCCCGACCGTGATCTAGGCGCCTCGTAATGCGGCTTCGCACGACCGCCGGCCGGTATGCCGGGGAGATTCGGGACTACGGCTTTGGTGCCGGCCGCGCCGCCCTCCGCGTGGGGACCGCCGAACCGGTGGAGGCCCTCGCTACCACCCGTCCGGCCCCCAAGCTGCGGGCAGCGCACAAGCCATCGACGCGTCGGAAGGGCTGAGACGCGCCCCGTGGGCGCGGGGGAGTCAGGGACATGACACAGCAGGCAGTTCGCACGGCGATGACCATGGGCGTGCGCACGCGATTCACCATCGCGCAGGTGAACGCCGGGGCGACCCTCGTGGCGGCCGTGAAGGGCATGGCCCATCGGATCGTCGATCTCACGATGATCGCCATCGGTGGCGCCGCCGAGACGGCGACGTCGGTTGACATCATCGGCACGCGGAGTGCCGCGACGGTCCGCCCGTTCGTCGTCGCGGTCGCCGCGCTGACGCAAAGCGCGGTCGTCAAGCCGAACTCGGCGAACGTGACGGTCCTCGCCGACGGCGCCTCGTACACGGCCTTGGACGAAAACACGGCCATCACCATCGGCACGCAATCGGGAGGCAGCGACCTCGCGACCGCCACGCATATCGACGTCATCCTGAGTTACGCGGCTGAAGAGGCGTAATCGATGGCTGGGACGATCGTCCAATCGGCCGTCCTCGTTGGCGTCGTCCGCAGGCTGACGTTTGCCTGCACGGCCGACGCGGCCGATGGCTCCTTCCCCAGCACCGAGATCACGACGAAGTTCGAGGGGTCGCTGCTCAAACTGGTGACCAACCCGGGCGCGTCGGCGTCGACGTCGCCCTCAGCCTCGATCTCCCCCTCGGTGTCCGCATCCGCGTCCGTGTCGCCGTCGAGCAGCCGGTCGCCCTCGGTGTCCGCGTCCGCGAGCCGGTCGCCGTCCGTGTCGCCCTCGGCCTCCGTCTCGCCGTCCGCCTCAGTCTCCCCGAGCTCGAGCCGGAGTCCGAGCAAGTCGATTTCGCCGTCGGCGTCGACAAGCCCGTCCGTGTCGAGTTCCGCGTCCGTGAGCCCGAGCACGTCGCTGTCGCCGTCCGCCAGTTTGAGCCCGAGCGTCAGCGCGTCGGTGTCGGCCTCCGCATCGGTGAGCCCGTCGTCGTCATACAGCCCGAGCGCGTCGATCAGCCCATCCGTCTCGGCATCGGAGTCGGTGAGCCCCAGCGCGTCGGTGAGCCCGAGCGTCTCGGCGTCGGCTTCGATCTCGCCCTCGGTGAGCGCGTCGGCGTCGATCTCCCCGTCGGTGTCCGCCTCAGTCAGCGCCTCGGCCTCGGTCTCGCCGAGCGCGTCGGTGAGCCCCAGCGCCTCAGTGAGCCCGAGCGTCTCGGCGTCGGCGTCCGTCTCGCCGTCGGTCAGCGCCTCGGCCTCGGTCTCGCCGAGCGCGTCAGTGAGCCCGACCGAGGGGGCGCCGACGGACAACTACGACATTCGCATCCTCGATCAACGTGGCATCGATGTGCTCCAGGGGGTCGGAGCCAACCGGGATCAGACGGTGTCAGAAGAGGCCGCCATCGTCTACAGCGGGACGAGTCTCCACCCGCGGGTCGATTACACCGACACGCTAACGCTCGAACTCACGAACAACGTGGTCGCCAGTGCGGTCATGGTGATCGACCTGTACTACTCGACCGGCGGGTGACGGGGATGTGTGATGAGCCTGACCCTGATCACCGCCCCGACGCTTGAGCCCATCACGATCGCGGAACTGCGCCGGCATCTCCAGCTCAATGACACGGCGGGTGAGCCCGCGCCCACCGCGCCCACTGTCGCCCTCCCCAGCACACCCGTCGCCGGCGACTGCGATGCCGGGGCCTGGCGCGTCGGCTTCACGTTCGTCACGGCCGACGGCGAGACGGAGATCGGCCCACTTTCGGCCGTCGTGACCGTGGCCGACCCGGCCGTCAACGGCCAAATCAGCGTTACCGCCATCGCCATCGGCGGGTCGGCGGTCACGTCGCGGAAGGCGTATGCCCTTGCGCCAGGGGAGAGCGTGGCGCAGTATGCCGCCACGATCGCCAACAACACGGCGACGACCCTCACGATCAACATCGCCGCGTCCGCCCTCGGCGTGGACGCCCCCTCGGTCAACACGACGCTCGACCCGGAGCTGAGCCAGCTCATCACGGCGGCCCGGGAGCGGTGCGAGTTGGCGACCCGCCGGGCGCTCCTCACGCAGACCTGGGATCTCGTCCTCGACATGTGGCCGGGTGAGACCTGGATCGAGTTGCCCCTGCCGCCGCTCCAGAGCGTGACCACGCTCAAGTACCGCGACACGGGCGGGACGCTCCAGACCTGGGCGGCGACGAACTACGTCGTCGAGGCACCCTCGGGCTCGCGCGCCCAGCCCGGACGCCTCTCACTGGCCTACGCCGTGGTCTGGCCCGCGCTCTACGGGCAGGCCGGAGACGTGACGGTGCGCTTCGTCTGCGGCTACGGGGCCGCGGCGTCGAGCGTTCCGGCCATCCTCAAGCGCGCCATGCTCGTGGACGCTGGGGCGCACTACGCCCACCGCGAGGAGATCAGCGTGGGCCCCACGGTCACCACGATCCCCCTCGTGCATCGGACATATTGGAGCTATCAGGCCCGTCTGGCGCAGCGGAGGGCCGCATGAGCAGCCGCCCGCGCCGCGAGCGCCTCGTCATTCTGACGCGCACCCCGGCCGATCTCGCGGTCTCGACACTCACGCGCAGCGGCGCCGTGGCGACGGTCACGACGACGGCGCCGCACAACTACGCCACGGGCGACTACATCACCGTCGCCGGAGCCACGCCCACGGCCTACAACGGGACCGTCAAGATCACAGCCACAGGTGATCAGACCTTCACGTACGCGATCGCGGATAGCCCGTCGACGCCGGCGACCGGCACGATCACCGTGACTTATGTCTCGGACGCGCAGGGCGGCCGCAAGGACAGCTGGCGGACCATCGATACGATCGCCGCCGAGCAGGTGGAGATCCGTGGCACCGAGCGGCTGCAGCTCCAGGCGGTCTCGGCCCAGGTGGACTACCGGTTTCGCGCCCGGGTGCGGGCGGATCTGACGCCCAAGATGCGGATCCTCTGGACGCCGACCTGGCCCTCGAGCGCGGCGCGCAAGACGCTCGAAATTCAGGCCGTACGAGCCGAGGGCGACGGCCGGCTCTGGATGCTGCTCGATGCCGGAGAGGCGGCCTGATGCCCGACTCGGCTGCGAGCCCGGTCGCCGAAGCGATCTACGCGCTCTTTCAGGACGCGACGCTCCAGGCGGCCACTCCGGGAGGCTGGCACGACGACGTGCCGCAGGCCGCAACACTCCCGGTGGGCTGGATCGAGATCGTCGACGAACGGGACGTGCGCGGGTTCGGAACGGGCGGCCTGCCCGAGGTGGAGATCCGGACCCATGTGTGGTCCCAGTTCGGCGGGATGGCGGAGGCCCAGACGGCGAATAGGCTCGCCATCAGCCTCCTGAAAGACGCCGCGCTGACCGTGACGGGGTATGCGATGTGCGGCCACGTGTTCTACCGCGACACTGTGACGCTGCCGGACGAGCTCCTGGGCGGCGTCAAGGTCCACGAGATCGTGTCGCGGTTCACGCTCTTCGTGGAGGAGTCATGAGATGAGTCCGTACGCCCCGTTCAATCCCTTGCCGCTGGTCGATCCCACTGGTCGGCCGGCGCGCCCCTCCGCAGTGCCCGGTCCGTGTCCCCAGTGTGGCGCGGCGCTCAGCCTGCGCGTGGCCTCCTCGGGCTTCGGGGTGCCGCATCCCGTGTGCGGGCGGTGCGGCTACGAATGGCCCGACGAGCGGATGGAGTAAGCGATGGCCGGCAAATACGGATCGCCGAGTGTTCTCATACTCGTGGACGGCTACAACCTGCTCGCCGCGAAGCTTCAGAACTTGACCTGGAAGCACGAGGCGCTCCAGGAGAAGAGCGATGGGCTGGGCGACGAGTGGGCAGAGCACCGCCCGACGGGGATGTCTCGCGTCACGCTGACCCAGGAGGGCGCCTTTTTCGACACGACCGCCGACGCCATCCATGACGCCATGTCCGCGAGCGTGCCGGGCTCTCCGCAGGCGACGGCGCGCATCATCTGTCTGGGCTTCGCCGGACAGGTGATCGGGAATGCGTTCATGGGGCTCCAGGCGGCGTTCTCCGTGGCCTACGACGTGCTCGGGCAGCTCGGCGCGCTGACGAAGGCGAATGTTCAGTACCTCATCTCCGGCCAGGTCGATCACGGCGTCATCCTGCATCCACTCGCAGCGCACGACTACGACTGGACGGGGGACACGGTCGATGACACCGCCGCCTCGAGCGATGGCGGCGTCGGGTATCTCCAGATGACGGCCGGGTTCGGGAGCTTCACCGGCGTCATCCAGCACAGCACGGACGGGAACAACTGGGACACGCTCCTGACCTTCGACGCGATCTCCGCGCCGGGGGCGACGCGGAAGACCGTCTCGGGCTCGGTGCGCCAGTATTTGCGATTCAATGGCACGGTCTGGGGCGACGTCTCGCCGAGCGCGTCGGTCAGTCCGTCCGCGTCCGTGTCGCCGTCGAGCTCCGTTTCGCCGTCGGCGTCGACGAGCCCGTCGGTCTCCAGTTCCGCGTCCGTGAGCCCGAGCGCCTCCGTCTCGCCCTCCGCGAGCCTGAGCCCGAGCATCAGTGCGTCCGTCTCGGCGTCCGCGTCCGTCAGTCCGAGCAGCTCGCTGAGCCCGAGCGCCTCCGTAAGCCCCAGCGCGTCGGTGAGCCCGAGCGTGTCAGCGTCCGCGTCCGTGTCGCCGAGCAGTTCCCTGTCGCCCTCGGCGAGTCTCTCGCCGTCGGTGTCGGCGTCGACGTCGGCCTCGCCCTCGGCGGAAGCGGGCGTGGCGGGGGAGGCGACAGTGTTCTGCGGCTTCGCGAGGAGTTGATCGTGACGCCCGACGAGGTGGCGCGTGCGTACGGGGCGGCCGCCGAGACCGCTCGGCGCGCGCGGTCGACGTGGGAGACGACCACGGATCTCCCGGACAAGGACGCGGCCGGCGTCGTCATGCGCCAGGCCACGGCGCTCGAACGGTCGCTCGAAAGTTGGATCGCCAAGCGCGCGCTTCGTGCGGCGCTGGCACACGGCGCACACGTAGGAGGAGGATCCGATGGCCGGTAAGTACGGGTCGCAGTCAATCACCGTCACGCTCGAGGATGCCCCGGGCGGGACCGCGCGCACCATCACCCAGTTCATCCTGACGATGGGCGGCATCAAGATCACCGCCCTGACGCAGCCGTCGCACGCCTTCGGGGACTCCTGGGAGGAGCACACCCCGACGGGGATGAAACAGGGCGATCCGATCACCCTGACGGGCTACTGGGACACGACGTTGACCACGGGGCCACACGTCGTCTTCCTCTCACCCGATGACGGGCCACAGGACGACGGGCGCGAGCTGGTGGTCGTCTTCGGGGACTCGAAGACGATGACGATGGATACGCGACTCATCAGCTACGCCGTGCTCGGGAAGAATGGCGCGCTGACCGAGTTCGAAGCGGTCCTGCAGCCGACGGGCGCGATGACCTGGAGCTAGACCACCACCCCGCCGTGGCGTCCCGGAAGGACGCCCAGCGGGAAACGCCGCGGCCGGATCGGGCATGTTTATCCGATCCCGCCGTCGCCTTTCCACCAAGGAGGCATGGGATGTCCGTCTTCACCTCACTCGTCGTCGAGACCATCCCTGTTCCGGGCGATCCGGAGCAGACCGTCACGATTCGCAAGCTGGCGCCGAAGCATCTCCAGGCGGCGGCGACGGCGGGCCAGCGCGCGGCCCTGCTGGAGTTCGTCGAACTGAAGCGCCTGGGCGCGACGGACATCATCAAGGAGGTCCAGGCGCTCACGGCGGACACGGCGGCGCTCGCTGCGGCTCGCACAGCCGATCCGCTGCTCCTCTACGACCGGACCGTCCTCCTCCAGAAGGGGATCATCGGCTGGAGCTACGACCGATCGCACGATGACCCCGAGGCGCTGGAGGATCTGGACGACGACACCAGCGAAGCGATCGCGCGCGCCATCCTGAAGTTGACCAAGCCGTCGCTCTTCGCCGCAGCCGAGGCCGGCGCGACCGACTCCGACGCCGTGGCGGCCGCGACGACGGCGGCAGAGGAGGCGGCACAAAAAAACGGCTGACGGCGCTGTATCGCTTTCTCAATGGCGAGGACGGCGCCTCGATGCCTCAGACGTGGTGGGTGTCCCGGCTGAGTGAGGAGTTCCACTGCTGCCCCTCAGCCGCCCTCAGAGAGTGGCAGCAAGCCCCGGAGGGCCTGCTCGAGGAGATCATCGAGATGCGCGCGTTCGCGGCGGCCAAGCACATCGTGGACAGCGCCCAGCGCCGGCAGGACATCCCGCGGACGCCCATGTGCCAGCTTGTGCAGCGGATCGAATTCGAGCTCGTGCAAGCCCAGGTGGACGCCGACCAGGCGGCGCGGCAGGATCGCGATGGCCGATAAGCTGACGATCGATGTCGATATTGGTGCGCTGCTCCAAGCACTCACCGCCTTGGGCCCGGCGGCGGAGCTGGTCTGTCGGAGCGCGTCACGCGAGACCGCCAGCCGCATCCAGCGCGGGGCGCAGGATCGGGCCCGCTGGGGCGCCACGGGCAAGACCCGCGAGGCCATCACGATCGACGAGGGGCCCGAGCCGCTCGGCGGCTGGCGTGTCTACGTCGGGCCGACCGTCGACGAGAAAGGCCACCATCGGCCCGCCAATCTTCCGAGGTGGCTAGAGTTCGGCACCAGGAAGATGGTGCCCCGCCCATTCCTCTTCGCAGCCGCGCGCCTCGAAGACGGTCCGCACCTCGAGCGGATCAGTCGGGCCATTCAGCAGGCCATTGATGGGCAGGGGTTGGGCTGATGGCGGCCAATCCTCAACTGGTCGTGCGCATTGCCGCCAGTCTCGGCGAGCTGAAAAAGAACCTCGCCGAGGGCAAGAACCAGATCGAGACGACGACGGCGTCGATGACGAAGCTCGCCGCCAGCTTCAAGGGCGACAAGCTCGTCCAGCAGGCGCACAACGTCACCGCGGCGGTCGCTCAGATCGGCGGTGCCTCAAAGCTGACCGGGGCTGAGCAGGACCGGGTCAATCGCGTCGTGCAGGCGGCGCTGGAGAAATATGCCGCCCTCGGGAAGGAGGCCCCTGCGGCGCTCCGCCAGTTGGCGGCCGACACGAAACGGGTCGAAGCGCCCACGCAAAGCCTGTCCACCAGCTTCAAGACCCTCGTCGCGAGCTGGGTCACCGCCCAGTTGACCCTGGTCGCCTTGCAACGCGTCTGGCGCACGCTCACGGCATTTATTGGGAGTTCCGTGCAGGCCTTCGCCGAGCAAGAGCGCGCCACGAAAACGATGGTGACGGCGCTCGAGGCCCAGGGCACGGCGACCCCACGCACGATCAAGCAATACAAGGATCTCGCCGCGCAGTTCCAGCGCACGACCACCTACGGTGACGAGCTGACGCTCCAGATGCAGGCCATGCTCGTGCAGGTCGGCAATGTCATGCCGAGCCAGATGAAGGGTGCCCTCGCGGCCTCGATGGATCTGGCCGCCGGCCTTGGCGTGGATCTGAGGGCGGCGACGCTTCTCGTCGGCAAGGCGTTCGCCGGGGAGACGGGGTCGCTGACGCGCTACGGCATCGTGATCGACAAGACGAAACTCAAGACGGAGGGCGCCGCGGCGGTGCTGGCGGCCATCAACGAGCGGTTTGGGGGTCAGGCTCAGGCCCAGGCCGAGACGTACGCGGGCCAGATCACCCAGATGGCTAATGCGTGGGGAGACTTCAAGGAGGCCGTCGGCGAGGCTCTGACTCAGGATCCCATTCTTCAGGCCGCGCTTCGCGGAGCGAAGGCTGTCATTGTCGATCTCGGTACTCAAGATCTACCGCAGCTCTCGTTGTCGATGCGCATCGCGAATGCGCTGCAGTTCGGGGCCTTCCCGATCACGAGCAAACTCGCGGAGGCATTGGCGCACGCGGCAGACTCGTCCAATAAGGCGGCGACGGCGCATCGGCGCCATGACATCGTTCTTGGGCCGCTGAAGAACCACATCAAAGAACTGACGGAGGACCAGAAGAAAGCCATCAAAGCCGCGACGGATCTTGCTAATAGTCTCGGGCCGCTCAAGCTCGCCGGCGAGGTCGCGAAACTGACGACGGCGTTGCAGATCCTCCGGACACGCGGCGATCTGTCGGCGGAGACGCTCGCGAACATCGGCGACGCGGCCGCCGTGGCCTTCGACAAGGGTGCCACACTCACTCCCGAACTGGTCGCCTTGGCGCTCGCCTCTGACAAACTTGGGTTTAGCCTCTCGAAGATCACGAAGCCCGGGCTCGATGCACTGCCGGGCGCGCTCGAGCTGGCGACCGCGGCGACGCTCGATTTCTATTTCCAGCAGCAGGCGCTCAGCGCGCAGCTCCAACAGACGACCGATGATGAGCTTGCCAGCTTCGTCACACAGTTATTGAAGGTTGGCGAGAGCTACGACATTGTCGGCCTGCACGCTAAGGAATTCGCCAAGAAGCAGGCGCCCGATGTCTCGGCCTCGCTCGACCGCATGTCGGCCGGCTTTGCGCAGCTCGCGCAGATCGGCGGCGGCGCGCTCAAGGGCATCACGGGCTTCGCCGCCCAGCTCACGAGCACGATCAAGCAGGCCGTCGATGGCGCGAAGAGCGCCGTTGCCGGATGGAGACAAGCTGGGGAAGGCGGGGCGAAGAACTTCATCGCTGGCCTGGCTGGGATGGTTCCTGGGGTCGGATCGATCGTGGGCGCCGTCGCAAGCCTCTTCGGTGGGCTTTTCAGTAAGAGCGAAGGCCGCAAGCAACTCGAGGCGGCGAACGCCGAAATCGCGAAGCTCAAGGAGCAGGTGGTCGTCCTCTACGGCTCAACCGCCCAGGCGGAGCAGATCGCCGCGCGCCTCGGGATCAACTTCCAAGCCATCTGGAGCAACCAAAACCAAGCCGGCCTCGCCTACGTGAAAGAGCAGGTCGACGCGCTCGCGAAGGCGTTGGCCGAACAATCGCAGGCGGCCGTGGATCTCGGCGCGACCATGACGCAGCGCCTTGGCGCCGACGGGAGCGCCGCGATCCAGTCGATGCTCGACAAGTTGGCCTCGCTCGGTGGCCTGTCGGCTGAAGTGCAGGCCGAGCTGCTCGCCATGGCCGGGCCCGACTTCAAGGCGATGGAGGAGGCGGCCGCTCGCTATGGCCTCGCCCAGGATGCGCTCGGGAACGGCTACTGGCAAGCGAAGCTCGACACGCAATTCCTCCAGGTCGTCAAGGACTTTGAGCTGCTGACCAATGCCGGCGCTAACGCCGGGGCCGTCATCAACGCGATGGGGCCGCAGGTTGCGACCCTGGTCGGGCAGGCCATCCGATACGGCACCGAGTTGCCGGCCGGGATGCGGCCCATCATCGACTCGATGCAGCAGGCCGGGCTGCTCGTCGATGCGAGTGGCAAGCAGTTCGACGCCTCGAAGATCAAGGGTCTGACCTACGCCGAAACCATCACGCAGGGGATCGATCGCGTGGTGGACAAGCTCCAGGAATTGATCGACGCGCTCACGAAGGGCGTCGTCGGCGGATTCAATAACGTGATCGACGCGGCAGATCGATTCGGTCGCACACGGATCAAGATTCCCGTGGACTTCGAGTTCAACGAGCCTAGCAACAGTAGTGGCAGCAGCAGCTCAGAGAGCTACGCGGGAGGGTCGGGTGGATTCCGAGACTTCGGTGTCGGCACGGCGGCGGTCCTGCACGGTATCGAGCGTGTTCAGACGCCCGCTCAGGCGCGCGCTGAGATGCGCCCGATTTCGATGGCCGACCTGGTGGCCGCGCTGCGGCAGGTCGGCAGCAGGGGCGGCACGGTTCAGTTCAACGTGACCACATTGACGAATGGCGGCGACGCGGTTCGGCAGTTGGTGCATAAGGAAATCGGCCCGTTGTTTCTCGAATACCTGAACGGTAACAAAAGCGGTTCACTCACCGAACTCAAGAGAATGTTGGGGTAATGGCGAATCTGATCTATGCGCTCCCAACGGACAATCTCTCGCCGGTGGCGACCGGTGGCGGGGTTGATTGGGCCGTCAACACGGGGACGGTGGACTCAGAATACCCGGCGGCGAATCTCGGCGATTTAAACCCGGCCAAGCCGGCGAAGCTAACCACGACCACGGGGTCATGGGTGCGGGACCTGGGCTCGGCCCAGCAGGTCGACTGGTTATTTGTGCCGATGCACAACTTGACCGCGGCGTTGTCCGGAGTGAAGATCCAGGGCAACGCGACCGACAGCTGGGGCGCGCCGTCGATCGACCAGGCGCTCGTCGTCCCGGCCTACATGGAGGACGGTTTCCCCTACGGATTCTGGTTTGATCTCACCGGCATCGGGACGCGGACGTTCCGATACTGGCGATTTTTGGTCGGGACCGCGAATGGCGCGGCCGTGGCCATAGGCGAAGTCTGGCTGGTCGCCACGAAGCGATCGCTTGTGCATAACATTTACTGGGGGCTGGACGAGGGCGACGAGCACGGTGTCGTTGAGCACCGCACGCCATATGGCGTGGTTTCGCTCTTCGACCTGGCGACGAAGACTCGGTCCATCGATGGCGAAACTTCGACCTCTGACGTCGGGCTGGCTGCGCTCAAGACGTGGCACCGCGCGTGCGCCGGGCGCGCCAAACCGACCGCAATCGTTCTGGACCCGGCGATCAATGATGCGATGATGGTCCGCTGGGCTAACGTGCAGCTCAAGTTCCGGCGCCGATTCCCCAACTTCAACGATGTGAAGTTGAACTTCGAGGAGATGTCGAGGGGATTGGTGCTCTGATGGCGCGAATACAAATGGGATCGGGCGGGCCATCAACGGGCTATCCGCGGTTGACCTTTGCTGGGAACTGTGATGCCGAGATCAACGGCGGAGTGACGTCGAAAGTCTCGCTTGGCCGGCTCCGCGGCGGGATGGCCGCCTCGATCTCCAAGATGGATAGCGGAGACTCGGCTGTTTACTCATGGACCCTCTCGCCGTTCACGGACACGATCTATCTCCGCTGCTACGTTCGTGTCCGCGGCGAGTATCCGTCCGCCGGCGGTTCGACGTTCCTCGGCGTCAAGAACAGTATTGAGGGCAGCGACGCCGGGTGCTTCTACATCGAGTCGGACGGCACGATTTACGGCATCAGTCAAGGCAACGCCGGATCGAGCACGGAAATGGGCCACACGACGGCTGGTCTCACCTTGGGCCAGTGGCATCGAGTCAACATCCAGGTCAACATGGATTCGCGCGTGGCGCTGACCATTGACGGCGCCGCCTACCCGGCCGACGATACGGATGGCCCGACAGGGTTCGTGGCAACGAGCGGCGGGCGGCTCTCCGGCGTCACGACCGGCTTCGGGTACGCGACGGCGACCGTGTCGCAGCTTGGCATCCACAAAGTCGCTGGCACGTTTCACCCGATGAACGGCGGGCAGATCGACATCACCGATCTTGTAGTCGACGGCGCTTCAGACCCCGACGCCGGCGCGGTGTCACTCTTGCACATCAGCGGCCAGGGCACCTACGCAGAGTGGACCGACGGGGCGGCGTGGGAGCGCGTTATCAGGGCACAGCCAGAGGTCGACGGGACAGCGGCGCCGACTGCGCTGCTCAACACGATCCTCGACGCGAAAACCTCGTTCACGGTCGAGCCGTTCACGAACCGCATGCCCGCCGGCGCGACCATCAAGTCGATCCGTGTGTGCGCCCGCGGTGGTATGCCGCGCGCCGACTGGAAGTGGTTGCTGCGCAAGAGTGCCGCGGACACGGAGAGCCCCTTGCAGGCGGCGCAAGGGACAAACGCCCAATGGAAGGGTATTAGTGGGCTGACGAACGGGTGGGATCCGGACATCGCGCTGACGCCGGCCGACTCGATCGAAATTGGCTTGATTGACGGTCCATCTGGGGCGGGCACCGCCACGCTTACCATCATGTGTCTCGTCGTGGACTGGGAGGGCGCGGACCCGACCTATTCGTCGGAGAACGAGGACATCGAGATCGCAACCGGGACCTATGTCGGCAACGCAACCCAGCAGGATGTATCGGTCGGCTTCAAGGCGACGTTTCTCGTCGTCAAGCCCATCTCGGCCAACAACCGCGGTGCCATCTGGCACCGTGGCATGGGCGAGGACGGCGAGTGGTCGATGCACGGGCAGAACAACGGGGCCAACGTGGCCTGCTTTCAGCGGGTCTACGCCACCGGGTTCACCGTTAAAGGTGCGTCCGGGTCCAACCCGGGCATCAACGACAGCGGCGTGACCTATGGGTGGATCGCCGTGAAGGACAACGCGCAACGCATGATCGCGACCACGTCGCGCTGTATCAACCCCGGTGCCAATGCCCTCGACGATTACGACTGGGACCTGCCCGACTCAGGCTTCATCCCCGAGGCGGCGATCCTCTCTGGGCAGCGCGTCATCACGTCTGGGAGCAATCGCATCGTCTATCGCGGTCCCGACCATGCTGGCGATAGTTCCACGGCGCTCGACACGGTTAACGCTGCCGCGGCGGATTATATTCAGTCGATGGGCACCGGCACCATCCAGCTCGGGAGCGGGTCCGTTGGCAATCTGTCGCCTGACGATCGGCACGCGCTCGCCGTGTTCCGCACGACCGAGTTCACGCAAGAGACGCTGCTCGTGATGGGCCGCTACACCGGCGACGGCTCCGGGAGCCGCGTCATCCCGTTCACGGTGATCGCAGACCCGGCCCTGCTCATTGTCGTTCCGACGAACACCGCGGCCCGTGTGTATCGCTTCTACAATGATGGGCAGGGTACGACGAGCCGGTACTGGAACTCTTCGTCGAGTGACACGACCAGCATCACAGCTTTCGCCACGCCGAACGAGTTCACGGTCGATTCGGCGCTAAACGCTAATGCTGTTGACTACGACTTCATCGTGTTCGGCTCCGGCACCGATCTTGCCGTGCTCTCGGAGATCGCCGTGCCGCGCGAGGGCTTCATCGGCTTGACGTGGGTTGAGTTCTTCGACGCGACCGACGCGGTCCACGTCTGGGGCAAGGTCGTGCTTCCGGATCCGGACAACTACTATCACGGGTTTAAGGATGACCGCATCGAGAAGTGGGGTTCGATACGCCGGGGTCTGTCAGACCGCCTTGGTCATTACGACAGTGCCACATTCTCATGGACAGCCAACGATAAGGATCGCGCGATCCGCGCACTGCTCGCTCATCCCGAGACGAAGTTCTTCCCCGGCGCGCCCGTGACCGTGCGGATGATCGACGACCCGAGCCGCCGCCAGCTCTTGACGCCGAGGACGATGTTTAAAGGCGTGGTGGATGGCTACAAGCCGCTAGCCGACCTGTTCTTCGACTTCAGGGCCATTGACCCGATTTCGAAGCGGTTTTCGCTCCAGGACGGCCTCACGCTCCCCCAGCAGCGCGTTGACCTGGCGGACTTTCCGCAGGCCGACGACAAGCTGCTCCACCAGTCCGCCGGGACGGACAGTACCATCGGAGCGGTCGGCAGGGGCGTGCCGATCATCTACGGCGAAATGAGCGATGAGGATCTCGTTACGTTCGTCATCCCGATCGCCCGACCCGACGTAGACTCGGACCCCGACTTCAAGCAGCCGGCCCAACACGCTAACGACATCTCCGGTGCGGGCACGCTTGACGGCTGGATCCTCGGCTACGTGCTTCCCTACGACAGCGGCACGAACACGCTGGGCCGCATCATCGCGCTGTCCGCCGGGACCTTCGACAACGACCGCGCCGTGTCATTCCGATGGGAGACGGGGCACGCGCGGACCACGGCCTATTGGCTGTTCGCTGCGGACGCGGGCGACTTTAACCCGTTCGGCTCGAAGGGCTCGGCCACGTTCGTACGGCGCAAGATTCACAATCTCGTGGAGGACCATCCGGGCACCGACCGCCCGTTCCAGGAGATATTTACCGGTCCGGCCGATGGCGACGACTGGATCGATATCTCACTCGGCACGACGACCGTGATCGAGGATCGCGGCAAGGGCCAAGTCAAACCCATTTACGTCGGTGACTACACGATCGGCGGTGTCGTCTACAAGGGCGCGCTCATCTGTGGGCACGCCGTCAAGCGCTTGGTGGCGGGCTACATGAATGACAAGCGCGTGGATCTCTCGACGGACACGGATTGGCTGACGCCGAATCGCGCGGCGGCCTGGGCCGCGGCTGGCTTTACGACGTCATACACGGACATCAATGGCCGACGCTACACGATCGTCTACTTGACAGGGACACCCGGGGAGATCCTTGCCGGGACGGTCGCGCCGGCCGCCGGCTCACCTGGAATCATGTTCAACGTCGATGGTGTCGAGGATGTGGGGGATGGGACCGGCGCGCTCATCACTGACGGGTTAGATCAATACAAACATTTCATGAAGAACTTCGTGTTGGCGTCTTACCAAGGCGGCGACTGGCCGGCGGCTGCGCCGGTTTTCGACGACGATGCGGAGCTGGCGATGATCGATGAGGCCAGCTTCGACGCGGCGAAGATGACGGCCACGACCCGCCTCTCCGGCGGCTACCCAGGCGCCTGGATCATCGGCGCGAATGGCGAGCGCCGGGTCGTGCGCGACGTGCTCGCGAGGCTCAATACATCCTTCGACGTGGACTGTTATTTCAACCGGAAGACTCAGTTTGCGGTCTCGATGGAAGCAGAGAACATCGCGTCAATCAACGATGCGACGATTCTCGACGATACGCTTGATATTTTCGCCCGGACATTTTCAGTGGAGGACCGCCTGAACGAACATTACAACGTGATGCCGTTCTTCTATGCGCACGACTACTCCGCGCACGCGCCGGACGGTTGGTCCTCGAAGGGCGAGTACTCGGACGCCTCGTCCATTGAAAATTATCGTCAGACGAAGCGGTCGCCGGATATTTTCCTCTGGTGTGTCCGGGACCAGGCCGTTGCCGAGGACGTGGCACAGCGTCGGCTGCGGCGGACGAAGAACCCGCCGCGCTATGTGAGGTGGACGGTCGGTCTCCAGGGGCTGAATCACGAGATCGGCGACATCGTTAGGCTCACGCACCACGAGGGCGTGGGTGCGGCCGGCTGGTCGACCAACCCGGTCCGCATCACGAGGCATGAGGTCGATCCCGACGAGTATACGGTCACCATCGAGGGCTACGATTTATCGCTACTCTTTACGACGGCCTTCATCCTTGGCGACCGTGACGTGCTCCCGAACCTGTGGACCGCCGCGAGCGTGCTCCAGAGGCAATATGGCTACTTGGCTGACCGCGCGACCGGGCTGTTCTCTGATGACGCAAACGGGAAGAGGTTGATCTAACATGGCCTGGACTGCTCTCGCAACCTTCCTCCTCGATGAGGTGTTCGGCTACCAGGACGCGAACGAGATCAAGGACAACATTATCGCGCTCGCGAGCGGCCGCATTGGCCGGAGCCTCGGCGGCAGCCGGCAGGTTTCGGTTCCGATTGTCGCTTCGGCCCAGGATGCGATCGACTATATCGACGTGGAGATAGACGGAACGCTACTCGCGGGCCTGACCGTGCGCGCGCGCGTCGAGGTCCGTACGGCCGACGCCGGCACGGGTGTGACGCCAAAGATCCGGAACATCACTGACTCGGTCGACGCGGTCACTGGCGTGTCGTCGACTTCTATCACTTGGGGCGGCGCGGATAGCTATCAGACCCTGACGTTTACGCCGGTGACGGGCATCAAGAAATACCGGCTGATGCTGACGCCGGCGAACACAACCAACCCGGTCTTCGGGATCGGGGAGATTGAAATTTTCGCTATCGCGTAAAACTCAGAGAGAGGCAGAATGAAAGCCATGAAGACGAAGGCGCTGAAAACCGCGGTGCTGGCACTGGTGCTGCTGGCTGGGGTCAGCGGCACCGCGCGGGCGCAGCGGGCGAACTACGACAGCCTGCTGCTCACGGGCGGACCGTGTCTGGTGCGCAGCGACGCGGCAGGCAGTCCGGAAGGCCGCCTGGTCGGCAATCCCTGCGACGTCTTCATCCGCAGCGACGGCGGCGCCGGCACGACCGTCTATCGCAAGGAATCCGGGGTTGCGACGAACACGGGCTGGGTCGCGATCCCGACGATCCCTGTGCCCGCCACGCAGGGCGGCACGGGCCAGACCGTCTATGCCATCGGCGATCTGCTGTACGCCGACACGACGACGTCGCTGGCCAAGCTGGCCGGCGTGGCCGCCGGGAGCTACGTGCGCTCGGCTGGCGTGGGGGTCGCGCCGGTGTGGAGCACGCTGGTCCTGCCGAACGCGGCGACGGCCAACCAAATTGCCTACGCGAGCGCGACCGACACGGTTGGCTTCACGGCAACGCTACCCACCGGGGTGCAGGACAACATCACCAGGCTCGGCACGATCACCTCCGGCATCTGGAACGCGGGGGCGGTGACGAGTAGCGGTGCGATCAGCGGAACAACAGGGACATTCAGCCTGTCTTCGGCTGGTGGCAACATTGTGTCGATCACCAACACAAACGCTGGAGCTGGATATTCTCAGCTCACAATGGGTTCGCGCGGTGGCGTTGATTTTTACTTTACCGCGGAAGACGGGATTGTTGACCTGGAGGCTGCGTTAGCGGGTGGCTTGGGCTTAAGGGCGACACACGCCTCCGGCGCGATCCGCTTCTACACGGGCGGGACGACGAAGAATGTCGAGTTCGAAGCCGACGGTGATGCCTGGTTTATCGCCGACGTGTCGGCTCTGTCGTTCACGGATCGTACACCGTACCCGGTGGACCTGGCGACAGCTCGTGCAGCCGTGCTGACGATGCGCCGGCTACCTGACGAAGCCTATCAACCGCTCGACCTAGCGATGCAACTTGATCACGCGACTTTGCATCCGTCGATTCGGTCAAAGAATGGAATGCGTGATCTGTCGGCTACCGTTTCGTCTCTGATTTGGGTCGCACAAGACTACGACGCGCGGATCGCCGCGCTAGAAGCCGCCACGAAGGAGAACCGACGATGAGGAAATTGACCGTTTGCTCTGTGCTGGCCGTGCTCGTCCTGCTCGGCTCTCCCGACATTGGCGACGTGCCGCGCATCGGCAACTGCCGGACGATGCCGAATCAGGCGGCGTGCATGACCGCCAGCGACGACATGCCAACCGCCGACGATCCCATCCGTTTCTATCGCGGGTCAACCACACCTCTGTTGATTCTTCGACCGGACGGCACCGTGGAGATCCCGCCGACGACAGACCGCGTTCGCTGGACCGGTTGGCCACCGACGACGCTCCGAGCGCGATTGTGGCCGGATGGGTCCGTTCACGCGCAGGAGAAGGTTACGCTCGCCGGCTTCAGCACGCAGAACTTCAGCGCCGGCGGGACGGGCGAGCTGGCCCTCGGCGACGCGCAGGAAAAGATCACGCTCGCCGTGCCGGTGTTTACCTCGGCCGGCGCGACGGACTTCCGCGTCTGGGATCTCTACGTGCGCCGCACGCATCCCGACCGCGAGGCGGAGGTACGGGCTACGTTCCGCGAGGTAGACGGGTCGGGCTTCGTGCCCGGCGGCCGGTCGCTCGAATGCCGCTATGGGGGTGACGTGGCCGAAACGTTGGTCATCGGGCTGAACAAGGCCAACCTCACCACGAAGTCGCTGGAGCGCCGCGTCACGGAGCGGTGTCAGGTGGACGGGAAGCTGGGAGCCGGGACGATCTCCGGCGTCCCGCAGGAGGAGGAACCCATCCCATGACCCGACTGCGATTCGCGCTCCCGGCTCTACTCCTGCTGACCATGACCCTGGTCGCGCAGGAAAAGCCGCTCACCGTTTCTGATGGCAGCCTAGCGCGTATCTCGCAGGCCGAATGGAACGACTTCCGCTTCGCGGCAGACGTACCCGACACCCTACGCGTCTGCACCGACGACGCGATGACGGTCTGCCTCACCCTCGGCGAGATCCGCGCGCTAGCCCACGTCGCCAGCGAGCTCGGCCTGGCCGACCAGCAGCGCCGCGACGTCCTGAGCTACCAGTCGGTGTACGTCTCGACCCTGGGCGAGCTGGACCAGTGCCGTGGGCAGCTCGGCCCGCTCAGAATGCAAGCGAACGCACGGGCCATCGAAGAGCAGGTCGCGGCCTGGATCGCGGACCTGGAGCGGCGGAATCCAGGCTGGATCTACGACCGGCAGACCGGGGCGCTCGTGCCCAAAGGCGATCCGAAGGAGGAATGATGTCTTTGTTAAATGCGCTGGCGTGCGTTGATGGCGCCGCGTCGAGGCGTATGCGGATCGAGGCCTATCTCGACCTCGTGCTTCGCGTCGGCATCGGCGTCTCTGTGCTGGTCGCCGCATGGCTCGCGCGATGACGTGGGAAGCGGCCAGCTCCATCGCCGTCTGGATCGCG
>Ga0326597_10001838_pt1 | contig 32804 bp, 28 predicted proteins | sample RVTome_12_FD_203789 | JGI IMG/M metagenome (GOLD analysis project Ga0326597, IMG submission 203789) | Soil microbial communities from uranium-contaminated site in the Upper Colorado River Basin, Wyoming, United States - RVT100D185 | ecosystem: Environmental > Terrestrial > Soil > Contaminated >...
AGCATCGGCAGCTTCGTCCCCGCCCCCGACGCGGTTCCTGGCATGCAGGCTGCGGGCGCCGTGGCGGGCGCGTTTTCCACCGGTGAAGCGCTGGCGCAGGGGCGTCGCGCCGGGCTTGAGGCCGCTGCGGCGCTGGGCTTGGCCGCTGTCAGCCCCGATCTGCCCGAAGCGGAAACCGGCGCCGGGGCGATGTCGCCCTGTTGGGAAGTGCGGGCGCCGGGGCGGGCATTTGTGGATCTGGGCAACGATGTGACGTCCAAGGACATGCGGCTTGCTGCAGCCGAGGGCATGGGCGCCCCCGAACATGCCAAGCGCTACACGACGCAGGGCATGGCGCCCGATCAGGGGCGCGGCTCGAATGTCACCGCCCTGGCGGTGCTGGCCGATGCGGCGGCGCGCGCGCTGGCCGAGGCAGGCAGCACCGCGGCGCGACCACCTTTTGTGCCGGTGACAATCTCGGCGATGGGCGCGGGCGGGCTTGGTCAAGGCTTTGCGCCGGTGCGCCTGTCGCCCGCGCATCAGGCCAGCCTTGATCGCGGCGCGGTGATGATCGAGGCCGGCGAATGGCTGCGCCCCTCGCATTATCTGCGCGCGGGCGAGGTGGGCTGGGCCGAGGCTTGCGTCCGCGAGGTCGGCCATGTGCGCCGGGTGGCGGGTGTGGCTGACGTTTCAACCTTGTCGAAAACCGACATTCAGGGACCGGATGCGGCGCAGTTTCTGCAGCGGGTCTGCACGAATGCGGTCCAGTCGCTGCCGATGGGCATGGCGCGCTACAGCCTGCTGCTGCGCGAGGATGGCCTGGTCATGGAAGATGGCCCGGTGTTGCATCTGGCACCGAGTCAGTTCTGGCTTTCGAGCTCGTCAGGGGCCGGGGCGGCGGTGCAGCGGCATCTGCAGCTAGCAGCGCAGGGTCACTGGCCTGAACTTCGCGTGCAGTTGCAAGACGCCACCGAGTCCTGGGCGCAATTTGCGGTTGCAGGGCCGCGATCGCGCGATGTGCTTGCAACCGTGCTGCAGGCGCTGCCAGATCTGCCGTTCATGGGCGTGGCGGCGGTGCGCGCCGCGGGGGCCACGGGCTGGCTGGCGCGGATCAGCTATTCGGGCGAGCTGGGATATGAGCTGGCGCTGCCCGCGCGCTTTGGCGATGGCGCCTTTCGCAGGCTTGTCGCCGCTGCCGAGGCCTTGGGCGGCGGCGCCTACGGGCTTGAGGCGATGAATGTGCTGCGCATCGAAAAGGGCTTTGTGACGCATGCCGAGATTGACGGGCGGGTCAGCGCCGATGATCTTGGCCTTGGCCGCATGCTGCGCCCGGGCGGCGGGTTCATCGGCGCCGAAATGGCCGCGCGACCGGCGCTTGTGGCAGCGGGGCGCGCGCAACTGGTTGGGCTGCGGCCGCTGACCCCTGGAGCAGGCCTCGCGGCTGGCGGGCATCTGTTTCAGCCAGGCGCGGCGCTGACCCCGCAGCATGACCTGGGTCATGTCACCTCGGCCTGTCATTCGCCAACGTTGAATGATGCGCTGGCGCTGGCGCTGCTGCACGACGGACGCGCCCGGTTGGGCCAGACGCTGCGGCTTTGGGATGGGCTGCGCGGCACCGACCAGCTTGTCACCGTCACCTCGCTGCAGGCCTACGATCCGGATGGGGGGCGTGCGCGTGGCTGATCTGCCGCAATTCGATGCCCTGGCGGGGCTGCTGCCGGTGCAGCACGGCGCCATCACACTGGCCGCCGCGCCGCAAACCGAACTTTGGGCGGTGGCGCCGTTCGGCCCCGCGGCGACGCTGGCACGGTTGTTTGCAACCGACCTGCCAGCGCCCGGCCGATCTGCCCCGTGGTCGGGCGGGTTGTTGCTTTGGGCGGGCTGGCAGCGCTGGTTCGTCACAGGCGGGCTGCCCGACGGGGTTGCCAAAGTTGCCGCAACAACCGCGCAGACCGATGCCTGGGCGGTGCTGCGCCTGACCGGCCCGGCGCCCGAGACGGTTCTGGCGCGGCTGGTGCCGGTCGATCTGCGAATGCTGCATTTCGGCACCGGTGCCGTGGCGCGCACGCTGCTGGGGCAGATCGCGGTGCTGATTCACCGTCCGCAGACCGCGCCGGAGGCGCTGGAACTGTGGCTGCCCCGGTCGATGGCTGCGCACGGGCTGCAATCTTTGCGCGAGGCCATGCGCGCCCAGGTTGCGCGCGGCTGAACCACGTTCTGCCAGCGCGCCCGGGTGCCACCCGCATCGACCGCTTGCGCCATAGAATCGGCATAATCTTGCGCACAAATGGCAGTCGCGTCGGTAAAACCGGCGGTGTTCAATGTGCTGCAACGGCCAGGTCGGCATCCTGCGTCGATGGAGCAACCGAAAAGCTGTTCGGATTCTCGGAGTGGGTCGTGAAACGGATCGATGTTCTGAGTGCGTGTCGTTTACGCCGCCTCGCGCGGCGCCAGGACGGTGCGGTCACGGTCGAGGCGGTGCTTTGGGTGCCGTTCTTTGTGATCCTTTTCATAATTCTGACCGACGTGTCGATCATCTTCTTCAATCAGTCGCGCATCGTCCGGGTGCTGCAGGACGCCAACCGCAACATGTCTATCGGCCGCTTCGACACGGTGCAGCAGACCCAGGACTTCATCGTGAACACGTTGAATGCACTGTCATTTTCGGCAGAAGCGACGACCAGCATCACCGCCGGGTTGATTTCCAGCACCGTGACCGTGCCGGTCGGCGACCTGGACGTGTTCGGGCTGATTGGCTCGTTCGCGGGGATCAGCGTTACGGTGAGCGCACAACATCTGAGTGAAATCTGAGCAGGCAGAGCATGAGGCATCCCATGACGGCATTTTCAGTTCGCAGTTTCCTGAGGAAGGAAGACGGGCTCATCACCGCACTGAACCTGTTCCTGCTGCTTGCGGTGCTGATGCTTTTCGGACTGGCGGTCGATTACGGCAATGTCGTGCAGGCCCGCACGAAGATGCAGGTCACCGCCGATTCGGTCGCCCATGCGGCGCTTTACACGCGCGAGTTGAACAGCGAATCGCAGGCGGTTTCCAAGGCGCTGGAACTGGCTGAAGGGAACATGCCCGCTGCGACCTACGGCACGGTGGTGACCAGCGATGACATCCAGTTCGGCACCTGGGATGCCGCGAGCCAGACCTTCACCTTTTCAAGCGGCTCACGGCAGGCGGTGCTGGTCAACACCAGGCGCCTGAACGAGCGCACAAACGGCGTATCTACCTTTCTGCTGGGTCTGGTCGGGCTAAATGCCTGGAATGTTGTCACCCCTTCAGTGTTCGAAACCTATTACCCGGCCTGCTTCCGCGAAGGTCTGGTGGGCGACGTTCTGGTCGAAGTGCAGGGCAACAACGAATACGAACCCGGTTTCTGCATCCACTCCAACGGCTTTGTCTCGCTGAACAGCAACAACGTGTTCTACCCCCGCTCGGTCGTGTCGATGCCCGACCAACGCGACATCAGCCTGCCGTCATCGGGGTTCGAATCCAACCCCGGGCTGACCGAAGCACTGCGCGATGCCTCATACCAGCTGCGCATTCTGAACCGCATCACGGATATCATTGAAGGCGTTCAGAACATGAGTTCGCCCTACATGCCCGACTACATCACAAGCGACATTCCCATCAAGCTGAACGGTAATACGATACGTCAGGAAGATCTGATCGAGGGACGGGTTCATGTGCGGTCGTGCAATGGCAATGGGCAGATCAATATCGAGTCCAAACTGCTGTTGTCGAAAGTTGTTTTGATCATCAACTGCAAGGTCAAATTTCAGTCTGGCGCAGTGCTTGAAGATTCGATCCTCATTTCCACAAGCAGCGACAGCCGGGCCTTTAACTCTGCCGCAGGCTTTCAGGTCGGGCGCAACGATCATTGCGCCGAGGGCGGCGGGGCACAGTTGGTGACGCTGGGTGGCATGGATTTCCCGGCGAACCTGCAAGTGTTCGGTGGCCAGTTGCTGGCGCTTGGCGACATTGAGTTTACTGCCAACGCCAACGGCATCGAAGGGGCAGCGATGGTGGCCGGGGGCACGGTTTCGGGCACCAGCAACATGCGCATGGGCTTTTGCGGCGGCGCCGGCATGGAAGACAATTTCGAGGCCGCCTATTTCCGCCTGGCGGGTTGAGGCATCGGGGCGGCCAAGCGCCGCCTCTGGCGCCACTGGACTCGCGCCGCCGCGCGCCCAATATAGGCGGCATGAGTCTGCCCCACGGCTTCCTTGAAGGACTGCGCGAACGGGTCTCGATCAGCAAGGTGGTCGGGCGCAAGGTCACGTGGGACCAGCGCAAGTCGAACCAGGCCAAGGGCGACCTCTGGGCGCCCTGCCCATTCCATCAGGAAAAGACCGCCTCTTTTCATGTCGATGACCGCAAAGGTTATTATTACTGTTTCGGCTGCCACGCCAAGGGCGACGCGCTGAGCTTTCTGCGCGAAACCGAGAATCTGAACTTCATGGAAGCGGTCGAGGTGCTGGCGCGCGAAGCCGGCATGCAGATGCCTGCGCGCGATGCGCAGGCGGCGCAAAAAGCGGACCGGCGCAGCGAACTGGCAGGGGTGATGGACGAAGCGGTGCGCCATTACCGGCTGCAGCTGCAAACCTCGGCCGCGGCGCCCGCGCGCGATTATCTGAAGCGGCGCCGGCTGGCGCAGGCGACGCAGGACCGTTTTGAAATCGGCTTTGCCCCCGATCAGCGGCAGGGGCTGTTTCACGCGCTGCGCGGCAAGGGCATCGCGGCGGATTTGCTGGTGGATGCCGGGCTGTGCGCGCGCCCCGACGGCGGTGGCGAGCCCTATGACCGGTTCCGCGACCGCATCATCTACCCGATCCGCGATGCCCGCGGCCGCTGCATCGGGCTGGGTGGCCGCGCGATGGACCCCGCCGCGCGCGCCAAATACCTCAACAGCCCCGAAACCGAACTGTTCGACAAGGGCCGCAGCCTTTACAACGCCGGCCCCGCCCGCGAAGCCTGCGCCAAAGGCGCGCCGCTGGTGGTGGCCGAAGGCTATATGGACGTGATCGCACTGGTCGAGGCTGGGTTCGGCGGCGCCGTCGCGCCCTTGGGCACCGCGATCACCGAAGACCAGTTGCGCCTGATGTGGCGGCTGCACCCCGAACCGGTGATCGCGCTCGATGGCGACACGGCGGGCATACGGGCTGCGCTTCGGTTGGCCGATCTGGCGCTGCCGATGCTTGAGGCCGGGCTTGGCCTGCGCTTTGCGATGATGCCGGGCGGGCGCGACCCTGACGATGTGATCCGCGCCGAAGGCCCTGCCGCGATGAGCAGGCTGCTGGAAGAGGCGCAGCCGATGGTGCGGCTGCTTTGGCAGCGCGAAACCGAAGGCAAGCAATTTGACAGCCCCGAACGCCGCGCCACGCTGGACAAAAGCCTGCGCGCGGTGTTGTCACGTATCGCCGACGCCTCGATCCGCGCGCATTACGGTGCGGAAATCAAGGCGCTGCGGTGGGAATTGTTCGGCACCCGCAGGCCGCGCAACGCCGCCGCCCCGCGCCCGCGCGGCCCCGGGGGCAAGTGGCCTGCCCAGCCGGCACCCGCCACCGCCGCCGCGAAATCCTCGATGCTGGCCGCCGAGCTTGGCCCCGAGGGCGCCGAACGGCTGCGCGAGGCGATGATCGTGGCAATCTGCGCGGCGCATCCGGCACTTGTCGCCGGGTTCGAAAGCCAGCTGGAGCGGCTGGCCCTGCACGCGCCGGAACTGGAAACACTGCGCGCCGTGATGCTGCGCCACTGCCATGCGCCGCCCGACGAAATCGGTAACCAGATCCTTGCCGAGGCGGGCGCCGAGCTTGAAAGGCTGCGCCAGCTGCCCCATGTCCGCAGCGCGCCACCGGCACGTGCTGGCGGCGATGCAACGCTGGCGCGTATGTGTCTGGCGGAGGAGCTGGCAAAATTGCAGGCACAGCGCGCCGCGCGAACGGAAATAGAAGACGCGGTCGAAGATCTTTCCGGCCTTGCCGACGAGGGCGTGACATGGCGGCTGACCCAGGCCGCCCGCGCCCGCCATCTGGCCGAACGGTCGAAACTGGAGGATACCGGCGACATGGGCGAAGACCGTCAGGCGCTTTCGGCGCATCTGCAAGGCCTGATCGACGCCGAAATCTGGCGCAAACCCGGGCGCTGACGGCGCACCCGCCGCCCCCTGTGATTCGCCCGCGTGATTCGATAGAAACGGGAAAGCGATTCGCTCCCGGCAACCGACCATTGAACCGACCCCGCAGCAAGGAACGCCCATGGCCGCCAAAGACACCGACGACGAAAAACCGGTCGAACAGGAAACCGAGGATTCGCTGGATATGAGCAACGCCGCGGTCAAGCGCATGATCGCCGAGGCGCGCGAACGCGGTTACATCACTTATGACCAGCTGAACGCCGTGCTGCCGCCCGAACAGGCGTCGAGCGAACAGATTGAAGACGTGATGTCGATGCTTTCGGAAATGGGCATCAACGTCATCGAGAACGACGAGGCCGAAGAGGGCGAACCGGGCGGCGAACTGGTCGAAACCACCTCTACTTCGCGCGAAGTGGCCGTTGCCACCACGCAAAGCGAAACGCTGGACCGCACCGATGACCCGGTGCGGATGTATCTGCGCGAAATGGGCAGTGTGGAGCTGCTGTCGCGCGAAGGCGAAATCGCCATCGCCAAGCGCATCGAGGCCGGGCGCAACACGATGATCGCCGGGCTGTGCGAAAGCCCGCTGACCTTTCAGGCCATCACCATCTGGCGCGACGAACTGTTGAACGAAGACATCCTGCTGCGCGACGTGATCGACCTTGAGGCGACCTTTGGTCGCTCGCTCGATGACGAGGGCGAGCTTGAGGAACCGGTGGTGACCGATACCGACGTGGCCGCCGCGCCGCGTCGCGCCGCCAGCGAGGAACCCGAGCTTGACGCCGACGGCAACCCGATCATCGTCAGCGACGACGACGATGACGACGACGAAGGCACCAACATGAGCCTTGCCGCCATGGAGGCGGCGTTGAAGCCCAAGGTTCTGGAAACGCTGGAACTTATTGCGCGCGATTATACCAAGCTGGCCGAAATGCAGGATCTGCGCATGTCAGCCACGCTGAACGAGGACGGCACATTTTCAAGAACCGACGAGGCCGCCTACCAAAAGCTGCGTTCGGAAATCGTGGTGTTCGTGAACGCGCTGCACCTGCACAGCAACCGCATCGAGGCGCTGATCGACCAGCTTTACGGCATCAACCGCAAGATCATGTCAATCGATTCCGCGATGGTGAAACTGGCCGACGCCGCGCGCATCAACCGGCGCGAATTCATCGACGAATACCGCAACTATGAACTGGATCCGACCTGGCTTGACCGTATGGCGGCAAAAGCGGGCCGCGGCTGGCAGGCGCTGATCGAGAAAAGCCGCGACAAGGTCGAGGAGCTGCGCACCGAAATGGCGCAGGTCGGCACCTATGTCGGGGTCGATATTTCCGAATTCCGCCGTATCGTCAATCAGGTGCAGAAGGGCGAGAAAGAAGCCCGGCAGGCGAAAAAGGAAATGGTCGAGGCCAACCTGCGGCTGGTCATTTCGATCGCCAAGAAATACACCAACCGCGGCTTGCAATTCCTTGATCTCATTCAGGAAGGCAATATCGGGCTGATGAAGGCGGTCGATAAATTCGAATACCGCCGCGGCTACAAGTTTTCCACCTACGCGACCTGGTGGATCCGGCAGGCGATCACCCGCAGCATCGCCGACCAGGCCCGCACCATCCGCATTCCGGTGCACATGATCGAAACGATCAACAAGTTGGTGCGCACGGGGCGCCAGATGCTGCACGAAATCGGCCGCGAGGCGACGCCGGAAGAACTGGCCGAAAAGCTGCAGATGCCTTTGGAAAAGGTTCGCAAGGTGATGAAGATCGCCAAGGAACCGATCAGCCTGGAAACCCCGATCGGCGATGAGGAAGACAGCCAGCTTGGCGATTTCATCGAAGACAAGAACGCGATTCTGCCGCTGGATTCGGCAATTCAGGAGAACCTGAAGGAAACCACCACCCGCGTGCTGGCTTCGCTTACCCCCCGCGAAGAACGCGTGCTGCGCATGCGCTTCGGCATCGGCATGAACACCGACCACACGTTGGAAGAAGTGGGGCAGCAATTCTCGGTGACTCGCGAGAGGATCAGGCAGATCGAGGCGAAGGCGCTGCGGAAGCTGAAGCATCCGTCACGGAGCCGGAAGCTGCGGAGTTTTCTGGATCAGTGAATGGTGCGGCGCCCGAAGGGGCGCCGCACTTGATCCATGCCTGCACAAGGCAAAGCTGAATTGATCTGCTGTACGGCACAAGCGACCTTCGAACTTCTCCGCCTCTGAAATTGACCACGACAGATTTTCCGCGCACCCCGCCCGCCTGCGGTGCAACCGTCCGTTCCGGCAGTTCCCGCCGAGAACCGCTGCGCGAGTTGGGCATTGGCGACCCCGGGAGGACTTGAACCCCCAACCTCGGACTTAGAAGGTCCTTGCTCTATCCGGTTGAGCTACGGGGCCGCTGGCGCCCTTTTCCTATGGCGGAGCGCGCGGTGCAAGGGTTTCAAAGCGCAAGGGTCATGAACACGCTCATCGGGTCGGGGCGGTAGCCCTGAAACGGGCCGCATTCGGTGAAGCCAGCATTTTCATATAGCGCGCGCGCTGCGGCGAAGCTGGCCTGCGCGCCAGTTTCAAGGCTGAGCCGCGCGAAGCCGGCGGCGCGGGCCTCGGCCAGCAGATGCAGCAGCAGCGCCCGCGCCAGCCCGCGCCCGCGCGCCGCGTGCACGATGTGCATCGATTTGATCTCGGCCTGTGCTGCGTCGAGGCGCTTGAGCGCGCCCATGCCCACCGGTGCGCCGGCGTCACGCATTACGTAGAAGGCGATTTCCGGCGCGGCCAGCGCGGCCGCGGGCAGCATGTGGATCGATTCGGGCGGCGTGTCGGCGTGCATCGCCGCCGTATGAAGCGCGTGCAGCAGCGCGAGGTCAGGCGCCAAGGGGTTTTCACGCGCGATCGTGATCATCAATTGCCTCGCCGGGCTCGCATCGCGGGTGGCGGTGTCAGGTCGCTCCGCGGGGGATATTTTTTGCAAGGAAGAACCACGCAGGGAATGGGGCGCCAACGGCTGCAGGCGCGACGGCACCAGGGGCGGAAGTGCTTGGGTTCTGCGCCCAGTGCCAGACAGCGCCGCGTTCAGCCTGGGTCAATGCGTCCAGACGGTGCGGCGGTTGGTGGCGAAGTTGTCGCCGTAGCCGCCAGGGCGGATGGTGGCCTTGCGCTTGTGCGGTTCGGCCACCGCCGCGTCGATGCCATTGGCGCGGGCGTAGGCCTCGGCGGCCTCGCGGCTGTCGAACTTCAGCCGCACCTGTGCCTGGGTGTCACCCGAGCCAGTCCAGCCCATCAGCGGGTCAATCTCGCCCGGCTCGGCGGGGGCATATTCCAGCACCCAGGTTCTGGTTTTTGCAGAACCCGACTGCATGGCGTTCCGGGCAGGCTGATAAATCCGCGCGCGCATGGCAAGACCTCTGTCAGTTCGTTGGCCCGTTATCGTGAAGCGCGCCTGAAAGTTCAAGCCCCAAGCAGCGTTGCGTGCAGAGGGTGCGACGCCGTGGCGGGGGGTGCTGCCGACCGTGCGGGGGAGCGAGGGGTGAGGGTGGTGCATCGGTCGGCAGCTTTTGCTGCTTGCCCGCAAACCATAGCCCCGTGCCGCAGAGGCGACAAGAAAAATAGATGCAACTGTTTGTGTTTATTGATAAAATTGCACCTACACCTTAACCTTTCGATAACCTCTGCGCTAACCCCTTGCATGTGAACAAAAACAGATCAAATCTGGGGGCGCGAGAAGGATGCCATGCCCCACAACAACGACAACGCCCCCATGCGCCGCCCCGAGGTTCTGACCCGCCCCAAGCTGGAAGGCGGGCGGCGCTTTGTGCTGCACACCGAGTTCAGCGCCGCCGGCGATCAACCCACCGCAATTGCCGAGCTGGCCGCAGGTGTTACTGCGGGCGAGCGCAACCAGGTGCTGCTGGGTGCCACCGGCACCGGCAAGACCTTCACCATGGCCCGGGTGATCGAGGAAACCCAGCGCCCCGCCATCATCCTTGCCCCCAACAAGACGCTTGCCGCGCAGCTTTACGGCGAGTTCAAGAGCTTCTTTCCCGAAAACGCGGTCGAGTATTTCGTTTCGTATTACGACTATTACCAGCCCGAAGCCTATGTGGCGCGCACCGACACCTACATCGAAAAGGAAAGCCAGATCAACGAGCAGATCGACCGCATGCGCCATTCGGCGACGCGGGCGCTGCTGGAACGCGACGATGTGATCATCGTCGCTTCGGTGTCGTGCATCTATGGTATCGGCTCGGTCGAGACCTATTCGGCGATGACGCAGGATCTGGCCGTGGGCGGGATTTACGAGCAGCGCAAGTTTCTTTCCGAACTGGTGGCGCAGGCCTACAAGCGGCTCGACGCCGCCTTTCAGCGCGGCGCGTTCCGGGTGAAGGGCGATACCGTCGACCTTTGGCCCGCGCACCTTGAAGACCGCGCCTGGCGCTTTTCATTTTTCGGCGAAGAGCTTGAAAGCATTACAGAATTCGACCCGCTGACCGGGGCGAAGACCGACAGTTTCGAAACCATCCGCATCTACGCCAACAGCCACTACGTCACGCCGCGCCCGACGCTGCGGCAGGCGATCAAGGGCATCCGGGCCGAGTTGGCGCTGCGGCTGGCGCAGTTGCACGGTGACGGCAAGCTGCTGGAGGCGCAACGGCTGGAACAGCGCTGCAATTTCGATCTGGAGATGCTGGAGGCGACCGGTGTCTGCGCCGGGATCGAGAACTATTCGCGCTATCTGACCGGGCGCGCGCCGGGCGAGCCGCCGCCGACGCTGTTCGAGTTCATCCCCGACAACGCCATTGTCTTTGCCGATGAATCGCATGTTTCGGTGCCGCAGATCGGCGGCATGTACAAAGGCGACTTTCGGCGCAAGTTCACCCTGGCCGAGCACGGCTTCCGGCTGCCGTCATGCATGGACAACCGGCCCCTGAAGTTCGAGGAATGGGATGCAATGCGGCCGCAATCGGTGTTCGTTTCCGCCACGCCGGCGGCGTGGGAACTGGCGCAGGCGGGCGGCGCATTCACCGAACAGGTGATCCGCCCCACCGGGCTGCTGGACCCGCCGATCGAGATCCGCCCGGTCGAAACCCAGGTCGATGACTTGCTTGACGAAATTCGCCGCGTCGCGGCGCTTGGCCTGCGCGTGCTGGTCACCACGCTGACCAAACGCATGTCGGAAGATCTGACCGAATACCTGCACGAACAGGGCATCCGGGTGCGCTACATGCACAGCGACATCGACACGATGGAGCGGATCGAGATCCTGCGCGACCTGCGCCTTGGCGCTTTCGACGTGCTGGTGGGCATCAACCTGCTGCGCGAGGGGCTCGATATTCCCGAATGCGGGCTGGTGGCAATTCTGGATGCCGACAAGGAAGGTTTCCTGCGTTCGGAAACCTCGCTGATCCAGACCATCGGGCGGGCGGCGCGCAATGCCGACGGCCGCGTCATCATGTATGCCGACCGCATCACCGGCAGCATGGAACGCGCGCTTGGCGAAACTGACCGCCGCCGCGCCAAACAGGCCGCCTACAACACGGCCCACGGCATCACCCCGACAACGATCCGCAAGAACATCGACGACGTGATGGCGGGCCAGTTCAAGGGCGATACCGACATGGCCCGCGTGACCGCCCGCGTGGACACGCCGCTGGTGGGCGCGAACCTTGCCGCCCATCTGGATGCCCTGCGCGCGGGCATGCGCAAGGCCGCCGAAAACCTGGAGTTCGAAGAGGCCGCAAGGCTGCGCGACGAGCTGCGGCGGCTGGAAGCGGTGGAACTGGCAGTGGCCGATGACCCGCTGGCAAGGCAGAGCGAGGTTGAGGCGGCGGCAGAGAAGGCGGTGAAGGGGGGAGGGAGGAGCACGGGCGGAAGACCGGGGCAGAGGGGCGGGAAGGCGAGGAGGGGGAGGTGAGGGGGAAGGCTCGTGGCACCGACTTGCGAATTGAGTTGGTTTATTCGGACGATTTCCAGTTTCTTGCCAACTCTTGTGCTTCAGCAATCTGTGCAATCGTCATTTCTTCCGCCACGTCATCTCGCGCTTCGCGCGCCAACTTATCTCCCATTGCCCCGGCTAAGTTATACCACATATGCGCCATAACAAAGTCCTGTAAAACGCCATCTCCATTGTAATACATATCTCCAATATTGCGCATCGCAAGAGCATCACCACCGTTTGCTGATTTAATAAACCAGCCCAAAGCATATTGATAACTCTGGGGCAAGCCAACACCCTCTAAATACATTACTCCATAATAGAACTGCGCGAGTGAATCGCCATCACTCGCCGCCTGTGCAAACCAACGAATCGCCTCTTCCGTGTCAGGAATCAAGCCGGCACCATTCGAATAGACACTTTCTAGGAGGGAGCCATGAAAAGCCCAGCGCTGTTGCGCCGCCGATCTGTCCCATTTAATTGCTTGCCCAAAGTCTCTCACCACGTCTGGTCCATTAAAATAGATCATTGCGAGTGAGCTTTGAGCGCTGGCATTACCAAGCTCACTGGCGCGTAAATACCAGTTAAGTCCTTCTTCGATATTTTTCGGGACACCCTTTCCGTCCATATGCATTGCACCCAAAACTGCCATTGCCCTTGTATCACCCTGTCCCGCGGCCACAATAAGACCACTTACGGCTACCTCATAATTGCCTTTGTAATAGGCTCCCATAGCGTCATCAAAAACTTGCTCTTGCGCCAGCGCGGGTTCGGCAACTACCAAAGCGAATGCACAGGCTAGCCCCTTGAACGCATCAAACATGTACATTCCTCCTTGCATTTGGAAACAACGATATATGTCTGGGCGTCCAGTTTCAAGTTGCACCCCCCCGTCCGATTTGCCCCGAGCAAATCGGGCCGCGCCTGCCTGCCCCGGCAGGCGCGAAGACGCGCCCGCCCAAGCAGTCGCGCCCGATTAACCACTGGCGGGGCTAACGGAAAACCCCTTGCCTTCCGGCTTGCGCCTCACAGGCAATCGGGTCGGGCAAAGGTCCACCGGACCTTCGCCACTCCGGCCCTCGGCGCCGCCGCCGTCGGCCCAAACCGCAGCATCGCTGTTCTGGGCCTTGCTCGCCTCTGGCCAGATCAACATGCAAAACGTCAGCGGCTTGCAGACGCTCAACATGAAGGTTGGCGACCAAGCCCTCGGGCTTGACCCAAGGATTGACCTGGCGGATGATTTATTCGCGCACTTGGCTCTAAAGTCGTCGAATGGAGGAGGCAGGCCATGGAACTTTTCATCACGGTTAATTGGATTGCCGTTATCGTCGCAGGCGTGGTGCGATCTGCAATCGGCGCGGTCTGGTACGCGCCAGCCGTGTTCGGCCGACAATGGCAGGAAGGCGCCGGGCTTCAACAAAGTCCCAGCGAGATGCCGTCAGCCGTGGCCGTGCAGGCGGTCGGCAGCCTCCTCATGGCCTACATTCTCGCGCAGGTCATCGGGCACTACGGCACCCACGATGTGGTCGGGGGGGCTTTCGTCGGACTGATCATGTGGGTCGGGTTTGTCGTTACTATCATGTTGCCCGGCGTGCTGTTCGAAAAACGGTCGATGCGTTTCTTTGCCATCTATGCTGGTTATCAGCTTGCCACCATGCTCGTGATGGGCGCCATCATCGGCGGGTTCTAGGTTAAATCCCCCGCCGAGTTCGCCCGAACCATCGCCCGGCAATCGGGCCGGGCGGGGGTCCAGCGGACCCACGCCTGTCCGGCCCTCGGCGCGCCGCCCGGTGCGCGGCGCATCCCCCACCCCACCACCCGAGTCACGCGAATGTGCGTGTTGGCGCGAGCGTTTGCCGCTAGGCTCCGGGCAGGGAGAAGCCATGCGCGCGACAGTTTCCTTACTGACGGCGCTCTGTGCCGCCGCCATCTTCGGCTTTGCCGCCGCCGCGGCCGCCGCGCCGGTCCGGTATCTGCTGGAACAGGAAAAGTCGATCGTCGGGTTTGAAACCGACTTCGGCCCCGATCTGATCACCGGCGAAATGCCGGTGGCCGCGGCCGATCTGCTGATCGACCTGGCGCAGCCAGCCAACAGCCGCGTCAGCGTGACGCTGGATGCCGCCGGCGCGCGCGCCTCGTTCCTGTTTGCCACGCAGGCGCTGCAGGGCCCGAAGGTGCTTGCCACACGCGACTACCCCGAAATCCGTTTCGTCAGCACCCGGGTGCGGCGCGATGGCGATGGCGCACTGATTGACGGCGTTATCACGATCCGCGGCCATGACGAGCCGATCACCTTCGTGGCCGAATTCTTCACGCAATTCGGCTATGAGCGCGGCGATCTGAGCCATCTCAGCATCGTGCTGACCGGCGCCGTGCAGCGCAGCCGCTTTGGCGCTACCGGTTGGGCCGACATGGTCGGCGATGAAGTGCGCCTGAAGATCACCGCGCGGATTGCGCGGGCGGGGGGCTGACATTGGTTGCGTTGCGCAACGGGGTGGCGGAATTCGGCTGGGTCAGCATCGCGCTGCACTGGGTGACCGCGGTCGCGGTGCTGACCCAGCTTGGCCTTGGCAGCTATGTCGCACGGATGCCGCCGCGGCTGGACAATCTGTGGCTGTTCGGGCTGCACAAGAGCATCGGCTTTTCGGTGCTGGGGCTGACGCTGCTGCGGCTGCTGTGGCACCGGCTCAGCCCTCCCCCCGGGCCGCTGCCGGGGGCGCCGCCCTGGGCCGACCGGCTGGCACGCGCCACGCACCGGCTGCTTTACGTGCTGCTGATCGCCATTCCGCTTTCAGGCTGGGTGGCAAGTTCGGCCACCGGGCTTGACGTGCTGTTTGCCGAACGCTGGCGCCTGCCGGCGATCGCCCCGGTTTCCGAGGCATGGGAAGACGCGGGGTTTCTGGTGCACGGGGTGCTGACCAAACTTCTGGGCGCGCTGCTGCTGCTGCATGTCGCAGGCGCGGTCAAGCGCAGCGTCGAGGGCGACGGCACCTTGCGGCGAATGCTGCGCGGGCGCGCCCTGCGGCGTTGAAACGAAGACCGAACCCCTCTGGCCTTGCGCCTTCAAGGGCTGTAAACCGCGCTGAATCGTCAGGAAAGGCGCAGGATGGCCCCGATACGCAGACGGCATCTGATCACCTCGGCAATCCCTTACATCAACGGGATCAAGCACCTTGGCAATCTTGTCGGCAGCCAGTTGCCCGCCGACCTTTACGCCCGCTACCTGCGCGCGCGCGGCAATGAAGTGTTGTTCATCTGCGCCACCGACGAACACGGCACCCCGGCCGAGCTTGCCGCCGCCAAGGCGGGCAAGCCGGTGGCCGAATACTGCGCCGAAATGCACAAGGTGCAGGCCGAACTGGCACGCGGCTTCCGGCTTTCCTTCGACCATTTCGGGCGTTCCTCCAGTGCCCGCAACCGCGAGCTGACCCAGTATTTCGCGCGCACCCTGGGCGAGCAGGGGCTGATTGCCGAAGTGGCCGAAAAGCAGGTGTTCTCGGTCGATGACAACCGCTTTCTGCCCGACCGCTACATCGAGGGCACCTGCCCCAACTGCGGTTATGAAAAGGCCCGCGGCGACCAATGCGAAAACTGCACCAAGCAGCTTGACCCGACCGACCTGATCAACCCGCGCTCGGCTATTTCGGGTTCGACCCGCCTGCAGGTGCGCGAAACCAAGCACCTCTACCTGCGCCAGCGCAGCCTGAAGGGCGAAATTGCGGCCTGGATCGACAGCAAGGCCGACTGGCCGGTGCTGACCACCTCAATCGCGCGCAAATGGCTGAACGACGGCGAGGGCCTGCAGGACCGCGGCATCACGCGCGATCTGCACTGGGGCGTGCCGGCGCAGTTCGAAGGCGCGCCCTGGAGCGGCATGGACGGCAAGGTGTTCTACGTCTGGTTCGATGCGCCCATCGAATATATCAGCGCCACCGCCGAATGGGCCGATGCCACCGGCAAGCCCGACACCGACTGGGAACGCTGGTGGCGCACCGACAAGGGCGCGGGCGACGTGACCTATACCCAGTTCATGGGCAAGGACAATGTGCCGTTCCACGCGCTGTCCTTCCCCGCCACCATCATCGGCGCCAACCGCGCCGAGGGCGCGCAATGGAAGCTGGTCGATTACATCAAGTCGTTCAATTACCTCAACTATGACGGCGGTCAGTTTTCCACCAGCCAGGGCCGCGGCGTGTTCATGGATCAGGCGCTTTCGCTGCTGCCCGCCGATTACTGGCGCTGGTGGCTGCTGAGCCACGCCCCGGAAAGCGCCGACAGCGAGTTTACCTGGGACAATTTCCAGGTCTCGGTGAACAAGGATCTGGCCGATGTTCTGGGCAATTTCGTCAGCCGTATCACCAAGTTCTGCCGCGCCAAGTTTGGCGAGGCGGTGCCCGAAGGCGGCGCATACGGTGAACAGGAAACCGCACTGATCGCCGCACTTGACGCCGGAATTGCCAGCTATCAGGCCGCGATGGATGCGATGCAGGTGCGCCGCGCCGCGCAGGAACTGCGCGGACTTTGGGTGCTGGGCAACGAATATCTGCAGGCCGCCGCACCGTGGAGCGTGTTCAAGACCGACCCGGCGCAGGCCGCCGCGCAAACCCGGCTGTCGCTGAACCTGATCCGGCTTTATGCGGTGCTGTCCGAACCCTTCATTCCCGACGCCGCCGCAAACATGTTGGCGGGCATGCATACCGATGACAGGCGCTGGCCCGAAGACGCAGCAACCGCGCTGGCAGCGCTGCCCGCTGGGCATGCGTTCACCACGCCCGAAGTGCTGTTTCGCAAGATCTCGGACGATGAGCGCGAAGACTGGCAAAAGCGCTTTTCGGGTATCCGCAGCTAGGGCGCCGCGTCAGAGCGGCGCGCCCGCGGCGTCGAACATGCCCTCGAACAGCGCCGAGCTTAGATAACGCTCGCCGGAATCGGGCAGCACCACGACGATGGTCTTGCCCGCGCTTTCTGGCTTTCTGGCCCAGCGGTCCGCCGCGGCCACTGCCGCGCCGCACGAAATGCCGGCCATGATCCCCTCTTCGCGCGCCAGTCTGCGGGCGTAGTCGATGGCCTCTTCGTTGCTGACCTGCTCGACCGCATCCACCAGCGCCAGATCCAGCACCCCGGGCACAAAGCCTGCGCCGATGCCCTGAATCTTGTGCGGCCCCGGCTGCAACGGCGCGCCCGCGCGGGTTTGGCTGAGCACCGGGCTGGCCGCCGGTTCCACCGCGACCGAGATGATCGGCTTGCCGCGCACCTGCTTGATGTAGCGCGAAACCCCGGTGATGGTGCCGCCGGTGCCGACCCCGGCCACAAAAATATCAATCGCGCCACCGGTGTCTTCCCAGATCTCTCGACCAGTGGTCTTTTCGTGGATCGCCGGGTTTGCCGGGTTTTCGAACTGTTGCAGCAACACATATTTCGCATCGCTCGCGGCAATCTCGTCAGCTTTGGCAATTGCCCCCTTCATGCCCTTGGCGCCTTCGGTCAGCACCAGTTTCGCGCCATAGGCGAGCATCAGCTTGCGCCGCTCGATGCTGGCGGTTTCGGGCATCGTCAGGGTAATTGGAATGCCGCGCGCGGCAGCAACGAAGGCCAGCGCGATGCCGGTATTGCCGCTGGTCGGTTCCACCAGTTCCTTGCCGGGCCTCAGCAGGCCACGCGCCTCGGCATCCCAGATCATTGCGGCACCGATCCGGCACTTGACCGAATAGGCCGGGTTGCGCCCCTCGATCTTGGCCAGCACGGTTGCCCCCGCCCCCGCGGTAATGCGGTTCAGCCGCACCAGCGGCGTGCGCCCGATCGACAGCGAATTGTCGTAATAGATCTCGTTCATGCCCGGTCCCCGCGACTGCGTTCGGTGCAATTGAACCACCGCTTGGCCCACAGGGAAAGCACCAATTCCGGGTTTTGCGCAGCGTCCCGTTTTGGCGCGCCACGGCCTGCCCCGCCCTGCCCCGCGGCACACGCCGAAAACCGCCAGCGGCAGCTTGCACGCTTTTCTTGGCAGCCGGTTGCGGTTACAGTCGCGGCGCAGCGCCCTGCCGGGGGGCGCTTTTGCGCAGCCCGGCCCCGAAGGGCGGAAAAGAGCAGTCAGACGCGGCGGCAATCCGCGCGAAAGGGGCATGGATGGCACGGATGCATTTGGGGCAGATCGGCGCAGTATTGGTCAGCGGATTGGCGCTGGCAGGGTGTGCCGATGGCACCGGCGGCTTCGGGTTTTCGGGCGCAGGCGGCGACGGCACCGAAAATGGCCGTGCCGCCGCAATATCAACCCGGCTGGTAGAACGCGACGTCGAGGCACCCGAGGTGTTTGCGCTGACCGACAGCGGCCTGTGGGATGGCCGCCCGTCGCTTGGCGGAGTCTGGGTGGCGCATGCCGACGTGGCCGAACCGGAACGGGTGATCATCCGCAACACCGCCACCGGCAAGTTCGTGATCGGCGCGTTGTTCCGGCGCGAACGTGATGTGCCCGGCCCCAGCGTGCAGGTATCGTCCGACGCCGCGGCGGCGCTGGGCATGCTTGCGGGGCAACCGGACGAGGTCAGCATCGTCGCGCTGCGCCGCGAAGAGGTCGCCCCCGAGCCGCCGGCACCGGCCCCGGACATGGCCGGCGAGATCATTGAGGAACGCCCGCTCGAGGAAGTCACCGCCAGCGCGGCCGCCGCCATTGCCGCGGCCGAGTCGGGCGTTTCGTCATCGCCGCCGGCCGCTCCGCCGATCTCCGCCACCGCCCCCGCCACCGCCCCGGCGATTCCCGCGACGTTGCCCAAGCCCTTCATCCAGATCGGCATTTTCAGCGTCGAGGTCAATGCCAACCGTGCCGCGGAACAACTGCGCGACATCGGTCTGGCGCCCTTGGTGAAACAGGAATCCTGGCAGGGCAAAAGTTTCTGGCGGGTGATCGCCGGGCCCGCCACATCCGTTCCGGATCGAGCCGCGATGCTGGGCAAGATCAAGCAACTCGGCTATCCGGATGCCTATGCGGTGGCCAACTGAGCGAATACAAGGATAGCCATGACCCTTCCCGCCCTGCGCCCGCTTTTCGCCTGCCTGTTCGTCGCGCTCTTTGCCGCGCTGCCCGCACGCGCGCTGGAAACCAGCGCCGGCGCCGCCTGGGTCTATGACCTGGCCACCGAAACGGTGCTGCTGGAAAAGAATGCCGACCTGCCGCTGCCGCCCGCCTCGATGTCCAAGCTGATGACGCTGAACATGCTGTTCGAGGCGCTGCGCGACGGCAGGGTGACGCTGGAAACCCGCTTTGCGGTTTCCAGCCGCGCCAAGGCGATCGGCGGCTCGACCATGTTTCTCAATGAGACCGACCGCCCGACCGTGGAAGAGCTGATCCACGGCATCATCATCAATTCCGGCAACGATGCCTGCGTCGTGGTGGCCGAAGGGCTGGCGGGCAGCGAAGCGGCGTTCGCGCAACAGATGACCGAACGCGCCCGCGCGCTTGGCATGCAAAACTCCACCTTCGCCAATGCCTCGGGCTGGCCCGACCCGGCGCAGCGCATGAGCATGCGCGACCTTGGCATGCTGGCACGGCGGATCGTGACCGAGTTCCCGGAATACTACCCGGTCTTCGCCATGACCGAATTCAACTACAAGAACCGGTCCGAGGCCAACAAGAACAACCGCAACCCGCTGCTTGGCATGGGCATCGGTGCCGATGGCCTGAAGACCGGGCACACCCAGGAATCCGGCTACGGGCTGGTCGGTTCGGTGCTGCAGGGCGATCGGCGCGTGGTCATCGTGATTACCGGGCTTGAAAGCGAGGCGGCGCGGGCGCGCGAGGCCGAGCAGATCGCCGCCTGGGCGTTCCGCCAGTTCCTGATCAAGACGCTGGCAACCAAGGGCACGCGGCTGGCAACGGCGCAGGTCTGGCTGGGTGCCGCGCCTTCGGTCGGGCTGGTGCCCGATGCCGACCTGCGGCTGCTGCTGCCGGCGCTGGCCACCGACGGCGTGCAGGCCGAGGCGGTGTTTGCCGCACCGATCGCCGCGCCGGTTGCCGCCGGGCAGGTGCTGGGCGAGCTGGTCATCACCACGCCGGGGCTGGAGGGCACCAAAAGCGTGGCACTGGTGGCCGAGGCCGATGTGCCCGCCGGTGGTATCGGTGTGCGGCTGCTTTCGGCGCTTGGACGGCTGGCGGCGCGCGTCGCCGAAGCGGCAGGCAGTTGAGCCGGCATGTTCATAACCTTTGAGGGCATCGACGGATCGGGCAAATCCACCCAGGCGCAGCGGCTGGCGCAAACCTTGCGTGAAGCCGGGCACGACGTGGTGCTGACGCGTGAGCCGGGGGGCAGCCCCGGTGCCGAGCAAATCCGCCGCCTGGTGCTGGAGGGTGACCCCGACCGCTGGTCGGCGGAAACGGAGATTCTGCTGTTCACCGCCGCCCGGCGCGACCATCTGGAACGCACCATCGCCCCTGCCCTTGCCGCCGGGCAGATCGTCATATCCGACCGCTTTGCCGACAGCACCCGCATGTATCAGGGACTCAGTCGCGGCGACCTGCGCGCCACGGTCGATGCGCTGCATGCCATGATGATCGGGCTGGAACCCGACCTGACCTTTCTGATCGACATCGACCCGGCCGAGGGGCTTGGCCGGGCGCGCGCGCGCAAGGGCCATGAAGAGCGGTTCGAGGATTTCGGCGTCGGCCTGCAGGCCCGCATGCGCGCCGGATTTCTGGCGCTGGCGCAGGAATTTGCGGCGCGGTTTCGGGTGATCGACGGGACACGGTCGGCCGATGCCGTGGCCGCAGATGTGGCCGCCGTGGCGCTTGCGGCGCTGGCCCAAGCGGCGCGGGCATGAGCGACGCAACCGACCTGCCCGAACCCGACCGCGCCCCCGGCGCCCCGCACCCGCGCGAAACCTTGCGGCTGTTCGGTCAGGCGCGCGCCGAGGCCGGTTTTCTGGAAGCCTTCGGCACCGGGCGGCTGCACCACGGCTGGCTGTTGACCGGCCCGCGCGGCATCGGCAAGGCCACCCTGGCCTGGCGCATCGCGCGCTTTCTGCTGACCGCGCCCGAACCGGGCGGGCTATTCGCACCACCGCCGCCCGTCAGCCTCGACGTGCCGCAGGATCACCCGGTGCGGCGCCGCACCCTGGCGCTGAGCGAGCCGCGGCTGTTCCTGCTGCGGCGCGGCGCGAACGACAGGGGCAATGCGCTGTCCGCCGATATCCGCGTTGACGAGGCGCGCCGGTTGAAGGGTTTTCTGCAACTGTCGGCCACCGATGGCGGCCGGCGGGTGGTAATCGTGGATGCCGCGGACGATCTGAACCCCGCCGCCGCCAACGCCCTGCTGAAGCTGCTGGAGGAACCCCCGGCGGGGGCCTGTTTCCTGATGGTGGCGCATCAGCCGGCGCGGCTCTTGCCCACCATCCGCTCGCGCTGCCGCGAGCTGCGGCTGGCCACGCTTGGGCCGCAGGACATGGCGCAGGCGCTGGCGCAGACCGGATCCGAAGCGCCAGACCCGGCGGCGCTTGCGGCGCTTTCGGGCGGCTCGGTCGGTGAGGCGCTGCGTCTGGTCACCCTCGACGGGCTGGCGCTATATGCGCGGCTGGTGGCGCTGCTGTCGGCGATGCCGCGGTTTGACCGCGCCGAGGCGCTGGCGCTGGCGGAATCCGTGGCGGGCAAGGGCAACGAGGCGCGGTTCGAGCTATTGGCCGGGCTTCTGGATCTGCTGCTGGCGCGGCTTGCGCGGACAGGTGTCGCCGGGCCGCCCGGCGCCGAGGCCGCCCCCGGCGAGGCCGCGACACTGGCGCGCCTTGCCCCCGATGCCGGCGCAGCACGCCACTGGGCCGGGTTGCAACAGGAACTGGGCGCCCGCGCACGCCGCGGCAGGGCGGTCAATCTTGACCCTGCCGCGCTGGTCATGGATATGGTGCTGCAGATCACGGCGGCCGCCTCCGCCTGAGCCGAAGGACAGGCCGATGCCCACCCCGCCCGCACTTGTCGATAGCCACTGCCACCTGGATTTTCCAGATTTCGCGGACGAGGTGCCCGAGATCGTCGCCCGCGCCCGCGCTGCCGGGGTGACGCGCATGGTCACGATCTGCACCCGATTGGCACAGGCGCCACAGGTGCGCGCCATTGCCGAGGCGCATGACGGCGTATTCTGGGCGGCAGGTGTGCACCCGATGCACGCCGGTAAAGAGCCGCTGACCACGGTCGATGAACTGGTGGCTCTGGCCGCGCATCCGCGCTTTGTGGGCATTGGCGAAACCGGGCTCGACTACCACTACACCGCCGAAAGCGCGGCGGCGCAGCAGCAATCGCTGCGCGTTCATATCGCAGCGGCGCGGCAGGCCGGCCTGCCGCTGATCATCCACGCCCGCGCCGCCGATGACGACATGGCGCGGATCTTGACCGAAGAGCACCGCGCCGGTGCCTTCGGCTGCGTCATGCATTGCTTTTCGTCCTCGCCCGCGCTGGCGCGCGCCGCCCTTGACCTTGGCTTTTATCTGTCGATGTCTGGCATCGCCACCTTCCCCAAATCCCAGGACATCCGCGACATCTTCGCCGCCGCCCCGCTCGATCGGGTGCTGGTCGAGACCGATGCGCCCTATCTGGCGCCGCCGCCGCACCGCGGCCGGCGCAACGAGCCCGCCTACACCGCCGATACCGCCGCCGTGGGCGCAGCACTCTTTGGACTAAGTCTGCCCGAATTCGCCGCCGCGACGTCGGACAATTTCGACCGCTTGTTCACCCGCGCGCGGGTGGCGCCATGAACCGGTTGCGCTTCACCATTCTGGGCTGCGGCTCATCGGGCGGGGTGCCGCGGATCGGCGGGCACTGGGGCGAATGCGACCCGGCGAACCCGCGCAACACCCGCCTGCGCTGCTCGCTGCTGGTCGAGCGGCTGGCGGCACAGGGCACGACGCGCGCGCTGATCGACACCAGCCCCGACATGCGCTTGCAGCTTCTGGCTGCTGGTGTTGCGAAACTGGACGCGGTGGTATTCACCCATGCCCATGCCGACCACGTCAACGGGCTGGATGACCTGCGCCAGATCACCTACAACACCGGCGCGCGGATGCCCGTCTGGGCCGATGGCGAAACCCAGGAATCGCTGCTGTCGCGGTTTGGCTATGCTTTCGTGCAGCCCGCTGACAGTTCCTACCCGCCGATCTGCGATCTGCACACGATCCGCGCGCCGTTCGAGATTGCCGGCGCCGGCGGGTCGCTGCGCTTCAGCCCGATACCCGTGCGGCACGGCGATATCGACGCGCTTGGCTTTCGCATCGGGCCGCTGGCCTATGTGCCGGACGTGTCCGAGATACCCGAAACCTCGTGGCAGCTTCTTGAAGGGCTGGACTGCTGGGTGCTGGATGCGCTGCGGCGCCGACCGCACCCGACGCACGTGCATCTGTCGCGCGCGCTGGAATGGATCGCGCGGGCAGCACCCGCACGCGCGGTGCTGACCAACATGCATATCGACCTCGACCACGACGCGGTTGCCGCCGAGACCCCGGCGCAGGTGACCCCCGCGCATGACGGCATGGTGCTGGAGTTCGCGCTCTGATGGCGGCGCTGATCGATGTCATCCTGCCGGTGTTCCTGGTGCTGGGCTTCGGTTATGCGGCGGCGTGGCGCGGGCTGTTTGCGGAAAGCGCGGTCGAGGGGGTGATGCGCTTTGCGCAGAATTTCGCGGTGCCGGTGCTGCTGTTTCGCTCGATCGCCAAGCTCGACCTTGGCGCCTCATACGACCCGGGGCTGATGATCTCATTTTACGGCGGCGCCTTTCTTGCCTTCGGTCTGGGGCTGGCGGGGGCGCGGCTGTTGTTCGGCAGGCCGGGGCCGGATGCAGTGGCGATCGGCTTTTGCTGCCTGTTCTCGAACTCGCTGCTGCTGGGCATTCCGATCACCGAGCGCGCCTACGGCACCGCCGCGCTTGCCGGCAACTTTGCCATCATCTCGATCCACTCGCCGTTGCTATACACTTTCGGCATCACGCTGATGGAAGGGGTGCGCAGCCACGGTTCCGGGACGACGCTTGGCCGGGTGGCGCTGAACGCGCTGAGCGGCATTCTGAAAACGCCGCTGGTGATCGGCATCATGGCGGGGTTTGTGGTGAACCTTTCGGGCATGCAACTGCACGGCTCATTCTGGGCGGCGGTGGACATGATGGCGACGGCGGCGCTGCCGACGGCGCTGTTCGGGTTGGGCGGGGTGCTGTTTCGCTACCGCCCCGAAGGCGACATGAAAGCGATCGGCATGGTCACCGCATTGTCGCTGATCGTGCATCCGGCGGTGGCCTACGGGCTTGGGCGCTGGGGCTTTGGGCTGGAAACCGCGCCGCTGCGTTCCGCGGTGGTGACCGCCGCAATGGCGCCGGGGGTGAACGCCTACCTGTTCGCCAACATGTATGGCGCGGCGCGGCGGGTGGCGGCTTCAAGCGTGCTGATCGCCACTGCGCTTTCGATTTTCACGGTCTGGGGCTGGCTGGCGGTGCTGCCCTAACGCGGGGTGACGCCGCGCAGCTTTTCCGAACGGCGGCGCAGCAATTCGACCGTGGTCAGCAGCGCAATCGAGATGATCACCAGGATCGTCGCCACCGCAAGGATCTGCGGGCTGATCTGTTCGCGGATGCCGTTCCACATCTGCCGCGGAATCGTCTGCTGCGTGTGGTCGGCCACGAACAGCACCACCACCACCTCGTCGAACGAGGTGACAAAGGCGAACAGCGCGCCGGAAATGACGCCCGGCATGATCAAGGGCATCACGACCTTGAAGAAGGTGGTGCGCGGGTTGGCGCCAAGCGCCGCCGAAGCGCGCATCAGCGACTGATCGAAGCCGATCAGCGTGGCGGTGACGGTGATGATCACGAAGGGAATGCCAAGCGTGGCATGCGCCAGGATCACGCCCACGTAGGTGCCTGCCAGCTTGCCGCAATCGGACGGCAGGCCGATGAAGCCCAGCAAACCGCAGGGGTTGGAATAGAAGAAGAAAAGACCCGTTGCGGTGATGATCAGCGGCACGATCATTGGCGAGATCAGCACCGCCATGATCGCCCGCCGGTAGGGCATTTCGGGCCGCGACAGGCCAAGCGCCGCCAGTGTTCCGAGCACCGTGGCAAGGATGGTCGCGAAAAAGCCGATGATGATCGAATTCTTCGCCACCCGCACCCAGGTCGTGTTCTGCCACACGTCCGACCACCAACTGCTGTCGCGCGGCGCGGCGGGGGTCTGCATGCCGAAGGTCAGCAGGCTGTCATACCAGCGCAGCGAATAGCCCGTCGGATCAAAGGCCAGCATCTTGTCGGTGAAGGTGAAATAGGGCTCGGCGTTGAACGACAGCGGAATGATGACCAGGATCGGCCCGATCAGGAACAGGAAGATCAGCGTGCAGATGGTCAGGTAAGTGTAACGCCAGACCCGTTCCAGCGGGGTTGCGTAGCTTGGAAGTGCCATCAGCAGGGCCCTTTGTGCGGCGCGGTGCCGGGGGCGCTGCCCCCGGACCCCCGGGATATTTCAGCAAAGAAGACGTGGTGGGTCTGGGACATGGGTCAGCCGAGTTTCATGTTGTCGATGCCAACCAGCCGGTCGTAGAGCCAGTAAAGCACGAGGACGCCGAACAGCAGGATGCTGGCAAGTGCCGCGGCCAGCGACCAGTTCAGCGATTTCTGCATGTGGAAGGCGATCAGGTTCGAGATCAGCTGCCCGTCGGCGCCGCCGACCAGCGCCGGGGTGATATAGTAGCCGACCGCAAGGATGAAGACCAAGAGCGCGCCTGCGCCGACCCCGGGCAGCGTTTGCGGCAGGTAAACGCGGCGGAACGCAGTCCACGATGTGGCGCCGAGCGAGCGGGCGGCGCGCACGTAAGTGGGTGGGATCGGCCGCATCACCGAATAGAGCGGCAGCACCATGAACGGCAGCAGGATGTGTGTCATCGCCACGATCGTGCCGATGCGGTTATACATCATCTGGATGCGGCCATCATCGCCGATCACGCCGATCGCCACCATCAGGTCGTTGACCACGCCCTGGCTTTGCAGAAGCACGATCCAAGAGGTGGTGCGCACCAGCAGCGAGGTCCAGAACGGCAGCAGCACCAGCACCATCAGAAGGTTCGATCTGGCCAGCGGCAGCACCGCCAGCAGATGCGCTATCGGAAAGGCGAGAAAGAGGCAGATCAGCGTGATTGCCGCAGAAAGCCCCAAAGTGCGCACGAACAGGGTGACGTAGATGCGTTCTTTTTCGTTGATGCGCGTGATGGCGCCGTTCTCGTCGCGGGTCAGATCGAGCGCGTTGAGGTAGAATTGTGCGGTGAACCCGGTCGAGGCGGTGCGCATGGCGCGCCAGACGAGCGGGTCGGCCCATTTCCGGTCGGCAGCGATGAGCGCGTCGCGGTAGGGTGGCGCCAGCTTGTCGGCGTTGCGCACGGTCGAAGTGAACAGCGACCGCGTGCCGGGCACGTCGTAGTTGATCCGCTCGCCGACCACACCACCGGCGCGCATGGCTTGCAGATGCACGAGATCCGCCGCGAGCGCCGCGTAGGCGGTTTCGTCCGGTGCCACCTCCTGCGGGTTGGCCCCGAACCAATCCGAGACATTGGTCATCAGCGGCGTCACTTCGCCGGTGTCGCGGTTTTCGATCTCGATGAAGCCGGGGTTGTAGAGCGACTGGAACAGCATCTGCCCGATCGGAATGACGAAAGTGACGAGCACGAACAAGAAGAGCGGCGCCACCAGAAGGAAGGCGCGGCGGCGCAGGCGCGCCTGCGAATTGGCCAGCGCCGATTTCAGGGGCTTGCCGTCTGCGGTGGTCAGCAGGGCCGTTGCGTCGGTCATGGGCGGCTTTCAGGCAAATGGTGGTGGGGCGGCGCCGGGCAGGCGCCGCCCCGTGACGGGTCAGCCTGCCAGCCAGGCGGCGAAGCGGGCGTTGAGTTCGGAATCGTGGTCAGCCCAGAATTCGAAATCGGTCAGCAGCGCGTTGCCCATGTTGTCGGGGCTGGTGGGCATGTGCGGCCCCATTTCGGTCTTGCCGTCCTGATAAAGCCCGACCAGCGCCGCCGACGACTTGCGCGCCGGGCCGTAGCTGATCCACTTGGCCTGATCGGCCAGGCGCTGGGTGTCGGTCGAGAACGCCAGGAACTTCAGCGCGTCTTCAAGGTGCGGCGCGCCTTTCGGGATCGCCCAGAGGTCGAAATCCAGATACTGGCCGTCCCAGACGATTTCGAACGGTTTGCCTTCGGCGGCCATGGCGTCGAAGATACGGCCGTTATAGGCGGTGACCATAATCGCCTCGCCGTCAGCCAGAAGCTGCGGCGGCTGCGCGCCGGCCTCCCACCAGATCACGTCGCCCTTGACCGTGTCGAGCTTGGCGAAGGCGCGGTCCACGCCTTCGGGGGTGCCCAGCACGTCATAAACCTCGGCGGCGGGCACGCCATCGGCCATCAGAGCCATTTCCAGCGTGCCTTTCGGACCCTTCTTCAGGCCGCGCTTGCCGGGGAAGTTCACGGTATCGAACAGATCGGCGATGGTCGAGGGCTTGGCGCCCGGAAACTTCGAGGCGTCGTAGGCAAAGACGGTGGACCAGAAGATCGTCGCGACGGCGCATTCCGAAAGCGCGCCTTCAAGGAAATCCTCGGTGGCTGGGGTGCCGTCGGGGGCGGGCGGCAGCATCGAATGGTCGATCGGCTCCAACAGGCCCTCGTCGCACAGGCGCACGGCGTCGGACAGTTCGATGTCGAACAGATCGCCGGTGACGTTGCGGGCCTCGACCTGCGCTTTCAGCGGCACCACCGGGTTGTCGGCGTCGATCGAGTTGACCTTGATGCCGGTAAGTTCGGTGAAGGGTTTGTGATAGGCCTCGACCTGGCTTTTGGTGTAGGCGCCGCCCCACGAGATCACGTTGATTTCCTGCGCCGATGCGGTCGCCGCGGCAGCGATCAGCGCCGTGGTCAGGATCAGAGTTCGTTGCATTTTTTTCTCCCGATGTTGGTGGTGGTTAGGGTTGACTTGGCGTCAGTCTTGGCCGCTTGGCGCGGCAGATAGGGCTGCGGGGGGCACCCGCTGCCCCAAATTCAAGGCAGATCGAGCGCGCGGGCATCCTGCGGGTGCCAGCCGATGCTGATCGCCTGCCCGGGCTCCAGGCGGGTCTGGCCGATGGTGTTGCGCATCTTCATCACGAAATCCGACGACCCCGCCACATGCAGGCGCGCGCGCAGGATGTCGCCCATATAGATCACCTCGATCACCTCGGCGCCGATCATGTGAGCCCCTGGCGGCATCATTTCAGGCTTGAATTCGACCCGCTCGGGGCGCACCGAAACCAGCGTCTTCTGGCCGCGGCTGGCGACATTCACCGGGGTTGCGTCGATCACCTCGCCGGTCGCCAGACGCACCAGCGCGTGGTTTTCCCCGATCTGTTCGACGGTGCCGGGCAGCTTGTTGTTCTCGCCGATGAACTGCGCCACGAAGCTGTTGCGGGGGCGCTCATAAAGCTCGTCCGGGGCGTCAAGCTGCTGGATCACGCCGTCGTTGAACACCGCGACGCGGTCGCTCATCGTCAGCGCCTCGCCCTGGTCATGCGTGACGTAAACGACCGTCAGCCCGAGGCTGTCGTGCAGGTGCTTGATTTCAAACTGCATGTGTTCGCGCAGCTGCTTGTCAAGCGCGCCAAGCGGTTCGTCCATCAGCACCAGTTTGGGGTCGAACACCAGCGCGCGCGCCAGCGCAATGCGCTGCTGCTGGCCGCCGGAAAGCTGCGCGGGGCGGCGGTTGGCAAAGGCGCCCATCTGCACCATGTCCAGCGCGCGGCGGATCTTGGCCTCGCGCTCCGATTTGCCCATGCCGCGCACCTCAAGCGGGAAGGCCATGTTCTCGCCCACCGACATGTGCGGAAACAGCGCGTAGTTCTGGAACACCATGCCGATGCCGCGCTTGTGCGGCGGCACCTGGTTGATCGGCCGGCGGTCAAGCCTGATTTCGCCATGCGTCGCGGTCTCAAAACCTGCCAGCATCATCAGGCAGGTGGTCTTGCCCGAGCCCGACGGCCCGAGCATGGTCAGGAATTCTCCCTTGCCGATCGAGAGGTTCAGATCTTTGACGACAAGCGAGACCCCGTCATAGCTTTTCTGGACACGGTCAAAGACGACGAATCCGTCGCCGGATGCACTGGCGGTGGCAGTCAAGGCAGGCTCCCCGTTCGTTTTGTTTTTTTTGTTCTGTGCCGACTAGACCGAATGTGCGCAGCTTTTTCAAGCCATCAAATCCGGCATGTGGTTTGGCGGGTATTTGTCGTTGGCTGACCAAGCGGAAACCGCACAAATACGGCATCTGGTGCAGGTATTGCGACCAGCGGTCAATTGTCACTGCCGGCAGGGCGGCGGCACGCAGCCAAACAGCGCCATTGCGCCGGGGCCGGTTGGCACCGGGCGCAAAGACCGAGCGGAAATTGCTATGGGGCGCCTGAAATACAGGCCGCGCCGCAACCGGCTGCGACTCGGGAAAATGTGATTCAGGGAAGGTGTTGGTGCGGTCGAGAAGACTCGAACTTCCACGGGTGTTACCCCACAGCGACCTCAACGCTGCGCGTCTACCAATTCCGCCACGACCGCACGCCTAGGCTTGGTGGCGCGTCTCATATCCGAGCGTCGGGGCGAAGGGAAGCAGTTTTTGCGCCCGCGCGGCAAGTTGCGCCGCGCTGGCGCGCAAGTTGCCGCGCCGGCGCAATGGCTGCCGCGCGCCCGCGCTGCGGCTACCTGAAGATCAGCGCCGGCAGGGTGAAAATGGTCAGCACGCCGGTGCCGAAATCCACCGGCGGCGTGGTCGCCGATACCGCCAGCACCTGGGCCGAGGGTGGCGCCGTGTCCGCCGGCACCGGGGCCGCCGACGCCATTACCGGCGCGGGGGTGGGGGCAGTTGCAGGTGCGGGCACCGGGGCAGGCACCGGGACCGGCGCGGCAACGGGAACCGGGGCCGGAACGGGCACCGGCGCCGGAACGGGCATGGGCGCCACGGCCACCTGCGGCACGGGTGCGGGCGCGGGGGTGACGGCAAAGTTGGGCAGCGTCGCGGGCACCGGAGCGGCAGGCGCCAGCAGATCGCTGCGGCCGCCAATCGTGTAGGCGGCGCGGCGAATCAGTTCGGTGCGTTCGGGCTGGCCGGGGGCGAACACTGCGATGCCGCCGGCGCTCAGCGCGTCGATGCCGCTCTGATACCAGTCAAGCGCCAGATCGGGTCGCGCGGCGGCGCCGAAGCCCATCGCCAGATGGTGGCCCAGAAGTTCGTCATAGACCCTTTCGCCAAGCGCGCTCAACAGCAGCGCCGAGCCAATCGCCACGCCCAGATCATCGGTGCGGTAGCCCACCGACAGGCAGATTTTCGCGGTGCCGGCAAGCTGTGCCGGGGCCATGCCCGAGGCCAGCGCAAAGCTGGCCACGCCGCCGATCACCTCGCCGCGGCTGCGCAGCGACAGCGCGGTGACGTGGTCGTTCAGCGCCGGCCCAAAGCTGGCGCATTGCGCGGCGATCTCGGTGGCGCCGACATTGGCGATTTTCGCCGCAAGCTCTTCGCCCTGCGCGATGGCATAGGTGCGCGCCAGGCAGAACTGTTCGCCAAGCGCCTGATTCGGGTCGCTCATGCTTGCCAGGGTGGTGAATCCGCCGTTGGTCGAGGTGACCAGACTGACCTTGTTGCAATGCGACGCCAATGAGGCCTGCACCGCCGCGCCGCCCATAAAGTTCGGCAGCATCGGGGCCGCGGGCACCGGCGCGGGTTCCGCCACCGGCACCGGCTCGGGCGCCGCCCTGTTCGGTTCGGGTGCCTTGGTGATCAGCCCGGGCGCCGGCGCGGCGCCGAACGCCTCGTCGCGCCAGGTGACCAGCAGGCCTTTCAGGCCCAATGGATTGACTGCCGCCTGCTGCAGCGTCAGCGCCCCGCCGGCCACCGCCCGGTGATACGAGCCGACCAGATGCGCGCGCTCGTATTCGCTCAGCTGGCCGGTCGGCGGATAACCGAGCAGCGCCTGATAGTTGGCAATGGCGCTGCGCGAACGCTGGCCCAGCACGCCATCGGGGGTGCCAGTGTCGAAACCGAAATGGTTCAGCGCCACCTGAACCTCGCGGTTCATTTCGCGCTGCGCGGTGTTGACCGTGGTGGTGGTGCGCGGGCTGCTGTTGTTGCGCGTCGCCTCGTTGACGATGGCGCCGCCGATGATGCCGCCGATGATGCCGCCCACCAGGCCATTGTCTGCCAGCGCCGTCGCCGCGGGCGCGCTGCCAAGGGCTGCCAGAACCGGAACCCATGCCATTCGTTTCGCAAACATCGCTACTCTCCCTGTAAAATACCTTCTCTGCGCTCGCCCTGCGGCGCGCGGCATCCTATGTTGCGAGTGTTTGCCCGAATCGGCATCAAATCAAGGTTCATGCGCAGTTGCGACCGCCATTGGCGGCGATCTGGAGGCCAGATGGTGGAATGGCGCACAAGCGCGGCCCCGGTGCCCTACCCCGAAGCCCTGGCCATCATGGAGGCGCGGGTGGCAGCAATTGCCGAAGGCCGCGACGATGAGATGGTCTGGCTGCTGGAACACCCGCCGCTTTACACCGCGGGCACCTCGGCGCGCCCTGCCGATCTGTTGCAGCCAGACCGGTTCGCGGTGTTTCAGGCCGGCCGCGGCGGGCAATACACTTACCACGGGCCGGGTCAGCGCGTCGCCTATGTGATGCTGGATCTGAACCGGCGCGGGCGCGACGTGCGCCGCTTTGTCAGCGCGCTGGAAAGCTGGGTCATTGCCACGCTGGCCGAATTCAACGTGGTCGGTGAACGTCGCCCGGGCCGCGTCGGCGTCTGGGTTTCGCGGCCCGACAAACCGACCGCACCCGACGGCAGCCCCGCCGAAGACAAGATTGCCGCGATTGGCGTGAAACTGCGCAAATGGGTCAGCTTTCACGGCATCTCGATCAACGTCGAACCCGATCTGAGCCATTTTTCCGGCATCGTGCCGTGCGGCATCAGCCAGCACGGGGTGACCAGCCTGGTCGATCTTGGCCTGCCGGTGACGCTGGCCGACCTTGACGCCGCGCTGATCGCGAATTTTGAGCCCTGCTTGCGCGCGCTGTCGCACAATTCTGTGTGAGATCCGCCACATGCGACGATAACGCGCCTGTGCATTGCGCCCGCGGGGCGGGAAGCTTCGGGCGGCCGTCGAGGCCATGAACGGAGGCCAGCAATGAATCGCAATACCGCCATCGCAGCCGCGGTCGTGGCGCTCGCCGCCGCCGCCGCAATAGGATATCTGGTGCAGCGCGCGCCATTTGCACCCGAACCGCTGGCCGCGGTGCGCCCGCAGACGCCGCCGCAGGCACCTGCTGCGGCAGTGCCGCCCCCGCCTCAGGCCGTCCCCGGCGCCGCGGTGGTGACCGCCGCCAACAAGCGCGAATATTTCCTGCAGTGCCGGCCCTGCCATTCGGTCACGCAGCCCGATGGCACCGTTACCATGCTGGGGTCGGGGCTGGGTTCGGATCTTTACGGCATCATCGACCGCCCCGCCGCAATGCAGCAGGGTTTCGCCTATTCCGATTCGATGCGCCAGGCCGCGGCGCTGGGGCTGGTCTGGACGGTCGAAAACATCCTGGAATATGCAAAGAACCCCAAGCGTTTCCTGCGCGATTTCACGGGTGACCCGAAGGCGGAAGGCACCATGGTCTATGCCCTGGTCAAGGGTCAGGACGATCTGATCGACTATCTGCGGGCGGCCGGGCCACAGCAACCCTGAGCCGCACCGCCTGCGCGCTGTCGCGGGCGATATTT
>Ga0326597_10001839_pt1 | contig 32795 bp, 33 predicted proteins | sample RVTome_12_FD_203789 | JGI IMG/M metagenome (GOLD analysis project Ga0326597, IMG submission 203789) | Soil microbial communities from uranium-contaminated site in the Upper Colorado River Basin, Wyoming, United States - RVT100D185 | ecosystem: Environmental > Terrestrial > Soil > Contaminated >...
GCGCTGTTCGAGGAAAAGCATGATTCGTACCCCTCAAGGGGGCCTTGAGGAAAATTATTGGCGATTGGCGAGCCCTGATCGCAGCAAGGCCTCCCCGCCTTTCGCCTTTCGCCTTTCGCCTTTCGCCACACTCGTCACCCCTCGCGCTTCATCGCCCGCGGTATACTTTGGCGCCATGACTACGCAAAACGAAGAGCTCGCGATCGGCCTCGTGTCCATCAGCGACCGCGCCTTCCAAGGCGTGTACCAAGACGAGGGCATCCCGACGCTCGAGGAATGGTTTGAGCAGGCGCTCGCTGCGCCCAAGTGGCGCACGGTAACGCGGCTGATCCCCGACGAGCAGCCGGCGATCGAGGCGGTGCTCAAGGAACTGGTCGACCGCGAGCGCTGTCACCTCGTGCTCACCACGGGCGGCACCGGGCCGGCGCCGCGCGATGTCACGCCCGAGGCGACGCTGGCGGTGGCCGACAAGGTGATGCCCGGCTTCGGCGAGCAGATGCGGCAGGTGAGCCTCCAGTTCGTGCCGACCGCGATCCTCTCGCGGCAGGTGGCGGTGATCCGCAAAGGAGCGCTGATCATCAACCTGCCGGGGCAGCCGAAGGCGATCCGCGAGACCCTCGAAGGACTCAAGGACGCCGCAGGCAAGACCGTGGTGAGCGGGATATTCGCGGCCGTGCCTTATTGCATCGATTTGATCGGCGGGCCGTACATCGAGACCAATGAAGCGGTCGTGAAGGCATTCCGCCCGAAGTCGGCCATCCGGCAAGAGACCGGAAAATAGCCGGTAGAGTAGAGGAGGAAGCGGTGTCGCAAGGTAACACCGCCCCTCCCCCTGGTCGAACCGGACGGGCAGGTCTTTCGCATCCGGCTCTCATGCAGGCATTCGCCGCCGCAGGCTATGCGCTCATAGAAAGAAAGGTCGGGGGTCAACGCTTGACCTTATAGGGTAGGCGTATTCGCATCCCGGCATGTCCCGTCCGCTGCGTGTGGAGTTTGCCGGCGCGTTATATCACGTCACCGCGCGCGGCAATGCGCGCGAGGACATCTTTCGCGATGATGCGGACCGCGCAACGTTTGTCGAACTGCTCGGCCGCGAAATCGCCCAGCAGCGCTGGCGACTCTACGCCTACTGCCTGATGAGTAATCATTCGGTCTTTCGCGCAAAGCGGTGCTCGACCGCCGCCATGCGCAGGCGTACCGTTGCGCGGTTTATCTGCTGCGGCGGGTGGCGAACGAACCGATCGCCGAGGTAGCGCGGCGTGCCGACATATCCGCGCCACGGGTATCCCAAATTCAGGCCGAGGCAAAAAACTCCCAGCCCCAAGGCCCGATGCGGATGCTGCTGGATCGCTATAAGGTAACGCGTTGACCCCTTTGTTCCTTTGACCCCTTTGTTCCTTTCGCATTGCCCCACCGGTTCAGCCGTGGCAAGATGATTGGACACTTCTTCCACAGTCTCGTCATGCTATTGACAACTGCTGGCGCGCCATGGAGCTAAACCTTGCAGGAAGGATCGCGGTCATCACCGGCGGCAGCCGTGGAATTGGGCGCAGTGTTGCCCTTCGGTTGGCGGACGAGGGATGCCACGTGGCAATCTGCGGTCGCTCTCCTGAAGATCTTGCGAGTGCAGCGGAGGAGCTTCGTAGTCGCGGAATTTCCGTGGCAACATCAGCGACCGACGTATCTCAGCAAGGCGCGGTCGAGCGATTCATTGGAGAAGCGGTAGCCTCATTGGGTGCCATTGATCTCCTGGTTGCCAACGTGGGTGGCTCGGCGGGCGCCGGGCTACTCGAAGCGACATTGGAAGACTGGAAGCACACATTCGATCTGAACGTGTTTCACGCGGTCAGCGCTATCCGTACAGTAGTGCCCTATATGCAACAACGGGGTTGTGGCAGCGTCCTGATAGTCTCCTCGATTTCAGGGTGGACGCCCGTGGGTCGCCGCGCTCAGTATGCGACAGCCAAAGCGGCGGAGATTCACTTGGCCCATTCGTTGGCCAGAGAGCTTGCGCCTTACCGCATTCGCGTTAACGCAGTGAGCCCCGGCTCCGTCCTCTTCGAGGGTGGCGCCTGGGCCCGCTTTCGAGAAGCGGAACCGGAAGCTTTCGCCAAGTTCGAGCGCGAGGAGCTTCCTTGGGGGAGATTGGCGACGCCGGAGGAGGTGGCGGATGTCGCTGTTTTCCTGCTCTCAGATCGCGCTCGCTGGATCAACGGGGCGAACATTCCAGTCGATGGCGCACAGAGGAATCCTTCGGCGTGGTGAGCAAGCCCATGACAAAGCGCCGCACACCGATGCACAGCAGCGTCACGCATTTTGCGTGCGAAAAATGCGCGCCGCTGCTGTGCACGGATGAGCTCATCGTCAATCTGTTCGATCATTGAATCTCTCGGCGCGTTCGGTGGTTTAATATTGTTTTTGAAATTCTTGGCGGTTCAATGCTGATTTTGGATTTCCTGGCGGTTGAATGGAACAGTTGCTCGAAACGATCGAAGTGGAAACGGCGAAAAACCCGTCCGCCGCGGTAATCTGGATGCACGGCCTCGGCGCCGATGGCAACGATTTCGTGCCGGTCGTCAATGAGCTCGACCTCTCGGGCGCGCCGCCGATCCGGTTCGTTTTCCCCCACGCGCCGATGCGGCCGGTAACCATCAACAACGGCTACATCATGCGCGCCTGGTACGACGTCTCGCTCGGCGATCTCGAGGGCAACTCGCGCAAGGCGGACGAGCGCGGCGTGCGCGGCTCGCAGGCCGCGATCGAAGCTTTGATCGCGCGCGAGACCGGGCGCGGAATAACGCACGAGAAGATTCTCCTGGCCGGATTCTCGCAGGGCGGCGCGATGGCGCTGCAAACAGGATTGCGCCATGGGCAGCGCCTTGCCGGCGTGATGGCGCTTTCCACGTACCTGCCGCTCGCCGAGAGTTTCGCCGCCGAGGCTGCGCACGAGAATGCGAAGACGCCGGTCTTCATGGCGCACGGCACGCTCGATCCAGTGGTGCCGCACGCGATGGGCTCCCGGTCGCGCGACCTGCTGAAGCAGGCGGGCTACGACATCGAGTGGCGCGAGTACCCGATGCAGCACTCGGTATGCCTGGAAGAACTCGGGGATATCGGGGCCTGGCTGCGCAAAGTGCTGGCGAAGCGCGGGGCGTGATCCGCGGGCGCCCGCGCTGGCATCAGTTCTCGACGCGCCGCCGGCGCTGCAATTCGGGCAGTTTCCAGTCGACCACCGGCACTCGCGTTGGGCCCGCTCTTGCACTGAACCCCCGTCGAGCCCGATCGGAAAGAACGGGTTCTCCAGACCGGCCGCGTCGCGCCCGGCCGCTGCCGGGCTGGACAAGGATAACGCGTCAGCCCGCCCGCCACATCACTTTGAATCGCGCCCAGTCGAAGTCCTCGCCGCCTTCCGCGAGCTTCGACGGTATCAGCAGGTAGGTTTTTGATCCCGCGGTCATCTTGAGGCTGTCGCGCGAATTGTAGATGCCCGCGCGCATCACCACGCCCACCTCGCCGCTGCGGTCCGGGGAGGTCGACAGCAGGATCGCCGGCTCCGTCTCCTGTCCGTCGCCGAGGCTGCCGCCGCCGGCAGCGGCAAGCGTCACCGGGATCGCCGTCCGGGACAGGAGCTGCATGCCGACGCGGCGCTGCTGGTGCTCGTCGCGCGTCACGCGCCGGATCACGCCCACACCCCAGTGACGCTCTGTCTCCCCGCGCACCCCGATCAGGCAGCCGATGTGCACCCAGTCGCTCTGCTGCGCCGGAACGATCGCCCCGCACCCGCTCTCGCTCACGTTGTCCGCGATCCAGCTCTCCACTGTCGGCTGCCCCCTGAAATCGAGATCATCGGCTGCGGTCGGATTGACCGTCTTCAGCACATCGTTTAGGCCGGGAACGACGGTGAGGCGCGTCACCATCCGACGGCGCTCCGACCCGCGGGCGGGCGGCTGGTCCGCCCAGTACACCGCAAGATGCTTCATCGCGCCGATCGCCGCGTCCTTGTCGTGCTGGCCGCCGATGTAGCCCTCCGGCGGCAGCGCTCCGGTCTCGACGAGCTGGTCGAGCAGCCGCTTCAGTTCGGGAAACGCGGCACCAGCGCCAAAAAAGCGCATGGTGGGTTTCGCCGCATCGCGCCGCATCAGGCGCGCGGGCGGCATCGACGAGGCGAGGTCGAAATAGTAGTTGGCGCCCGCCGCCGGGTTTGCTTCAAGCCGGAACGTCGGGCCGAAATGCGCGACCAGGCGCTCGGCGATCTCCTGGCACCGCGGCGTCAGAGCGTCGGTCGAGGACGCCGAAAGCATCAGCGGCTTGAGGAATTCGTGCTTCACGGAGCCCGTGCCGCGGGCGCCGGGGTAGATCGCGATCTCGCTCTCCACGAATCTGCCCTGCTCCGCGACCTGGTAGAGACGCGAGAGCTCCCGCCAGATGCGCGGCTCGACCTGTCCGTAGCGCAGCAGAATCCACTTTATCTGCAGCGTGAGCGTATGCATCGCGCGCGCGACGATCATCGGCAGGTTCTTGCGCACCCCGGCGGCGCTCGAATCCCGGAGCGAAAGGCACTGCAGGTAGCCGTCCCCCAGAAGCTTCCAGAAATCGAACATCGCGGTCCACAGGCGGTTCTCCTGAGCTTTCTGCTGGCGCGGCGTCGCCAGATAGTCCTGGGTGAGCTTGCGCTGAGGGTTCTTCGCCGCGCCGTCGAGCAGATCGAGCAGCTCGAAGCGGCGGCTGGCGCCGAAGCCATCGGTGCGGCTCACCGAATCGAGCCACTTGACGATCTCCTCCAGCGCCGTCAGAGCGTCGGCCGGCAGCTCATCGACGATCGCGCGCGCCTGCCGGGCGTCGGCCATCGGGTGATCGACTTTGCTGCCTGTGAGCCACTGGAGCATGGGGCCTTGATGCGCGGCGCATCGCGCGCGCTGCTTGATTGCCGGATGCGGAGAATTCTAGCCAAAAAGAGCGCGTCCCCGCCAGCCTGCTGTTCTTGGCGCACCGGAATCAGCGCACGGCCGCCGCGCGCCCCCGCGCCACGTCGAGGCCTGCGATGATCACAATGCCGATCACAAAATAGCTGCCCGTCACGAGCATCGCGAGCCGGTGATCGCCGCCCGTGACCCAGGCGACGATGCCGTAAGTGACCGGGCCGAGGATGGACGAGAGTTTCACGGCGAGGCCCCACAAGCCGAAAAACTCCGCGGTGCGGGCCGGCGGGCTGAGATATCCGACCAGCGCACGGCCGGCCGACTGGCTCGCGCCCATGCACAGCCCAACCAGATTGGCTGCGACCCAGAACATGGCGAGGCTCGTCGTGTGCCATACGATCAGCACCGTGGCGATCCAACCGATGAGCGTAACCACGATGGTGCGCACGTGACCAAGCCGGTCCTGTACGTGCCCGAAAAAGAACGCGCCGACCGCGGCGGTGACGTTCACGACGAGAATCAGCATGATGGTGTCGCGCGAGCTGAAACGCATCACCTGGCCGGCGTAGACCGCGGCGAGCGCGATCACCGTCTGGATGCCGGCCTGGTAGAAAACCACGCACACGAGGAAGCGCCACAGGTCCCTGTAACGCCGCGCGTGGGCAAGCGTGTCCTTCAGCCGCGCGAATGCCGCGCGCACCGCGCCGGCCGGCGCGGCAGAGGCCGTGGCGCGCTCGCGCAAGAAGAAAAAAGTGGGCAGGCTCGCCACGGCGAAGATCACCGCGGTAATCAGCATCGTCACCGGCACGAACTCGGTTGCCGTATCACCCCGCGCCTGCGCGCGGTCGACATAGGCGAGCGAGGCGCCCAGCGCGACAAGGCCGCCGCAATAACCCAGGCTCCAGCCCCACCCCGACACGCGCCCGATTGCCCGCCCGCGAGCGATCTCGGGCAAGAATGCAGCGACCAGGTTCTCCCCGCTGCCGAAGAAGAAATTGGAGGCAATGATCAGCGTCATCGCCAGCGCCACGTCGCCGCGGCCGATCGTGGCAAGCGCCGCGGTGAACAGCACGCAGCCGGCGGTGGTGGCGCCGAGCAGCCGCTTCTTTGCGGCGCGTGCGTCGGCATAGGCGCCGAGCGCAGGCGCGGTCACGATGATCAACGCGTACGAGACGCCGAGCGTCGCCGTCCAGGCAAAGGTCGCCCACGGCGCGTTGCCCGCGACCACCGCGACGAAATAGGCGTTGAATACCGCGGTGATGACAACCGTCGTGTAGCCGGAGTTGGCGAAATCGTACATCGCCCACGACCACGCCTCTCGCGGGCGCACGCCTTCGGCAAGGCTCGACTCACGGATTTCCGCCACCAGGGCTTTCTCCCCAAAGTCCGTCAAAAACCAGCGCCGCAGAGGACCTCGATACCTCTATCGAGAGTTACGCGGCTGCAACCCGTTCCAAAAATCGTCGAAGATCAATAAAGCCGCCGATGGATTCTTTTTAATACCCCCTTGAGGGGTACGCCGATAAACGCCGATGAAAAACGACACCCCAAAACCAGAAAACAGCCAGGATCAACGGCGTCAAAAACGCAAGAAACCCGGAAGCTCTGTCTACCGGGCTCTTGATCTAGATTTTATCGGCGTCTATCGGCGCTCATCTGCGGCTCATTCCTGGTTTTCTTGACCGATTCCAGGCTTTGCTTGCGTGTCGCCTCAGATGACCCCCCGCTCGCGCAGGCCCTTCTGCGCCTCGGCGTCGTAGCCCAGCCGCCCGAGAATCTCCGCCGTGTGCTCACCCAGCTCGGGGCCCACCCAGCGCGTGTCGCCCGGCGTCGCGGAGAGCCGCGGCACGATGCCTGGCAGTTTCAGCGGCTTGCCGTCCTTCAGCGTGTGCCGGCGGATCATGCCGCGCGCCTGGAAGTGCGGGTCTTGCGCGATGTCGGCGATGCTGTAGATCCTGTCGCTCGGGACCTCCGCCTTCTCCAGCACCGCCAGCACGTGGTCGAGGTCGTGCTGCGCGACCCAGCCGCCGATCACCTGCTCCAGCTCCCCGGTGCGCGCAACACGCCCGTCGTTGTGCGCGAGCGCCGGATCGTCGGCGAGGTCGGGCCGGCCGATCGCGCGCATCATGCGCTTGAAGATCGAATCGGCATTGGCGCCGATTACCACGAATTTCTCATCGCGCGTGACGTAAGTGTTGGACGGCACGATGCCGGGCAGCGCCGAGCCGGTGCGCTCGCGCACCATCTGGAACAGGTCGTACTCGGGCAGCACGCTTTCCATCAGGTTGAACACGGACTCGTAGAGGGCGACGTCGACGTACTGCCCGCGCCCGCCGTTCGCGTTGCGGTGATGCAGCGCCATCATCGCACCAATGACGCCGTGCAGCGACGCGATCGAGTCGCCGATCGAGACGCCCACTCGCACCGGCGGCCGGTCGGGGTAGCCGGTGATGTAGCGCAATCCCCCCATCGACTCGCCGATGGCGCCGAAGCCCGGGCGGTCGCGGTACGGGCCGTCCTGGCCGAAACCGGAAAGCCGCACCATGATGAGCCGCGGATTCACTTTCGACAGGTCGTTCCACCCTAGCCCCCATTTCTCCATCGCGCCGGGGCGGAAATTCTCGACCACGATGTCGGCATCGCCGGCGAGCCTGCGCACGATGTCCTGCGCCTCGGGCGCCTTGAGATTGAGCGTCACCGACTTCTTGTTGCGGCCCTGCACGTACCACCACAGCGAGGTGCCGTTGTAGAGCTTGCGCCACTTGCGCAGCGGGTCGCCGACGCCGGGCGGTTCGATCTTGATCACCTCGGCACCGAATTCGGCGAGCAGCCGCGCGCAGAACGGGCCGGCGATCAGTGTGCCCAACTCGACCACTTTGACGCCCGCGAGCGGCCCCGGGCCCTGCTTCTCAGCCATCGTCTCCTCAGGGACAGACCACGATTTTCGAGCAGACCGCGATTCGTGGACAGTGCGCCGGCGTCGGTTCGACGGCCACAGCGAACGCCGGGAAATCGTGGTCTGTCCCTGAGTATATGAGCGCCGTGTGAGGTTGGGAAGCCGATGCGCTTCGCATAGAATAGCCGATTACCCGAAGGGGCATGATTGCCGTGGCAAGCGAATCGCTGTTCACGATACTGTCGCGCCAGCCGTGGTGGCTATCGGTGCTGGTGGGCGCGCTGCTGTTCGCCGCCCTGCAGCTCATCTTCCCGGCGCTCGCGCCGTTCGTCGCGCTGCCGTTCCTCGGCATCGGCGCGTGGCTCGCGTGGAAGCAGCTTCGCGCCGGCCTGCCGCTCAACGTACCCGAGCGGCTCGCGAAGCTCCGCGCGATGCCATGGGAGAACTTCAGCCTCGTGGTGAGCGAGGCCTACCGCCGCCGGGGCTACACCGTCGAGCCGTCGAAGTCCGGCGCGTTCGATTTCCTGCTGAGCAAGGACAACCGCGTGACGCTGGTGCAATGCCGCCGCTGGAAGGTGAATCGAGTGGGCGAAGGGCCGCTGCGCGAACTCAACCAAGCGATAGAAAAGCAGGACGCCTACAACGCCGTCGCCATCGCCGCGGGCGAGTTCTCGGAGAAAGCGCGCGCGTTCGCCGCCGCCACACCGATCACGCTGGTAAGCGGCGCCGAGCTGGTCAAGCTGGTCGGCAGGCTCGAGAAGCGGCGCCTGCGCTGGTGGATGCCCTAGGAGTTTGTCGGCCTTGGCGCCGGCAAACTCCTGATGCAAAACCGGCGCCCAAAAAAATGCAAAAAAGAATGACGGATATGGCACAGGATTTACAGATGCATCTTGGGGATCGACCTTGACCTTATCGGCGTTTATCGGCGGATTCGATTCATTGATCTTCGACGATTCTTGAGATGGGTTCTAACACGAGTGCTCAGAAGCCCTTTCGATCCAATCCTGTTAACCCTGTCCAATACGTCTTTGATTTACACGTCTTGTCAGCGGCGCGGCGAAAACCCGCGCAACCGTAATCCGCGCCCTCCCGCCTGTCGCCTGTCAGCGACAGGGAAAAATTTGAACCCTCAGGCAGATTTCGTGTGCGCGTCTTGAACCCCGCCCTGATCGCCGGCGACGCGAGATGCATCGCGAAGCCGGCCAGCACGATGAAGACCCACGCCACCACAGTAACAAATGTCGAGCGCGATGGCTGCGCGGGGGGTGGCGCCGTTCGGGCTCACGGCGTTTCCGCAGAGAGCGGCCTCGACGCCGTCTTCAGCGCACCGATCGCGGCGAGCGCGCCCCTTACGTCTTCTATTCCTTCGGGCGACAGCGGCGCCTGCGGCGGCAGCGGAACCCCGACGGCATAACCCTGCAATTCGAGCCCGCCCTTGATACACGCGGCGAGGTTGTACTGGGCGAACGCCTGGTTGAGCGCCCAGAGGGGGCGCTGGCGATCCATCGCCGCGGCCCAGTTCCCCTGCCGGCACAGTTCGTAGAGCTCAACGCTTTGCCGCGGCGCGACGCACGCGGGCCCCGCCATCCAGCCCACGCCGCCGATCAGCATGACGCAGGCCGGGATGTGCGCCGAGGCCGCGAACACCCTCAGGCGGCCTTCGACCCGATTGATGATCGACAGCAGGCGCCCCGTGTTGAACGACGCGTCCTTGATGTAGCGCACGTTCGGAATCCGGCTCAGCCGGTCGATCACCGGCAGGCTCAGGTCCGAGCGCTGGAAGTTCGGATTGGTGTAGAGCACGACCGGGATCGACACGCCCGCCGCGATCGCCTTGAAGTACTCGAATACGCCGTCGTCGGAAAGCGGGAAATACGCCTCGAGTATGGCGAGGATGCCGCTGCACCCAATGCGCTGGAATTCGCGCGCCTGCATCACGGCGTCAGCGATGGTGGTTGACGCGACGCCTGCCACGACCGGGACCCGCCTCTGCGCGGCGTGCACCACGACTTCCACGATGCGGCGGCGCTGCGGCCAGGTGAGATAGGCGAATTCGCCCGTCGATCCCAGCGGCGTCAACCCATGGACGCCGGCCTGGATGAGATCGTCGCACAAACGCTCCAGAACACCGGACTTTACCTCGCCCGAAGCATCGATCGGCGAGACGAGGTATGGGAAGACGCCTTGAAACTCCGCATTGTCCATCCCGGCCTCCCAGCCAGTGAATCGAACCCCGGCTAAGACGAGCCTGGCTGCGACCCGGCCGACCCCTCAGCCGAGAATATGCCCACAGAAAACAGTGTCAGACCTTGGCCGCCGCCCGGTTCTTCTCGACCCAGCCGTCGACCAGCTTGACCGTCTGATCGAGCACGTCGGACTGCATGCCCTTCTGCTTCGCCACCGCCTGCACCAGGCGGTCGACGCGCTCAATGTTGGGCGCGCCGGCAGCGAGCGCCCGCGCAGCGGAGGACGGACTTTGCAGCGACAGCGCCGCGCTGGCGTATTTCTCGAACGGCACCATGTCTTTCTCGGTCGCGCCGAGCGACACGCACAGCTTCACCACCCAGTCATACATCGCGCGCGAGGCCTCGAGGTCGGAATGCACGGCGTCCTTGATCGAGCGCATGCCGTCCTTCTGCACGCAGCGGTAGTTGCCCGCCATCAACATCGCCCACTTGGCAAGCGGCACGAACACCGAGTCGTGCACCTTGAGCTTCACCGGCAGCTCGAGCTTCGCACCGCCCGCGTCGAAGCGCGCCGCCTCGATGTCGGCCTCGAGCTGGCGCAGGATCGCGGTGTGCTGGTCGGAATCGAAGCGCGCCGACTTGAAATTGGTCGGCAGCCTGACCTGCAGCACGTTGACCTTCTCGTCCGGCGGTCGGAACGCCTGCGGGTCGGGGCTGCACAGCGTCATGAATTTCGGGTCGAAGCTGTCCCAGACGGTCGGGTCCGTGTAAGCGGCCTTGCAGGAATCGGTCGAAAGGCCGGGAATGCGCTTGAGATACGTGAGCGGCGGCATATTCATGATCGACATGCACGGCACCCTGGCTTTGGCCACGGCATCGAGCAGCTCGCGCACGCCGGGCGAGCGGTACTGCGGCTCCTGCATGGCGAGCGCCACGAGATCGTAGTCGCCCGGCTTGACCCCCGCGGTGCCGCCGGCGGTCACTGCGCCCGGCAGCTTCTTCGTATTGAGCTCGACGAGCCCCTCGCGGCCCTTCACCGGCAGGCGCACGACGGCGCCTTCCTCGTTGATCAGTTCCGCCTCGGCGGGCAGGCATATGAGGTGCACGGCGTGGCCCGCGAGCGCGAGCTTCGCGCCCAGCAACGAGCCGTAAGAGGCGCCCAGGATAAGGATGTCGTACTTGGCAGCCATCGGAAGGAACCCTCCTTGTTTTTGTCGGCGAAGCCGGCGGAATCAGCGGTCCCGGAGTGGGGCTGCGCCGTTTTCCCGCCGTGGAAATCTCTAATCGTAGTCCACCAGGCAGCTTCGGTGCAATCAAAATCCGGAGCAAGACACCGCGATGTGGAATTTACCGGCGGTTTGCCGGCGCATCGGGCTGCCAGAGATGCGCGCGCCAGCGCATGGCAATCAGCAGCGTGACTGCCAGGCCGATCAGGCAATACAGCGTGGCCGTGAGCGGATACCCGAGGCGCGCGATCAGCGGGCCGGAGATCAACAGCCCCGGCAAATTGCCGTAGATCGCCAGCATCCTGATTCCCATGACGCGGCCGCGGAACCGCACCTCCGAAGTGCGCAGCAGCATGGTAGCCATCGGGATCTGGCCCATGCTCTGGGCGCATCCGGCAACCATGAGGGCAATGATGCCGGCCGCCGGCGCCAGCATGTGCGCAAACGCGAGCAGCGCGACATACCAGCCCGCACAGGCGAATAGCATCACGCGCGCCGGACGCAGCGCGGCGCCGTGCCGGCTCATCGCGATCGACGCCATCAACGCGCCGGACGCCGCCCCGGCGACCATGTAGCCCAGCGTCGTTTGATCGGCGCGATATATCTCCTTCGCCACGTACGGCAAGAGCCCGGTCATCAGCGGGAAAGCGGTCAGGTTGAGGAGAAAGGCAAGGCACATCACCGCGAGCAAATGGGGCGTGCGCCATACATAAGCCAACCCCTCCTTGAGGTCGCGCCAGGGAGACGGCCGAGCGGGCAATTGCGCCGGCGAAGCGGGTGCCCGGGGCGCCGCGCCCACGGCGCCGGCCCTCCAGGTCAGCACGACACTCGCCGCATAAAGGCTCGCGACCACCAGATAGGCGGGTCCCATGCCGAGGGTTGCGACCAGCCCCGCGCCGGTCAACGCGCCGGCGATCCGCGCGGAATCCTGGGTGGTGCGCTGGATGCCCATCGCGCCCATCAACCGGTCGGCCGGCATGGTCTCGCCGACCAGGGCGACGCGCATTCCAATGTCGGAGGGGCGGACCAGGCCCATCGCCGCGGTGATGGCCAGCACGTGCGCCGGGGTCAGAATGCCGGTGAATGCGAGGATCATGACGGTCGTGGCGAGCGTCGCGTAGACGCCGCGCATGGCGCACAGCACATTGCGCAGCCCGAGCCGGTCGCCCATCACGCCGAACATCGGTGCGAGCAAGGTGCCGATGTAAAGGAGCGACGCGAACACCGTGAGCAGCAGCACCGACCGGGTTTCGACCAGCACGTACCAGCCGAGGATCAGCGTCTCCATTTCGAACGCCCACGACGTCGCCAGATCGGCCGGCCATTGAAACCGGAAGCTGCGGACGCGGAACGGCGCAAGCGCTGGGACGCGCGGGCTGGCGTTCAGCACGGCCCACCGCGCCAAATTCGCCCGCATGGGGAGCGGAACGACCTTGTCATAAGGACCTTGTTCTTGTCGGAGGCGGACAACGAATAGATTAAACCGCCAAGCCCGCCCAAAGCTTGATTTGTTCGTGTTCTTGTTTTCGTTCTTGCTCTCTTGGCGGCCTTGGCGGCCAAATCCGGTTTTCCACCGCGGGCCCTTCGGCGCGCCGGGCGGTCAGTCTCCCACGGCCCGCGTCACCGCGCGCGTGTTGCCGAAACAGGGAACGTAGACCGAATGGGTGCCGGGTCCGCCCGCGACGACGAAATAAACATGGTCCGGGCTCGTCGATATCGGCAGCATGGTGTCGGCGGTGAGGCTGCCCAGCTCCTCGGTGCGCGAGGCGCGGGCGCGCTCCATTTCCTTGGCGCTCAGCCGCCCGGCGCGCATCTTCGACCGCTCCCACAGCTCGCGCTTCACGTCGTTCTTGCTCCAGCCCATGCGCTTGAATATGTCGGCATGCTCGGTGGACAGAATCAGCCACGGCTCTCCGCCGTGCACGTACTCGTTGCTGGGCGGGTGCACCATGGTCTCCGCGATGACCCGTGCAAGCTCGGCGCCGGCCTTGGCGTGGGTATTCATATTCATCGTGCCCTCGGCGCCGACCACCGTCACCGTGCTCTCGCCGCGCGCGTAGCCGCGCTCGACATGGAGCGGCTCCCACGGGTTCGCCGCCTCGTTCTCGGCGCAGCAGAACGTGTATTTCGCCGGCTGCCCATGGGTTGCGCGGTCCATCTCGCCCGGGAGCGCGCCGCCGATGTTCTGCAGAATGAGCCGCATCGCCCGGCCGATCGTCGCGTTGGCCCAGGCGCCCTGCCCGATGCAGTTGAAGGTCGCATTGACGCCGAGCCGCTGCGCGACCGGGCCGTTGATCACGAGCCACACCGCGACCGGGTTGGTGGTTGCCTGCATGCCCTGCAGGTTGAACTGCGGCTCGGCGACTGCCCCCGTCGCGGCGATCAGCAGCGGCAGATATTCCGGCTCGCAGCCCGCGAGCACGGCATTCACCGCGATGCGCTCGACCGTCGCCGCGCCGTAGCCCGGCGCAATCTTCGCCACCAGATCGTGTCGCGCGCGTGGCGTGCCGCACAGCATGCGCTCCACCCGTTCGGCGGTCGGCGGGATGATGGGAAGACCGTCGCCCCAGCGCCGCTCGCGGTAGAGCCGGTTGATGGCTTCAAGATCATCCGGCACCTCGAAGGTCGTGGCGGCGTCGGCGGCGGCCCTCATTTCGCGCCCTCGCTCACCAGGGCCGCGATCTGCTCGGCGCACTTCTGCGCGATCTCGCGCACCTCCTCGCGCGTGCGCGAGCCGAACGGATGCGGGATGACGGCGATCGGCAGGCCGGCGTTGCCGAGCGCGCGCGCCTGGGCGCGCCCAAGGGTCTCGAACGCGGTCGAGCACACGGTCACGCCCGCCTTGCCGCGCTTCGTCACCTCAACACTGTCGTGGACACTCCACGACGCGCACGACCCTCAGTCGCCGGAGCCGGCGATCACCACGTCGCACTCGCCGGACAGCGCCGCCACCACTTCGGGCCTGACGGGAATCGACGCCGAGGTCTTGCGGCGCTTCACCACTCGCGCGACCCCGTACTTGCCGATCAGCACCTCCGCGAGGTCGTCGACCAGGTGGTTGAAGTTCGGCTTGGCGTTGTCGATGAAGCCGACCACGGCGCCGGCCAGCGCCGTGCGCGCGCCCTTCGGCGTGCCGCCCGCATCGCCGCGCGGCGCGGTGGGGTCATATAGCGTTACGGTTGCTGTCATGTCTTTCTTCCCAAACGTTAACACTGCGTAGCAAGAACAACTGAACCGCCAACACCCAAGGCCGCCAAGAAAAGCCGATGAACAAGAATTGAATCGATCTGCGACCACACCCAGGCGCCAGAAACAGGAGAAGGGACAAGCACGGACTTAATTGACGAACACCAGCGGCGGCTGCGCCACCAGCGTGATCGGCCGCGCCGCGCGCTGGGGATGGGCCGCGGCCGCCGATGCCGGCCGCGGAAATGCGCCCGCCGCAACGCCGACCAGCAACGCCGCGACCGCTGAAAGCAGATATCGATGCACGCCGATTCTCCTCTCTCCGTATCGCACCGCGGACGAAACGCCGGCAGCGCTCGCCACCATCTGGACGCGGGCGGGGCCCCGCCATGTGGTCATGGGCGATTCTAGCGCAGCGCTGCCTGCGGGAAACAGCAGATCCTGCGAGATCGTAACCGCAATATGGGCCCGCCGCGCCCGCGCCGGGAGTATGCGCGGCAGAAACCTGCCGCGGTAATGTTGGTCGAATACGGCGGTGTAGCAAGGGGAGAAGGGCTGATGAGGCCCGACAGATCCAACGCCTCAACCACGTCCCCTACGTAGCGCGCCAGACGATCCTTGGGCAGCCACTCCTGCACCGAGGGCGGCAGCCAATGCGCAGTATCGCGGTCCACCCGTATGCGTCGCCTCATCAGCCATGCCTCTCGATCAACCTGTCCCGCCTGCCGAACCTGCCAGCCCCATTCCGGATGACAGCAACCCGCTACCCTCCGCCTTTCCATTTAGCAGCTTGTCGGGGCAGCGAAAGCCCGGCAAGCTGCTAGGGCGTCTTCGGGTCGATGGGCGTCAGGCGCGCCACATCGAAGAGGCTCTCCATATGCGCCGCCGCGGAAAACAACGCCGCCTCGCCGCGCGGGCGTCCGATTACCTGCAGCCCGATCGGCAGCCCGCTCTTCGTGAAGCCGAACGGCAACGCCATCACCGGACACGCCGTCACCGTCACCGCGCAGGTAAGGACGAGCCAACCCATGTAGCCTTCGAATTTCACGCCGTCGAGTGACTCCGGATAGCGCATGTCGACGTCGAACGGCGGCAGGAGCACCGAGGGGCAGATCAGATAATCGTACGTGTCGAAGAAGCGCGCGGCCCGCCGCACGATTTCGCCCTGCGCGATCTCCGCGGCGACGACATCCTCGAGCTTGAGACCAAGGCCGTATTCGGCGTTCTCGACGACTTCGGGCTTCAGCACGTCGCGGTACTTCGCCAACAGCGGCGCGATGCGCGCAATGTAGACCGCGCCGCGCAACACGAGAAAATTCCTGCCCGCGTCCGCAAGGTCCGGATGCGCCTCGTCCACGGCAACGCCGTCGCCCGCGAGCTTCTCGGCCGCAGCCCGGACCGCGGCGCGGACTTCGCGGTCGACCACCGGCGCGACGCCGAGATCGGCGCTTACCGCCACACGCGCCGGGCGCTGCGGGTGGGCCGCCGCGGTGGAGAAACTCGGATGCGGCCCGACCTGCGAGAGCGGATCGAGCGAATGGAATCCCGCCTCGGCATCGAACATCAGCGCTACGTCAGCGACGTTGCGCGCCATCGGCCCCTCGACCGAGAGCGGGTTGAACGGCTGCTTCTGCGTGCGCGGCACCATGCCCGGACTCGGCCGCAGGCCCGTCACGGAGCAAAAACTCGCGGGGGTGCGGATGCTGCCGCCGAAGTCGCCACCAGTTGCGAGCCACACCTGTCCGGCGGCGAGCGCCGCTGCCGCACCGCCGGAGGACCCGCTCGAAGTCATGCGCGTGTCCCACGGGTTGAGCGTCGCGCCAAAAACGTCGTTGAACGTGTTGCCGCCGGCGGCGAACTCGGGAAGGTTGGTCTTGCCGATGACCACCGCGCCGTTCGCCTCCAGCCGCTGCACCACGACGTCAGAGGCGGGTGCTATCCGGTCGGCGTAGACGCGCGAGCCGGATGTGCAGCGCACGCCCGCGACGTCGGTGTTGTCCTTCACCGCGACCGGCAGTCCGTGGAGGTAGTGCGCCGGGGCGTCGGTCAGGGGATTTTCCTCGAGCCGCCGCGCGTGCTCGCGGGCACGCTCGAGACAGAGGGTCACCACCGCATTGATCTTCGGGTTGGTCTCCTCGATGCGCGCCGCCGCCACGTCGATCAGTTCGCGCGGCGACACCTCGCGGCGCTTCAAGAGCTTCACCGTCTCGGTTGCGCTGAGTCTCCACAGGTCCGACATCATCTTCCCCGGTTCTCGGTTTGGGTATCGCGGTGGGGCGCGCGGCCGCGCACAGGATGGAATAGTAGCAAAAGCGGTAGAATAAACGCGCGCGGCCGCGCCAAAACCAGAACGCAGGAACTCCGCATGAAAGTCTCCGATTCCACCCCTGCCCGCTCGGGCGTGCAGCCTCGGAAGTATGGGTCGCAAGATAACAACGGCTCGCCGTCGGCTGCCCTCGCGCCTGCGCGGTCGCATCCCCAGGGGGCCCCTGCGCCACGCTCCGGCGCGCAGCTTTTGGTCGATGCCCTCAAGGTCCACGGAGTGGACATCGCGTTCGGCGTGCCCGGCGAGTCCTACCTCGCCGTGCTGGATGCGCTGCACGACGCACGCGACCAGATCAAGTTCGTGATCTGCCGCCAAGAGGGCGGCGCCGCCAACATGGCGGAGGCCTACGGCAAGCTGACGGGCAGGCCCGGCATCTGCTTCGTCACCCGGGGACCCGGCGCATCCAACGCCGCGATCGGCGTGCACACCGCCCACCAGGACTCCACCCCGATGATTCTCTTCATTGGCCAGGTGGGCAACGAGGTGGTCGAGCGCGAAGCGTTCCAGGAAGTCGACTACCGCCGCATGTTCGGCCAGATGACGAAGTGGGTCGCCCAGATCGACCGCGCCGACCGCGTGCCCGAATACCTGAGCCATGCGTTCCATACCGCGGTCTCGGGCCGGCCGGGACCGGTGGTGCTGGCGCTGCCCGAGGACATGCAGATTGCGACCGCGTCGGTCGCGGACACCCAACGCTACCAGCCGGTTGCGGCCCACCCGGGCGACGCCGACATGCACCAGTTGCGCGAGATGCTCGCCAAGGCGAAACGCCCGCTGGTGATTGCGGGCGGCGGCGGCTGGAGCCGGCCGGCTTGCGAGGACCTCCTGGCGTTCGCCAAGGCGTTCAACCTCCCGGTGGGCTGCTCGTTCCGCGCGCAAGACCTGATCGACAACCGGGACGCGCACTACGTGGGCGACGTGGCGGTAGGACTCAACCCCAAGCTCGCCGAGCGCATCAAGGCCTGCGACCTGCTGCTGGTGATCGGCGCGCGGCTGGGCGAATGGACGACGGTCAATTACACGCTCATCGACATTCCGCGGCCCAAGCAGAAGTTCGTGCACGTGCATCCGGGCGCCGAGGAACTGGGACGCGTCTATCAGGGCGACCTGTTGATCAATTCCGGAATGCCGGAGTTTGCCTCGGCAGCGCGCCGGCTGCCGCCGCTGAAGCCCGCGTGGGGCCAGTGGACCAGGGACGCGCGCGCCGATCTCGAAGCCTGGCAGCAGCCGGTGAAGACCCCAGGCAAACTCAATATGTCGGAAATCGTGAACTACCTGGGCAAGCGGCTGCCGCCCGAGACGATTATCGCCAATGGCGCCGGCAATTTCTCGATCTGGGTGCATCGCTTCTACCGGTACACCGGTTTCCGCACGCAATTGGGGCCCACCAGCGGCGCGATGGGCTACGGCGTGCCTGCCGGTATCGCGGCGAAGCTCGTCCACCCTGACCGCCCGGTGCTCGCCATTGCCGGCGACGGCGATTTCCTGATGACCGGCCAGGAGCTGGCGACCGCCGCGCAGTACGACGCGAAGGTGATCTTCCTCGTGGTGAACAACAGCATGTACGGCACCATCCGCATGCACCAGGAGCGCGAGTACCCGGGGCGGATCTCCGGCACCGAGCTCAAGAACCCGGATTTCGCGGCGCTCGCCCGCGCCTACGGGCTGCACGGGGAAACCGTCGAGGCGACCGCGGAGTTCGAGGCCGCGTTCGAGCGGGCGTGGAGCGCGAAGACATCGGCGCTGATCGAGGTCAAGATCGACCCGGATTCGATCACGCCGCGCACGACGCTGTCGGCGATTCGGGCCGAAGCGCTCAAAACCCGACAGAAGTAGCTGATGGTGCGGATTGATCATTCAGGCGCTCTGAATCCGGTGCATCCGCTCTACGTTGTAGGCCAGGCACACCCGGTCCGATTCGCCGCTTACGTGGTTGACGTCCCGCGGCAGGAACTGCCTGAAGCTCATCACCGAGTTGATGATGCCGATCACCGGCTCCGCCGTGTTCTTGCGCAAGGCATACACCGCGCGTCCTTCGCGAGTGTTCAGCCGGTGCGCCATCGCCGCCAGCGGCTCCGGGGGTGGGGGTTCGAGCGGTTCAGGCCCGAAGCGTTGCATCATGAACAAATCGGCTCATCACCAATGCCTCGTAAACCATGTGTCCTGCCTGCCTGACGTACCACCGTCATTCAGGTTGACGCCGACTCCTCCCAAACTGCACTTCCAATCAGCAGCTTGTCGCGCTTTCGCTGCCCCGACAAGCTGCCAGACAGAGCACGAGTCACAGATCACGCTTTTAGCTCTCCGCGATTCGAGTCCTTTACAGGAGCAAGGTCATGAGCAAACCAGCGGGCAAGATCGGCTTTATCGGCATCGGCGCCATGGGCGCGCCCATGGCGGGGCATCTCGCGAAGGCGGGCTTGCCGCTCGTCGTCTTCGACCGCGATGCAGCACGAATGAAGGCGTTCGCGCAGGAGCACAAGGTCGAGGCAGCCGCCGACCTCGCCGATCTCGGCCGTCACTGCGATACCGTGATAACCATGCTGCCCGACGGCAGGGCCGTGCGCGAGGTGCTGTGCGGCACGGGCGATAATTTCAAGGATTGCGTGGGCGCGGGGTTGAAGCGCGGCGCGCTCGTGATCGACATGAGCTCTTCGTCGCCCGTGAGCACGCGCGAGGTGGGTGCGCTACTGGAGGAACGCGGAGTGAAGCTGATCGACGCACCGGTCTCGGGCGGAGTGAAGCGCGCCGTCACCGCGGAGCTCGCGATCATGGTCGGGGGAGACGCGGGGGCTCTGGAAGCGTGCCGGCCGATCGTCGAAACACTCGGCAACCAGATCTTCCACGCCGGGCCGCTCGGCGCCGGGCACGCGATCAAGGCGCTCAACAACTATGTCTCGGCCGCGGGCTTGGTGGCCGCCTGCGAGGCAGTCATCGCCGGGCAACGCTTCGGCCTCGATCCGAACGTGGTGGTCGACGTCCTCAACGCCTCCTCCGGCATGAACAACACCACCAAGGTGAAGGTGAAGGCTTTCATGCTGTCGGGCAAGTTCAATGCCGGCTTCTCGACCGGGCTGATGGCGAAGGACCTGCGCACCGCGCTCGAGGTCGCCGAAGCGGTGAAAGGCCCTGCCGAAATGGCGCGCCGCACCGTCGCCATGTGGAACGAGGCGGAAAAGGCGATGGGCCCCGGCTCCGATCACACCGCGATGTTCAAGTTCCTCGACGAGCAGAGCGCGAAAAAGTGACCTGTGGTGATGGGCGCGCCAGGAGTTTGTCGGTCCTTGTCCCGCCAAACTCCGTAGGCACTCTACTTCCAGTCAAGGAATAAGAACTGTCGATCCGGTGGTCTTGCGGCCCTCGAGGTCGATGTGCGCTTGCGCCGCGTCCTTGAGGGGATAGGTCTGGTTGATCGAGATTTTCACCTTCCTGCTCTTCACCATCGCGAAGAGCTCGGATGCCGCCCTCACCAGGTCCTCGCGCTTCGCGGTGTAGGTCATGAGCGTCGGGCGCGTGACAAAAAGCGAGCCTTTCTGCGCCAGGATGCCGAGATTGACCGGCGGAATCGCACCCGAGGCGTTGCCGAAGGCTGCCATCAGCCCGAGCGGGGCGAGGCAGTCGAGCGAATCCATGAAGGTGTCTTTGCCCACGCCGTCGTACACCACCGGCACGCCCCCGCCCCTGGTGATCTCCTTCACCCGGTCGACGAACTTCTCCTTCGAGGTCACGATGACGTGCTTGCAGCCCGCCTTTTTCGCGACCGCCGCCTTGGCTTCGCTGCCCACCGTGCCGATCACGGTGGCGCCGAGCGCCTTGCACCACTGCGACAGTATCTGGCCCACGCCGCCGGCCGCGGCGTGGATCAGGACAGTGTCGCCCTTCTTGACGCGGTAGGTGCGGCGGCACAGGTACCACGCCGTCATGCCCTTCAGCATGATCGCCGCGGCGACCTTGTCGTCTATACCGCTCGGAATCTTCACCAGGCGCCCCACCGGACGGAGCAGCACTTCCGCGTAGGCGCCGATCGGCTGAGCATAGGCCACGTGGTCGCCGACCTTGAACTCCTTCACCTTTGGCCCGACCGCCTCGACCACGCCCGCCCCTTCCATCCCCAGCGTGAGCGGCAGGCTCACCGGATACATCCCCGTGCGTTGGTAGGTATCGAGATAATTCAGGCCGATGGCGGTGTTGCGCACGCGCACCTCACCGGCGCCGGGCTCGCCGACCGCGACCTGCTCCCAGCGCAACTTGTCCGGTCCGCCGGTTTCGTGAATTCGGATGGCATAGGGCATGGCATGTTCTCCTTTATTTGGTGGTCGTGGGGCCGCCCGCTTGGTGAACGACGGTAGAATTGGACTTGCGAATATAGCGCCCAACATCGAATGGATCAATCCAATCCTGCATTCGCGCGCGGACCGCTCACCGGCGTCCGCGTTCTGGACTTGAGCCGCATTCTTGCCGGCCCGTGGTCCGGGCAGATCTTCGCCGATCTCGGCGCCGAGGTGATCAAGGTCGAGCGCCCGGGCCGGGGCGATGACACCCGCGGCTGGGGTCCGCCGTTCCTCAAGGACAAGACAGGCAAGGAGACCGGCGAGGCAGCATATTTCCTGTCCACCAACCGCGGCAAGAAATCGATCACGCTCGACATCGCCAAGCCCACGGGCCAGGAGATCGCGCGCGGGCTGGCGAAGGTGAGCGACGCGCTGCTGGAGAACTACAAGGTCGGCGACCTCGAGCGCTACGGCCTGGGCTACGACGCGCTTTCGACGATAAATCCCCGCCTCGTCTACTGCTCGATCACCGGCTTCGGCCAGAGCGGGCCGTTCCGCGACCGCGCCGGCTACGACTTCATGATCCAGGGCATGGGCGGCTTGATGAGCATCACCGGCGAGCGCGACACCAAGCCCGGCGGCGGACCGCAGAAGGTCGGCGTCGCCATTGCCGACATCATGACCGGCATGTACGCGACGGTCGCCGTGCTATCCGCGTTGCACGAGCGGCAGACGAGCGGGCTCGGCCAGTACATCGACATGGCGTTGCTCGACGCCCAGGTTGCGTGGCTCGCCAACCAGAACATGAACTATCTCATCGGCGGAGAACCGCCCGCGCGCATGGGAAACGCGCACCCCAACATCGTGCCCTATCAGACATTTCAGACCCGGGACGGCGACCTGATCCTGGCCGTCGGTAACGACAACCAGTTCCGCAAGTTCTGCGAAGCCGCGGGCATCCCGGACCTGCCCCGCGACCCGTGCTTCGCCACCCACGTCGGGCGCGTGCGCAACCGCGACGCCTGCGAGGCCGCGATTGCGCCGGCGATCAAGCGCAGGACGACGGCGGAATGGGTCGCCCTGCTCGAGCCGCTCGGCGTGCCGTGCGGGCCGATCAACCGCCTCGACGAAGTGTTCGATAACCCGCAGGTAAAGCACCGCGGGCTCAAGATCGACGTGCCTCACCCGCTATCGGGAACCGTCCCGCAGGTGGCGAACCCGATCAAGTTCTCGCGCACGCCGCTCGCCTACGACACGCCTCCGCCGCTGCTCGGGCAGCACACCGACGAGATACTGCGCGGCGTGCTCGGCAAAAGCGACGCGGACATCGCCGAGCTGCGCGCGAGCGGGGTGATTTAGCGTCCGCCCGCGGTTTCCGCGATCAGCGCGCTTGACGCGCTGTGGTCGGATCTGCCGACCTGTCTTGTCGCCGGCGCCTCCCCGCTCTGGATGCCCACGTGGAGTCCGAACTTGCATCTCACTGCGACGGCGCCGGGCGGCCCGAAGGCTTCCTGTTACGTGCGCTCGGCGGTGTCCAGCGCCGCCAGGCGGCGCTGGCCCAACTCGAGGCCAAGCGGCGCCGCGCCGGCGTCCCGACGATGATTCTCGCCAGACGGCTCACAAACGCGGCTACCTCATGCGTGAATCCCGCTACGCGCTCCGCGCGGAGCACGTCCTCGATCGCGGCCTGCTTTTCGGCACTGCTCATATCGAGTCCGTTGATCTGCTCGATCAGGTTCTTCATCGAGTTAGTTTTACTAATGCATTTTTCCATCATCTACTCCTGGTGACTGATACCGGGCATATATTTGCTGTATTGCATCATTATAATAAGTATATCATTAATAAGTATGATGTTGCAATGCGATGCCACAGGCCGTCAATCTAGTGCAAAATAGGGTAGAGATCAAGCGACTTCTACTGACTAGATAGATTAGTTTTTGTACATTAAAAGGGGAAAGGGTCGGACGGGGCGCAATCCGCTGGCCGTCGAACCGGCGTTTGCTGCAGGCCGCGGCGGGCCGGAATACCCAGTAGTCTGCCGGCGTCAAGTCCGACCAACCCCTGGTCGGGGACGACCGGATTATCCGATCGAGAAGGACGCGACTCGTCATTTGCACCCGGTCGGGGGCATGGATGCGCTACCTGAGCATTGGGGATGAGCCGAATGCGGGTCTACGAAGACGGCCTCCTCTTCGGCACGCGGCATCGGGCGGACACCAGCCGCTGCCTGTCGGCCGTTGCCGGCACTGCCCGCGGGGGAACCGCTCAGTCGTGCGTGAGCGGCTTCCTGGTGAAGAGATAGTCCTTCAGCTCCTTAGAGAACGCCGGGTCCTTGCGGCGAATCCACTCGAGCACCATCGACGCGTGCTCTTTCTCCTCGTCCCGGTTGTGGGCCAGGATACCCTTCAGCACCGAGTCCTTGCACGCGTCGACGCGCTGGTTGTACCAATCGACAGCTTCCAGCTCTTCCATCAGGGAAACGATCGCCCGGTGCATGTCCCGCGTCTCGTCGGACAACTCCTCGATCGGCTCGTGATAGCCCTCGTTCGCCATGTTTTCTCCTTTCGCCAGCTTGAAAAGTTGCAGGGGCGTCGATTTTCAAACCACCCGAACATCCGGGCCGCGGATCCGGGACATCAGCGCCGCGCCGGTTTGCGCAAGTGCGGATTGAGCCTGTCGATGTCGGCCTGCACCTGCTCGCGGCTGCGCTCGTACACCAGCTCGCGGCCCATCGCGCTGCCGGCGTACGCAAGACCGTTGCGCGTCGGCGTGAGGTCGCACTTCACGCTATGGACGCCCTGACCGAGCACAACAGCGATCCGGTCGGGCCGCTTGTTCAGGACCACGACGTCGAGCGTCTGCCCGCTCTCGGTCACGCGCACCTTGATTTTCTCGTCGTTCATGGAATCTCGAGTCCTCACAGTTGACATGGGCCCTCCGCACAACATCCGCCCGCGCCGATAGCGCAGCCGGGGCCTGAGTGCATTCTTACCACGCTTTCGAGACTGAGGCGATTCGATCAGGCAATCTTGCTCTTCATAGCCCGGGCACGAGCTTGCGCATCACGGCGTAGAGAGCGTTCTGCGCCTCGAACCCGATTCCCGGCCGCTCGGGCAGCCGGAGATAGCCGTCCGCGACCTTGGCGTCGTCCGCAAAGCCGGCGAAGATCCCGAACACGCCGGGATAGGCTTCGCAGCCGCCCAGGCCGAAGCCCCCGACAATCGCGAGCGTCATCTGGTTGCCGCCATGCGGAAAGAGCGTCTTCCGCCCCCAGCCGTTTCGGTTCAGCATTTCGAGCGTGCGAGAGAACTGCACGATGCCGTAAGACTGCGGCACGTCGATCTGCAGGATGTCGCGGTCGGCGCGTAAGCCCCCGAAGCGCACCAGATTTGCGATGTCCTGGGTCGAGAACAGGTTCTCGCCGGTGCCGATCGGCGAGTCGTAGGTGTTCGCCACCTCGGCGAGAAGGGCGTAATCCAGCGGGTCGGTCGGCTCCTCGAACCAGCGCAGCTTGTAGGGCGCGAGCGCCTTGGCGTAGGCGAGCGCCCGCGCGCGGTCGAACGCGGCGTTGGCGTCCACCGCGAGGTTCTCGCTCGACGCGACCACCTTCAGCGCGGCCTCGACGCGAGCGACGTCCTCCGCAACCGGCGCGCCGCCCACCTTGATCTTCATTGTGGTGTAACCTTGGTCGAGTCGCGCGCGAATCTCGTCCTGGAGTTGTTTGACGCCCTTGCCCGGCTGATACCAGCCGCCGCCCACGTAGCATGGCACGCTGTCGGGAACCTTGCCGCCGCTGTAGCGCTCGGCCAGCACGCGATAGAGCGGCTTGCCGGCAACCTTGGCGACCGCGTCCCATACCGCCACTTCGATGGCGCCGATAGCGACCGAGCGCTCGGTGTGCCCGCCCGGCTTCTCCCGGGCCATCATGCACGAGAGGATCTTGTCCGGCTCGAAGTTGTCGCCCGCAACGTTGAGGAGCGACCCGGGCTTAGCGCCGAGAATCCGGGGAATGAAGCGTGCGCGCATCTGCGCGCCGCAGGCGTAGCGCCCGGTCGAGTTGAACGCGAATCCCGCGACCGGTCGACCCTCGCGCACGACGTCGGTGACCACCGCCGCCACCGAGGTCGTCATTTCGGTGAAATCGAAAACAGCGTTGCGCAGGTCCGACTTGAGCGCGACTTCGGTTTCGTGGATGGCGGTGATGCGCATTTCTTGATGAAGCGTGACGAGTGCCGGGTGACGAGTGACGTGTAGGGCGCGGCTTTACCGCGCCGACCCTGCTGTTAGGAGGAGCGATCCGTGAGCCGTGATCCGACGGAGCGACGCGAGGCTGCAGTCGGATCACGAGTCACGGATCACGCACTTTCCGCTCTTTGCGACCGCGCAGGCGCTCGATCAGGCGCAACCCATGCGGCCGCGTCCTAATTGACCTTGATGTTGGCCGCCTTGATCACCTTGCCCCATTTGTCGATTTCGGTCTTGATCTGGCCCCGGAATTCCTGGGGCGAGTTCGCAATGATGTAAAAGCCCAGTTCGGTCACGCGCCTGGCCACGTTCGGCACGCGCATGATGGCCGTCAGCTCCTTGCTCAGCCGGTCGACGACCGCCTTCGGCGTGCCGGCGGGAACGAGAATGCCTTGCAGCGTCTCGGCTTCCTGTCCCTTGTAACCGGCCTCGGCCAGGGTCGGAACATCGGGCAGCGCCTCGGACCGCTTCGCGGACGTCACGGCGAGCGCCCGCAACCGCCCGGCCTGGATATGCGGTGTCGTCGGGGGCATCGCGGTGCAGCCGAACGGCACCTGGTTGCCGACGATCGCCGCGACCGCCGGACCCGCACCGCCGTAGGGCACCGCCTGTAGATCGACCTTTGCGGTCAACGCGAGCAGCCGCACCGACAGGTCGGGCGTGGTGCCGATGCCCGGCGTCGCGAGATTTGCCTTGCCCGGATTCGCCTTCGCGTGCGCGACCAGCTCGGGGACGGACTTGATCGCGGTCGACGGATGCACGGTGAACACGTTGGGTGACGCCGCGAGGTTGGAGATGGGCATCAGATCCTTGAACGGGTCGTAGGGGAGATTCTTGTACAGGGACGGATTGACCACGAAGCTCGAGCTCACGAGCAGCACGGTGTAGCCGTCGCCCGGTGCGCGCGCCGCGAGCCCCATGCCGATGTTGCCGCCGGCGCCGGCGCGATTGTCGACGACGATCTGCTGGCCGAGCCGTTCAGTCAGTTGCTGGCCGACGATGCGGGCGATGGTATCGGTCGGCCCGCCCGGCGCAAACGGCACGATCAGGCGGATGGGGCGCGTCGGATACTGCTGGGCCACGGCCGGCACGGCTACAAGCACCCCCGCTGCGCACGCGGCGAGCATCAGTTTCTGGATAACCGTTTTCATTTCTTGCTCCTTTTCTCCGGCAGTGTGCCGATCGTCAGTTGGCCTTGGCGCCGGCCTCGCGCACGACTTTCGCCCAGCGCTCGGTCTCGCTCTTGATGAACCGGTCCGCTTCCTCCGGCGTGCTGGTGACCGGCTCCGCGCCACGCCCCGCAAGCTGCTTGCGGGTTCCAGGCGACTTCACCATCTTCGTGAATTCGGCGTTCAGCCGGTTGATGATCTCGGGCGGCGTGCCCGCGGGCGCCATCAGCACGTACCACGTATCGACGGTGAACCACGGCAGACCCGCCTCGACGATCGTCGGCACATCCGGGAACGTGTCGGTGCGGTCGGTCGTGGGCGTCGCGAGCGCGCGGAGCTTCCCCGCCCTGACGTGCGGCGCCGAGGTGGCAACACCCACCTCCACCATGTCGACCTGCCCGCCGAGGAGCGCGATCGTCGCCTGGTTCACACCCTCGTGCGGCACGATCAGCATGTCGAGCTTGTTCTCGCTGATGAAACACGCAGACGGTAAGCGCCAGTGCAACGCGGCTGACCTTGTGGGTGGCTGACATCGATCCTCCTTGTTCTTATATGCGGGCGACTTTGCTTTCAGCAGCCTGTCGCCTATCGAACTCCGGCAGGCTGCTAGCATTCTCCACGCCGATGTCGTCTTGTCAATGAAGAAGTCATGCCCGCATGGCATGACGCCCCTCCGCCCTCCGCCTTAGTGTCCGAGCATCTGGCTCAGGAACAGCTTCGCGCGCTCGGTGCGCGGCGCGGAGGAGAACTCTTCCGGCGGCGCGGACTCGACGATCTCGCCCACGCCCATGCACACCACGCGGCCCGCGACCGTGGGCGCAAAGCTCATCTCGTGCGCCACCACTACCTTGGGCATGCCTTCCTCGGCCAGCTCGATACACGCGGGCGTGCTCATCGGCGCTTGCCCTCCTCCGCCCTGGCGAGGGTGCGCTCCAGGTTCTGGCTGTAGCGCGACATCGCGAAACAGAACGTGAAATAGACGAGCGCGGCGAAAAGATACGCCTCCAGTCCGAAGCCGGTCCACGCCGGCTCGTTGAGCGACACCTTGATCGTGGAGAGCAGGTCGAACAACCCGATGATCAGCACGAGGGAAGTGTCCTTGAAGAACGCGATCACACTGTTGACGATCGGCGGTATCGAGATGCGCAGCGCCTGGGGCAGGACGACGAGCAGCGTCTTGCGCCAGTACGACAGCCCCAGCGCGTCGGCCGCCTCGTACTGCCCCGCCGGAATCGCCTGCAGCCCGCCGCGGATGACCTCCGCGAGATAGGCGGCGGCGAACAGGACCAGAGCGATCTGCGCGCGCAGCAGCTTGTCTATCGTCACCCCAGCCGGCAGAAAGAGCGGCAGCATGACCGAAGCCATGAACAGCAATGAGATCAAAGGCACGCCCCGGATAAGCTCGATGAAGCCGACGCACAGGCCCTGGATCACCGGCATCGTCGAGCGCCGCCCGAGCGCGATCGCGACCGACAGCGGGAACGCAGCCGCGATGCCAAAGGTGGTGAGCAGCAGGGTGAGGATCAAGCCGCCCCAGCGCTCGTTCTCCACGAAATCGAGGCCGAGGACGCCGCCCCACATCAGCGTTCCTATCACCGCGAGACCGGCCGCCCATACCAGAATCAGCCACCACCTCCAGAACGCCCGGAGCGCGCTCACGGCCCACAGCGCGACCAGAATCGCGCAGGCGATCGCCGGCCGCCAGTGGTGCTCAAACGGATAGGTGCCGAACAGGATGAACCGGTGCTTCTCGGCGACGAACGCCCAGCAGGCGCCTTCGCCGGCTGCGGCGCGACACGCCTTCGAGTCGGGAGTCTGCCAGATCGCGTTGACGAACGCCCAGTCGATGAACGCGGGGATCGCGTGCCACAGCGCATAGACGATGGCGAGGGTGATGATCGTGTTAAGCCAGCCCGAGAAGAGATTCGAGCGCAGCCAGGCGACGGGCCCGACGGCGGGTTGCAGCGACAGCGTTCCGATGCGTTCCGCGGCCATTCCGCTAGCCTCCCCTCAACGCGATGCGCGCGTTGTACCAGTTCATGAACGCCGAGATCGAGAGGCTGATGGTCAGGTACACCGCCATGATGATCGCGATGCCCTCGATCGACTGGCCGGTCTGGTTCATCGCCGTGTTGGCGATCGATACGATATCCGGATAGCCGATCGCGACCGCGAGCGAGCTGTTCTTGGTGAGGTTGAGGTACTGGTTCGTGAGCGGCGGGACGATCACGCGCAGCGCCTGCGGCAGCACCACGAGGCGCATGGCGAGCGGGCGGCGCAATCCCAGGGCGAACGCGGCCTCGAACTGCCCGTAAGGGATCGCGAGAACGCCGGCACGCACGATCTCCGCGATGAAGGCAGCGGTGTAGATCACGAGACCTGCGCCGAGCGCCGCGAACTCGGGCGTGAGCGTCATGCCGCCGGTGAAATTAAAGCCGGTCAACTGCGGCACGCTCAACGCAGTCGGCGCGCCGCCGGCGAAGTACGCCAGCGCCGGCGGGACGAGAACGCACGCGAGCGCGATCTCGAGCACCGGCGGGCGGCGTCCGGTCCGCGCCTGGCGGCGTCGGCCGCACCACGCACAGCCGATTGCCGCGACGGTGCCCGCCACGAACGCGCCGAGCATCCAGGCATATGCCGGATGCGGCTCCGGCACCGGGAAGTGAATACCGCGGTTGGAGAGATACCAGCCCGGCAGGGGCTCGAGCGCTCCGCGCGATCCGGGCAGGTTCTCGGTGATCAGCACATACCAGAGGAAGAGCTGCACCAGCAGCGGCACGTTGCGGATGAATTCAACATAGGCCGCGGCGAGCCTGGCAAGAAGCCAGTTATGCGACAGCCGCGCGAGCCCGATCAGCGTGCCGAGCACGGTCGCGGCGAAGATGCCGATCAGCGACACGCGCAGGGTGTTGGCGAGGCCGACAGTCAGCGCCCGAAGATAGCTGTCCGCGGCGCTGTAGGCGATCAACGTCGTCTCGCCGATCGCGAAGCCCGCCTCCCGCGCGAGAAACGCGAAGCCGCTCGCGATCCTGCGCTCCTCGAGATTGGCGAGCGTGTTCGAGACCAGGTAGGCCCCGAACGCGAGCGCCGAAACGATCGCGGCCGCCTGGTAGACGAGCGAGCGAAAGCGCGGATCGTTGAATGAGAGCTTCACTTCCTGATGCTCGTGAACTTCGCCTCGTCGCACACGGAGAACACGATGGAAGGCGCCAGCGCGCGGCGCGCTAGCGGATCGGCGGTGCGTACATCAGCCCGCCCTGGGTCCAGAGCTTGTTGATGCCGCGATCGAACCCGAGCGGGGTCAGGTTGCGGTCGAAGCTCTCGCCGTAATTGCCTACCTGCTTGACGATGTTGTAGGCCCAGCGGTTATCAAGGCCCAGCGCCTTGCCGACGTCGCCGATGGCGCCGACGAAGCGCTGGATCGCCGGGTTGCTGCTCCGCAGGTGCTCATCGATGTTCCTGGACGTGAGGCCCTGCTCCTCGGCCTCGATCATGGCGTAGAGCGACCACTTGACCACGTCGAACCAGCGGTCATCACCGTGGCGCACCACCGGCCCGAGCGGCTCCTTGGAGATGACCTCGGGCAGGATCACGTGCTCCGCCGGATTCGGCGCGCGCGAGGCACGGATCGCGACCAGGCCCGATACGTCCGTCGTATAAACGTCGCAGCGCCGGGCGAAGTACGCATTCAGCACCTCCTCAAGCTTCTCGATCACCACCGGCTTGAAGGTCATCTTGTTGGCGCGGAAGTAGTCGGCGAGGTTGAGTTCGGTCGTTGTGCCCGGCTGCACGCAGACCGTCGCCCCGTTCAGCTGCTTCGCGCTCTTGACGCCGAGCTTCCTGGGCACGATGAAGCCCTGGCCGTCGTAGTAGTTCACGCCGATGAAGTTGAGCCCGAGGCTGGTATCCCGGGTGATGGTCCACGTGGTATTGCGCGAAAGAACGTCGACTTCGCCCGATTGGAGCGCTGTGAAGCGCTGCTGCGAGGTGAGCGGCGTGTAGCGGACCTTGCCCGGGTCGCCGAAGACGGCAGCGGCCACAGCGCGGCAAACATCGACGTCGATGCCGCGCCACACGCCCTTGGAGTCCGGCTGCGAGAATCCCGCGAGCCCGGTGTTGACCCCGCATTGTACGTAGCCTTTGGCGCGCACCGCGTCGAAGGTCGACTGCGCGCCAGCCCATTGGGAAACCGCCGCCATCGCTGCAGCGAAAATGCTCGCCAGGATCAATGACTGTTTCATCTCAGGCCTCCTCAGGAAAGAACCGCTTTCCATATTGACCCTTCCCGGCCGGGTCGGTTGCATCCCGGCACCCGCGCCGGAAAGATACACCGGTCAGCTCGGAAACCGGCGGTTGAGATCCACCACCTGCTCCCCGGTGAGCAGGCGCAGCGAATGGCCGCGCAGAAGCAGCATCAGCTTTGCGGTTTGCTCCAGTTCCTCGACTGCGTTCACCGCCGCGTCGAGCGAGGACCCCGCGACCACCGGACCGTGGTTGGCGAGCAGCACGGCGTGGTGCTTGCCGGCGAGCTTGCCCACCGCGTTGGCGAGGGTCTCGTCCCCTGGCGGATAGTACCGCACCAGGGCAAGGCGCCCCACCTGCATGATCGCGTATGCGGTGAGAGGAGGGAAGACGTCGTTCGGATCGATGTCGTCCAGGCAGGATATCGCGACGGCGTGCACCGAGTGCAGGTGCACCACCGCGCCGGCGGTGGCGCGCTCCCGGTACATGGCGATGTGCAGGAAGGTCTCCTTCGACGGCTTGTCGCCGGAGACGAGCTTGCCGTTCGCGTCGAGCCGCGAGATGCGCGCCGGGTCGAGCCGGCCCATGGAGGAATTCGTCGGCGTCATGAGCCAGCCGTCAGGCAGTTTGACGGATATGTTTCCCGCCGAGCCGTGGGCAAGGCCGCGGTCGTAGAGCGACTTGCCGATGAGCGCGATCTGCTCGCGCAGCTTGATTTCGCTCATTCAAGACCTTTCATTTGCCGCCGATAAATTCTTTTTAATACCCCTCTTGAGAGGTACGCAGATGAACGCTGCTCGTTCGACCTGAAGTTAACCGACCGCGTGCTGCAAAAACCGAACAGCGATCAGTGGAGTAGCCGATCGTTGCTTGCGCACCCCCGAGAAGACCCCGACGCGGCAAGTGGCGTTCTTCCAGGGCAACATCGAGAAGCTCGCCCATCACGAGTATGCCAGTTGATCCCGGAGGCCAAAGCGAGTGCTGGATGGTGCGTATTTCACGCCGCGCGGTGCGACGAAAACCCATGCACTAAAAAATCCCGCGTACCGCGACTGCACCAGCACGCTGGCGCGTGAAAAAAGGATTTTTCTACAACCTCAACGTCGCGCATAACATGCCCGTGCAAGGCGGGCGCAGTCCGGCTTGCACGGGTCCGCGTTGACGCGCTGGTTAGGTGCGCACTTCACGGTTGAGGGACCAGCGTGACTTCCCCAAAATAGTCTTTACAGCCCATGTGATCCAACTCAGGGTAGCTGCGGAGAAGCTCCTCAAGCTGCGCGATGTAATCCTCTGCTGTCATCAATGTCGACGGTCCAAGGCGACGCGTGTAGAGGACTAGCATCGTCTTGTCGCATTGATATTCACGGCGCGCATTCGCAAGTTGGGCGAGAACTCTGCGGCCTTTGTCTTCGATCTTTGTAACCGCATTCCTTCGAAACATATCACCCCACCAATCCGACTTTGTCCCGTTACCGAGAAAACGCCCGCGCTCCGGTTTCGGTTTGTTCTCCATGCGGATCGTCTTTAGCTCGATCGCGAATTTGCTTTGCCCAAGAGACGCGAGAAAATCTGCATTCCGAATCTTCTCGGTAACTGTTCGAATGAACGGAGGTAGCTTCGCAATAGACGAGAAGCCGCGACGAGAGAGGTCGACGACAAAGAGTGGCTCCGCCAGTATGTCGTGGAGCTTCTCAGGATCGTCAGAGAGCAGATCGTCATTGAATCCAAACACTCTTGAGAAGTCTTTCTCCGATAGCCCAAGGATGGTTCGCGATTCATTGAGCCGGCTTTCGATCAGTCGGAGCCTCCCAGGGTCTCCTTCGTCGAGCACACGTATCACATCGTAGCTTTCCCACCTGCCGCGTACGTTCGATGTGATCCACCGAACATAGCTCGAGAAGCAATGAGCCGAAAGGGGGTAGGCAACCAGCCGGTTCAGCAGCCCACTTTGGTCGAGATGGATCACGAAGCACCTATAGTTCGCCGCGAGCAGCCCGCAGCCACGGTGAACGGAAATCAACACGCGGGCGAAATCCGTAGCTGTGGCAGTGAAAGTGTGGCTCCCATTGCACTGAGACGACTTGCGCAATGGCTTGCTGGATAAACCGATCCAACACCGTGGGAAC
>Ga0326597_10001840_pt1 | contig 32789 bp, 20 predicted proteins | sample RVTome_12_FD_203789 | JGI IMG/M metagenome (GOLD analysis project Ga0326597, IMG submission 203789) | Soil microbial communities from uranium-contaminated site in the Upper Colorado River Basin, Wyoming, United States - RVT100D185 | ecosystem: Environmental > Terrestrial > Soil > Contaminated >...
AGGCCGGTGAGTGCCTCGAAGAGATGGCTCTAACCGATGCACTCACCGGCCTCTCGAACCGGCGCCACCTCAACGAGGATCTCCCCCGCATCTTCGCCGAGACCACGCGGCACAGCGGCGACCTCGCCTGCATTATGATCGATCTCGACGGGTTCAAGACCCTCAACGACACGCTCGGGCATCAGCACGGCGACGACATGCTCCGCCTCGCCGGCAAGGTCATCATGGCGAATCGGCGCGACTCCGATCTCGCCGCCCGCTACGGCGGGGATGAGTTCGTCGTCATCCTCCCGCGCACCGACGCCTCCACCGCCGTCCACCTCGCCCAGCGCCTCAAGGATGACTTCGAGGATGCGGTCAAGCGCATTGTCTGCCACGATCACGAGATCGGAATGTCGATGGGAATCTCCTGCGCGCGGACGAGCCGGGCGGCTTCGGGCGAGGAACTCATCCGCATCGCCGACGAGATGCTCTACGTCGCCAAGCGCGGCGGCAAGGCGCAGGTGGTGCTCTGCGAGCCCAGGGACGGCAAGCCCGCGCCAAGCATCGTCTCCGCCGCCTGATCGGCCCGCCATCGCTGGTCAACTCGCCGCTTCACGGATCCCACGGAGATCGCGGTTCAACGCGGTGTCAGGTGCAACAGGGTGGGTGCAACCGGGTCTCAGGCGCCGGTTCCTTCGGTTCGCCGCCTGTTCCTGCTTCGCGATCACCTCCGTCGGGCGATCGGTTCCATCGCGGCGGTCGCCGTGCGCCAGCAGCCCATGACACGCAAGAGATCGCGAGCGGTGGTCTGTCGCAAGATGTTCCGCTCGGTCCTTGAGAGTTCCGCCGTCGGGTTGGGCGGGAGGCATCGTGGTGCCCCAATCAGGGTGGGTGGACTGGCGCCATGTCACCGTCATGGCGGCCGAGGCGCGAAATCTGCTTCTGCGCGATCCGCGCGATTCGCAGTAGCAAGGCTTGATTGAGCCTCCTACAAATCCCTTGACAGGGTTCTACAACCGCATCTGCACACTCGTGGTGGAGGAAGACGAAATGTCGTACGCACAATCGTTCAATGGACTTCGATTCGGATGGCATGCACTGTTCGGCGCCGCGCTGATTGCCGGCTGTTCACAGCCGGGCAAGGTGAGGCAGGATCCGGCAACTTCGGGCCGACCGGCTGGCGAACAAACGTCGATAGGCGTCAAGGGCAATCAACAGGATCCCCGATCGTCACCAGAGCAGCCGTCCGCTCCAGAACTCTGGTTCTTCCTGAAGGACACTCCGGAGCGCATGGCGAAGTTTAACGCGCGCGGAGTTCGGACCATCATCGATCTTCGCGTTCTGAAAACAGAGACATCCATCGAATGGCTGCGCAAACTCGCCGATCAGGACTTTGGGGCGGCCATCTGCCTTCGGTGGGCGAACACCGAGCACGAGGGCCCGCGACCGGTGGGAAAGGAGAACTTCGACGTTCCGCCGACGGCGAACGAGGCGGCCCGCGCCATGGAGCAGTTGCGGGAAATCGTGACGTCGGAACCGGCGAAGAGAATGGGATCCCGCCTTTACGTGCAGTTCTACAACGAGATTGGGAGCGGCCCGGGCCGCTTTGACCTCGAGCATTCCGACGCCATGTTCGACTTCGCGACTCGGGCCGTCAGGATGCTCCGCAGGGAGAACCCGAAGATTCAGATCTGTGGGGCAGCGCATAGCGGCGGCGTGCTGCATATGGTCGAACGCGCCTACGAGACTCCCGAGCGAGCGACACGAGCGGAGGGGGTTCTCCGCGCCATCAAGTGGACGGCCCAGAACGCGGATGTGCTTGATGTGCATCTCAATGGCATCAACGTCGATGATGACTGGGCGGGGGAGGCCCTCCAGATCGCGCGCGATGCGCTTGACGCCAACGGCGGCCAGAAGGTCGGGCTGGTTTCCTTTGAGTGGAGTTGCTCCGGATACCCCGCGCGTGACGACGAGGGAATCCGCAAGCGCATTCACAGCATCTGGGAAGCGATGGAGAAGCATCAGGTTCGCGTCGCGGCCTACACCTACTGGCCGCTCATGGCTCGGCCCGAGGACGTCCGCAGCCGGACCTCCTGGGCGAGTGTCATGAATGAGAACCTCAGGCCCAATCACGCCGTGGCGGAAACCCTCGTTGAGATCGGGGCGAGCGGAACGAAAAAGTAGGCCCTGTCGCCAAGCAGCGGTTGTCGACTCGTGATTCGGAGCCGGATCGGCGTGTGACTCCGGTGGCGGCGGTCGGTCGGCCGACCTGTCACTCGAACTGCACGACAATCACGTTGCTGCGCGCGCAGTTCGTCGGGCTGTAAGCCTGGAAGCGGACGATCCGACCCGAAGCGCCGGGGGGAACTTGACGAAGGATGAGGGCTCGCCCGCTGGCATCGGCCGTGGCGCTTCCGACGATTCTCGGATCGGCCAGATCGAGGTTGATCATGTCGCAGCCCTCGATGGGCGAGTTGCCCATGCGGGTGTCATACATGAGAACCACGCGGCTGCCCGGCAGAACGCCGTCGACCGCCCAGCGGTTTCTCGCGCCACCCCGCCCAGGAACCGGTCCGAGCAGTTCAAGGTGGTCACCGAACCGTTCCAAACGGAAGATGTCGCGAGCGCCGTTGTTGTCTTCGGGAACGAGATTGCTTGCGTAACTGTCGAACACGACCCACTTGCCGTCGTCGGAGATGAACCCGTCCAGGCTGCGTTCGTTGGCGGGACCGTCAAGGCCGATCGCGACATACACGGTTTCGCGCGTCAGACGGTCACGCAGCATCACGCGGCGCTCCCGCACGGGCATGCCGGCCAGATGGTTCGTCGCGTCCGAATGGAAGGTGATCCATCGACCGTCTTCCGAGATCGAGGGATGCCGACCATACCCGTTTGGCTGGCTGCCGTCGGTCTTGATGCTGATGCGTTCCGTGGTCTGAAGCAGGCGATCACGGAGGAAGACGTCCCAGTCGTCGTTCGTGTCCGGGATGACGAGGTTTGTGGCGAGCGAAGCGAAGGCGACGTACCTTCCATCGGGCGTGACGTCAGGGGAGTCGCTCGCGTCGTTTGCCTCGCTCCCGTCATGCGCGATGCTGCATCGCTCCGTCAACTCGAGGTCCATGTCGCGGATGAAGATGTCCCGAGTCTGGTTGGAGTCGTCGGGCACCAGATTAGTGGCGGTACTCTGGTAGACGATGAAGCGGCCGTCGGGCGACATGTTGCGAATGAATGAGAATCCGTCCGGATCACCGCCATCGTGGCTGACCGTTACGCGCACCGTCTGGCCGGTGAGCCGATCATGCCGGAAAATGTCGAAGGTCTCGTTGTTGTCGTTCTCAACTAGGTTGCTGCCGATGCTGTGGAACGCGACATAGCGACCGTCGGTGGACACACACGGGAACTTGTAGACCATGCAATTGCAGTTGGCGCCCCGATTGTCGCGCTCGCCCTGCGAGTTCACGCTGACGAGCGCCGTCTCGCGCGAGGCGAGGTCGTGGACGTAGAAGTACCATAATCCCTCCGGATTGTTGGGGATCAGGTTCGTGGCCGTGCTCATGAACGCGACGACGGAACCGTCGGCGGAGATCTGGGCCATGCCGCTGAAGCGGTTGCCGACTACGCCGTTGCTGTTGCGACTGCACAACTTGACCTCGCCGGTCAACATGTCCTTTACGTACACGTCCTGCACTCGGTTGGTGTCTTCAGCCACCAGGCGCGAAACGGTCTCGAAACAGACGTACCTCCCGTCTTGGGAGATCGAGGGTTCGCGCGAATAGCCGGTCCCTTGGCTTCCATCGGCAAGGGTGCTGACCAGTTGGGTGCGCTGGCCGAAAACCGGGGATGCCGAGACATTAACCATCAGGGCTCCTGCAAGAGCAACAATGTTGATCCCAGAACGAGTCATGTCTTTCTCTCCTCTTGCTTTGGTTCGACGATGCATACCGCAATTGCCCGCTCGGCAAGCTGAATTCCAGACGGTGGCCGCTCACAGCCACAGTCGGCCTCGCTCGCACCCATCTCAGGAACCCCAAGCGCGCAGGTAGTCACGACGACGTGTCACCACCGCCTCCACCCGCGGGCGCCCCGGCGCAAGGCCGATTTGAAATCCTTGCAGGCATCCACCCCTCCGGGTGTGCAGCCTGCGGCAAAACATACACGCTCTAAATGAAATGGCAAACTGGTTTGCCGGTTTTTCTTGCGGTTTGTGCGCTGCGGCGATTGGGCCGTCTTCGCAGGACTCCAGGGGCGGCGACCGGCCGAACCGTCCTGAACGGGAGTTACCGACCCCGAGGTCGCCACGGATTGCCCCACAACTTGCCAGCAACACCTGTTGCCGCGCCTACGAGGTGGCTATAACCATCCCACACCCGGCTGCACGAGCGGCAGGCGAATGCAAGGAGACTCGAGCCATGGCGGACACGATCAGCAGCGGCGAATCAACCGGATCGAAGGGCATTCTCGACTTCATCGAGTGGGTCGGCAACAAACTGCCCGATCCGGCGACGCTGTTTCTGCTCGGGGCCGCCATCGTCATGCTCCTCTCATGGATCTTCGCCCAGAAAAACGTGACGGTGCAGCCGATGCGCCCGCGCCCGGTCATGGTCGAGCAGGTCGATGCGAATGGCGAGGTGGTCCGCGATCCGCAAACCGGCGAGCCGATGATGGAGTTCAAGAAGGATCCCGCGACAGGGCAGGCCATCGTCGAGTGGAAGCCGGAGGGCGCCCCGATCGAGAGCCGGAGCCTGCTGGGCCGCGAGGGACTCTACTGGTGCTTCAACACAATGGTGAAGAACTTCAAGGACTTCGCTCCGCTGGGCATCGTTCTGACAGGCATGCTCGGCATCGGCGTGGCGGAGCGGACGGGTCTGCTGGGCGCGCTGATGAAGGCGTTCATGCTGGTCGTGCCCTCGTGGGCGCTCACGCCTGCGATGGTCTTCGTTGGAGTCATGTCGTCGATGGCGCTGGATGCCGGTTACATCGTGCTGCCTCCGCTCGCCGCCGCGCTTTACAAATCGGTTGGCCGTTCGCCGTTGGCGGGATTGGCGGCGGTCTTCGCGGGCGTCTCGGCCGGGTTCAACGCGAACCTCCTCATTACGGGGCTTGATCCGCTGCTCTCGGGTCTCTCAACCGAAGGCGCTCGCATCGTCGATCCGAATTACGCCGTGGCGCCCCCTTGCAACTGGTATTTTCTCATCGCCTCGACGGTGCTCATCACGTTCACCGGCTGGGCCGTGACTTCGTTCTTCGTCGAACGCCGCATGGCCGGCAAGACGCCGGAGGAAGGCGGACCCGTCGAAGCGACCGCGCATGACCTTGAGTCGCAGCGACTCTCCGCGACCGAGGTCAGGGGCCTCATGGCCGGATTGGCGGTGATCGTCGTCACGCTCGGGGTGTTGGTCGGGCTGAGCAGCATTCCGGGCATGCCCCTGTACACCTATCACATGCCCGATCCCGACGACCGGGCCGAGAAGGTTGAGGACCGCGAGAAGGTCGTCGCCGAGATCTGGGTGGCCCCTTCGCCCGACGCGACGCCGCCTGCCCGGTCTTACGTGCGCGATGACGGCCTGATTCTCGTCGAGAGCGCTTCGCACTTCGATCGATGGATCGAAGTCGTCGTCCCGATGATCTTCCTGAGTTTCCTCTTGCCGGGCCTGGCGTACGGCATCACCGTCGGGACCATCAGGAGCGACAAGCACGTGGCGAAGTTGCTGATCGACTCGATGGCCACGATGGGGCCCATCATCGTCCTGGCCTTCTTCGCCGGCCAGTTCATCGCCTACTTCAATCAATCAAACCTCGGATTGATGCTGGCCAACAAGGGCGGCGCCGTGCTCGGCCAGATGAACATGGCGCCGTGGGCGCTCATGGTCGTCTTCGTCCTCGTCGTCATGTTCTTCAACCTCTTCGTCGGGTCGATGAGCGCGAAGTACTCGATGTTCGCGCCGATCTTCGTTCCCATGTTCATGCTCGTGGGCATCTCGCCGGAACTCACCCAGGCGGCGTACCGCATCGGCGATTCCGTCACCAACGTCGTCACGCCCCTCAACGCCTACCTCGTGATCATTCTCGTGTTCATGAAGGAGTACGTTCCCAAGGGGGGCATGGGCACGCTCATCGCCGCGATGGTCCCATATACGATCGCCTTCACCATCGTCTGGCTCATCCTGCTCATCATCTGGATGCAGATGGGCTGGTCGCTCGGCCCTGATGCGCCGTTGTGGTACGACGTCACCAAGGCTGCGGCGGGCGGATGAATCTGTGCTCCAGGGCGCCTTGAGAGCCAATGCAGGAGCGGGTGGGTCAGACTATGAGCGCCAAGCCCGTTCACTTCACTTTCGGCAACCACATGCACTGGGTGGACATGCAGTGGCTCTGGGGCTACGACGTCCTGCCCGGCTCGGTGCGCGACATGCTTCACCTCTGCCGCGAGGCCGGCGTCAAAGGCAACGTCAACTTCGACGCCGTCGGCTACGAGAAGATGGCCGCCGAGTGCCCCGACGCCCTCGCTCAACTCCGCGGGGCCATCGCGCAGGGCATCGTCGAGCCGGTCGGCTGCTCCTACGGCCAGCCCTATGGCCTCTTCCACGGCGGCGAGTCCAACATCCGCCAACTCACCTTTGGGGTGCGAACCACGCTCCGCCTGCTCGGCGTGCGGCCGCGGGCGTTCTGGGAGGAGGAGTTCTACTTCTTTCCGCAACTTCCCCAGATGCTGCGTCAGTGCGGCTACACGGGCGCGTGTCTCTTTTTCCAGTGGACCTGGCACACACCCGAGGTGCCGCGCGAGCCGCACGCGCTGATCCTGTGGGAAGGCATCGATGGCTCGCGCCTGCCGACACTGCCGCGCAACGAGTTGAATCTGCACCAGTGGCCCGAAGACTTCGGCCCGCTCTTCGAGTCGAAACTGCTGCGAGACCTGGATCAGCCGGCGATCGTGCAGTGGGTGGAGTTGATGCCGAGCAAGGACTGGATGTGCCGCAGCGAGGTGCTCTTGCCGAAGTTGAAGGAGTTGCTGGCGAATCCTGAAATCGAGATTGTTCCGGGGACGCTCTCTGAAGTGATTGAGAGAGTCAGCAGCGCCGAAGCGCCGGTGCGCCGCTACACGATGGATGACGTCTGGCACGGAATGACGCTGGGCAAGAACGACGACGCTCATCCTCGGCGAAGCGCCTTGATCGAGAGAGACATTCTGTGGGCGGAGTCGATTTGCGCCGTCGCCAGCCTGCTGGGCAGGCCGTACCCGCAGTGGGATGTGTATCCGACCTGGGAACTCGAAGAGGCATGGCGCGAACTCCTCGCCGCCCAGCACCACGACAATCATGAATGTGAAGGTTTGTGCGGATCGATCGGCCGAATCTCATTCGCAAGGGCGATGAACCTCGCTTCCGATATCGTCCGCCGAACCTCCTGGCACCTCGCGTCACGACTTGACGCCGACGGCAAGGGAAGGATCGATGCGGTGTTCAATGATTGCGGGTGGTCGTCGCTCGCGCCGATGGACCTCGAATCGGGCCTCCACACGGAACGGACCGCGGTGAAAGCGCCCCCCTTCGGCTACGCCAAGACACTTCGTAGTCCCGAGGATGCTCGCCAGAGTCCCTCAGCGCTTGCGGTGACTCAAGGGCCGGGAACGTGGACACTCGAGCGCAGCGGATCGTCACTGGAGATCGATCCTCGAACCGGCCTGGTTCACCAGTTTCGTACGCGAAGTTTCCCCGGCGGAACACTCGACCACGCCAGACCAATCGGCATCGTGCGAACGCGAGCCGGAGGGCGCGAGGTCGTGTTGGATCGGGTGTCGGTGTCGTGCAACGAGCAGCAGCATGATCCCGGCACGGGCCTTTGCGTCTCGCTGAGCAACGAAGGAGGTCTTGTCAGCGTCGCGCTCGACTACGGCATCTCCCCGGACGGCTCATTCATTGAGATCGCGTTCTGGATCCTCTGGGGTTCGCGGACTTCTCGCGCACCGAGCGATTCAGGCTTGAACGGCAGTCTGAGGTTGCTGATACGGCCGGCATTTCGCGTCGGATCAATGATCGCTGATTCCGCATGTTGCGCCGCAGGAATCGAGGCAGGCAGTTCGGGAGTGCGAAAGTACCCTGAAGGTGACTGGATGACCTCGCCGCAGTGGTTCGAATCCGTCGAACATGCTTTCACCGGTCTCGGGTTCATCGATCTCGTCGGCGATGGCGCCGGCGACTCAGCGTCCGGATTGCTGGTCGTTCACAATGGAAGCCAGCAGTTCTTCCGAACCGACGATGGTGTCGAGTGTGTGATGAGCACGAAAGATCCATGGGATGGCGATGCGCTGCCTTCGACTGTTGCAGATCCAATGTTCGCATGCCGGATCGCGCTGGTGCCGCATCGCGGGATCAGTCATGCCGATCGTTGCCGGATGGCACGCGAGGCGATTCGACCGGAGCGATCCGCGCCCAAGCGATTTGGCTCGCCTCACAAGGGCGACATCCCCTCCGTCTTCGGCCCGCTCAGTGTCGAAGGCGCCCCTTCCGTCCTCGCCACCGCCTTCTTCCGCGAATCAAGCAAATCCGGCGAGCACCTGCCCGACTGGGCCGGCCACGAGATGGCACGGCGTTCGGGCGGCGCCTGCACGCACCCCTTCGTCATCCGCCTCGTCGAGTACGACGGCATGGACGCGGAGATCACACTCAAACTCGTCGGCCCCGTCGCCAGCGCGGCCAAGACCAACCTCATGGGCGAAGTCGGCCCGCACGTCGCCGCGGGCGAAGACACGCGCTGGCTCGAGATCACCAGCGCCGACCCGCCGGACTGGTCCATCGACCCCGACACCGGCAAGTGTCACGCCTTCCGCGGCCGGCCGCTCGAATGGTCGCAGGTGCGCTTCCGCATGAGGCCGCATGAGATCGCGACCGTTTACGCCGACATGATGATGGGCCGCAAGGAATATCGCGACCTCGACGCCAAGCGCGAGATCTGGGCCACGGTGCATCGCAAGTCCGAGGGACACTGCGCCTGACTACTGCGGCAGGTCTTCGAGGTCTTCATCGCGCCCGGCGATGATGAGGATGTCATCGCTGTTGAGGCGGCTGGTGGGCATGGGCGTGTCCATCACCATCTCGTCGTACTCTTCCTGACCCGTCTCCGTCGAGGTGAGCACGCGGCGCTTGATGGCCACGATGTTGACGCTGTAGGTGCGGCGGATCTCCAGTTCGGCCAGCGTCTTGTTCACCCACAGCCGCGGCGTGGGCATCTGCACCAGCCCGTACCCCGCCGCGAGTTCGATGTGATCGACGAGGTAGGGCGCGAGAAGTTTGTGCGACCAGCGGTCCGCCGTCTCATCCTCGGGGTTGACGACGGAGTCGGCGCCGATGCGGCTGAGGATGCGCACCTGCATCGGGTTGCCGGCGCGGCTGATGACGCGCTTGACGCCGATGTGCTTGAGAAGGACGGTCGTCAGTGCGTTGGCCTCGAAGTCGTGCCCGATGGCGACCACCGCCACCCCGACCTTGTCCACGCCCTGGAGGCGCAGCGCCTGCTCATCCGTCGAATCCATCGCCACGGCGAGGGTCACGCGGTCGCGGATCTCCTCGACGACCTGCCGGTCGCGGTCGATGGCGATGACTTCCGCGCCGGCGCGGGCGAGGTTGACGGCGAGGCGCGAGCCGTATCGACCCAGTCCAATGACCACGAATCGTTGTGAGGCCATGCCTTGGGCTCCGTAGGACGCGGCGCGAGGGGTGAGTTTAGCCGAGCATCATCGGCTCGGACGGGTAGCGGTAGCGCGAGGCCTCGGCCTTGGCGAAAACCACGGCGCCGATCAGGGCAAGCGGCCCGACGCGCCCCAGGAACATCGCAAAGACGATGATGACCCGGCCCGGCTCGGAGAGGTCGCCGGTGAGGCCCATGGAGAGGCCGACCGTCGCCGTGGCGCTCACCGCCTCGAAGAGTTGCGTCTCAAAGTCACCCGTCTCCGTGATCGTCAGGCCGAGCACGACGAGGGAGACGACGACGAAGCCGAGCATGACCAACGCGCCCGCGCGACGAATGAGCGTCTCGGGCAGCGAGCGCCCGAACACCTCCGTCTCATCGCGGTTGCGCAGCGTGGCGATGATGGTGAGCAGGAGGACGGCCAGGACCGTCGTCTTGACGCCCCCGGCCGTGCCCCCCGGCGAGCCGCCCACCCACATGAGCATCATGAGGACGTAGCGGCTCGGGGTCGCCAGTTCCTCCACGCGCACCGTGTTGAACCCCGCGGTGCGAGCCGTGATGGACATGAAACTCGCGTCGAGGATTCGTCCGCCGAGGTCGAGTTCCGCGGAGGTCGGCGCGTTGGACTCGACCCCCGCCGCGCTCCTCACCTGCGGGGCGAGTTGGCACAGGCCGATCGCCCCCGCTCCGAGCACGAAGAGGCTCACCGAGGTGAGCAGCACGACCTTGGTGTGCAGGTTGAGGCGGATGAGCCGCTCCTCGTACATGCGCCGTGCCGTCATGCGCCCGAGTCGGAGTCGCACCCGCGCCGAGATCACCTGCCACACGTTGTAGAGGACGGGGAACCCCAGCCCGCCGAAGACGATCAGCGGCGCCACCACGGCGTGGCTCGTCCAGTGGTGCCGGAAACTTTCGAGACTGTCCGAGTAGATCGAAAACCCCGCGTTGCAGAAGGCGCTGACGGAGATGAAGATGCTGTTGAATCCGTGGCGATCGGGGTCGATGATCCCGTCGGCGACGAACGGCCCCCAGCCGAAGTAGAGAAAGGCCGCTCCCACCGCCTCGGTCAGAAGCGTGGCGACCACGATGAAGCGCACGAGGCGTTCGACGTTGCCCGGCCCGCCCTCAACGGTGCTCACCACCTCCTGGATGTTCGAGGCGTGCTTGACGGACATGGCGCCCGAGAGCATCGTCGCCAGCAGGGCGCCGAAGATGATGATCCCCAGCCCGCCCAACTGGATCAGGATGAGGATGATCGTCTGCCCGAAACGCGTGAACTCCGTCGCCGTGTCGCGCACGATCAGCCCCGTGACGCACACGGCGCTGGTCGAAGTGAAAATGGCGTCGAGGAAGTTGATCGGATGATCGGCGGGGGTGGCGCGCGGCAGCATGAGCAGCAGTCCCCCGATGACAATGAGCAGCGCGAAACTGCCCACAAACAGCAGGCTGAAGCGGATAACCAGTTGCGCCAGCGCCATGTAGGCCTGGGACAGGATGTAGATGACCAGCAGCGCGACCAGCCCCATCGACCACGCCCAGTGCGCAAAGAGGAAGATGGATGCCGCGATCAGCAGCACCAGTTCGACCGTGTGTTGCTTCACCCAGCCGAGCCGGTTCTTCTCGACGACCCACGCGACGCCGTGAGCGCCCCACAGCCCCAGCAGCAGCGCCGAGCGGATCGCCGTGAACCACGCGGCCGAGACGGGCGGCTCGTCGAACCCGACTTCGAGCATGCACGCGACGCTCAGCAGCACGGCGATGGCGGCCCGCGGCAGAAGGGAGCCGAGCGTGTCGGCTCCGCCGCTCGTCGTGTTGATGAACTGCCGCCGCTCCATGGGGGTCTATAGCATATCGGACACACCACGCCGGGCTGTGGAATCCTCCGCAGGCCGCAAGGGATGGGGAAGTGGCATGAGAAAGGCCCTGCGACGTTTATCGCAGGGCCTTGGCGCCGTTCGGATGCGCAAGGAGTTTATTGTTCAGGCTCTTCGGCAGGCTCCGCCGGCGGAGGCGTCGATTCGCGCACGATCTCGGCCCGCCTCTGCATTTCGCCGAAGTAGGTCTTCATCGCCTTCTCGTACTGCACGGGCAGGAGATTCTCTTCGACATCCTCCTGCGCGCGGCTGGAGGCGGCGCGGACGAGTTCAGAGAAGCGCACCTGCGATTCGCCCTTGATGACCTGCTTGCCCTCGATGTAGGTCGTTCCGATGATCTGGCTGTTGGGGTCGGTGAAGACTTTTTCCTTCTGATCGGAGAAGGACATCGGCGTGGCGAGGCGCGATCCGCTGCCTCCGGCCCCCTGGCCGCGATTGCCCATGCCTGCGCCGCGCCCGCCCTGGAGGCTCTGCATCCACTGCATCTGCGCCATGGCCTGGCTGATGCCCTGGCCGTTGCATTGCCCGAGGCCCTGGCCCATGCCCTGGCACTGGCCCGCAAGGTCGCCCATCGCGGCATTGAGATTGGCCAGTTGCTGCGCCGCCATCTCCAGTTGCGAAAGTTGGTCGCCCATGGCGCCGGCGCCCTGCATGCCTTCCATCCCCGCCATCCCCTGCATGCCCTGCTGACCCGGCATTCCGGCCATGCCCTGGCACGCGCCGGCCATGGCCTGCATCGCCTGCGCCGCCTGCTGCGCCGCCTGCGCGGCCTGCGCCAACTGCTGCTTCTGCTCCTCGGTGAGGTTCGCCGCGTTCTCAATCGCCTGCTGGAGCGCCTGCGGATCGTTGAGCGCAGCCGGGTCGATGCCCGCCTGCTGCAACTGCTCCTTGAGGGCGTCCTGGTTCTGGGCGAGTTTCTCAAGTTGGTCGGCGAGTTGTTCAAGCGCCTTCTTCTGCTCGTCGTTCAGGTTGCCTTCGTCCATCTGCTGCTTGAGTTGCTCGAGCGCCTTCTTGGCGGATGAGAAGTCACCCTTGGAAAGGGCCTTGCTCAGTTCGCCCGTCGGGCCGGAGTCGGCCGTGGGATTCAACTGGCTCAACTTGTTCTGGAGCGACTCCAGCGCTCGCGCCTGCTCCGTGTCGGTCTGCTTGCGCAATTCTTCGCCCAGAGCGCTGAGTTTCTTGAACGCCTCGCGCTGGAACTGCTCGGGGGCTTTGATGGCTTCAGGCTCGCCCATCTTGGGGTCGGCCTCGGCGAGCATCTCCTTGAGTTCCTTGGGATCCTTGCCGACCTTCTCCGCCGCCTCCTTGATCGCCGCTTCGTACTGCTCGCGAATCTCTTCGATCCGCTCGCGCTCTTCGATGGAGAGTTTGCTCTCCTCGCGGGCAAACCAATCACCGGAGGGAATCACGGCGCCGGCCAGAATCGTGCCCGCAAGCAGGACCGGGCTGATCCACCACAACCGCGGCGCCGCGACGGTGAATCGCTTGCGCACATCGCGCGTCGTCTCGGGCCGCCTGGCGACGGCGATCGCATCATCAATCGCCGCCTGGGCGAAAGCGTCCTCGCGGCCGCGACAGAGCATCGCCGTGCTCAACTTCTCCTTGAGTTCGAGTCGCTGATCGACCTCGACCGCGACGTGCAGAGGCGAGGGCCGGCTGGGCATCCACCACACCACCGCGCCCGCGAAGGCGAGCAACCCCAGCGCCGGGCCGATGAACACCCAGTTGATCGACTCATTCACCCCCGGCAGCGCCTTGCCGATGATCACCAGCACCAGCGCCAGCGCCGCCGCGACGATCGCCACGACGTGAATGCGATCGACCAGACCCTTGAAACCGAGTCGGCGGGCGGCGTTGTTGAGGACGATCCGGATGTCTTCCATCGCTTCGCTCCTTTGGGTGTCCGGGAGGTTGCCTCGGGCTGACGGCCCATGCTCCCGCAACCAGTTATTATGATAACGGATGAATCGGGTTCATGCCTGCCTGCATTTGACAAACTTTTTCAGAACGGAATCGGGGTGGACCATGCGACGATACGCGATTCTGAGCGTTGCGGTTCTGATCCTGTTCGGTTGCGGCCTTTTCTCGGGGAATCGGGGCGATCCGGCGACGTCCGCCCTGGCCCGCCAGAACCCCTCGACGCCCCCGACGCCGCCGGTACAGGTGGATGAGGCGGCGGCCTTGCGGGCCAGGATCGAGGTGCTGGAGCGCGAGTTGAAGGCGGCCCGCACGCGCATCGCCCAACTCGAAGCGGAACTCGCGGCGGCCAAGGCGCAGCCGCCGACTGGGGCGGCCCCCGCTGAAGGCGGCTCGCAGGCCGAGGAACCCGCCTCCCCTCACCATCTGCTGGCGCGGCTCAAGACGGAGTTCGCCGAGCACTTCCCCGAGCCTCCTCCCTCCGACCCGCGCGAACTTCGCCAGCATGTCCGCTCCCTCACCCAGTGGGTCAATATGGTCAACCGCGAACGCCGGCAGCGCATCGACTGGGTCTGCCGCATCGTCTCGCGCGATCTCATCGACGCCGATCGGGCGTATGTCGATCTCGAATCGATCGATCCGGTCACCGGCGAAGCGCTGAGCGAGCGATTCGTCATCGAGTGGCCGCGCCGGTTGCGGCCGCTGCTGGCGCGTTTCGAGGATGGCGCCCCCGTGCGCCTGCGCGGACTGCTGACGCCCGACGTGCGCGTGAACGAGTCGCGGCCTGAGCCGGGCACGTTTGACATTCCTCCGCTCATCGGCCCGTTCGTCGAGTTCCGGTATGCGACGCAGGTCACGGCCCTCAGCGCCGTCGAGATCGGTCCGCCGCCCGCCGACCCGCTCCCGCCCGATCCCGCGCCGACGCCGGAGCCGCAGCGATGACTCCATCTCGAACGCGCCGGCAGGTGATGTGCGGCGTCGTCCTGGCGGTGGTGTGCAGCGGGCCCGCGAGCGCCGATCCGCCGGATGCTGCGAGCGATCTGCACTTCGAGGACATCACCGATCAGGTCGGCCTGGGCGCTGAAGTCGTGGGGAACACGGTCGCGCGCTGCCTCTTCGTCGATGTCAATGGCGATGGGCATGCCGACATTGTGCTCCAGTCGCTTCTGCCGCCGCCTGATGTGGACGGCAGCGCTGCGCCCGCTGGAGTGCGCTGGCCGCGAGTGTTTGTTCATACGCCTGACGCTCAGAGCGCGCTGGGATTCCGCTACATCGAGGCGCTTCAGACGCGCCTGCCCATGCTGCATCCCGGCGACAATCTCGTCTTCGCCGACCTGGACAACGACGGTCGCATCGACGCGATCGTGATGCGCTACGTTGACCTCAACAATGAGACCTGGGTCGATCACGGCGAGCGCACCGCGTGGCTCCGCGGCCGCGGGCACGCGATGTTCGACAAAGCCACTCCCATCGACGCCGCCACACCGGCGACGACCTCCGCCGTCGCCGTCGGCGATGTCGATCGCGACGGGCGGCTCGACCTCTTCCTCGGCAACTGGTATCGGCACTACGGCCCATCGCTTGACGGGCATCACAACGATCTTCTTCTCCAGACACAGCCCGGCGTCTTCGAGCGCGTCGGCTGGGCGACCGACGGCTATCTCTTTGCGGAGGATGACGCCGACGATCGCGGCGGGCGGCCGACCTACGGCGCCATGATCGCCGACATTCTGCCGACCCCGCTGGGCGACGAGCACTCGCTGCCGGAGATCATCGAACTCAACTACGGCCGGCGGTGGAACCGCCTGCACCAATGGGATCCTATGAGACTCCCCGTCCGCCCCGCCGACCTCGCGCCGGGCCTGCGCTATCCCCTCTGGCACGATGTCGCGCCGCGCCTCGGACTCGACGGCGATGCCATCCGCCACGGCCGCCATCCCGAGTGGCTCAAAGAACGCGCCAAAGAGGATGCCCGCTTCGACCGCGAAGATGAGCGACCCTTCCGCAGCAACGGCAACACCTTCGACGCCGCCGTCGGCGACATCGACAACGACGGCGACTTCGACCTCTTCCTTGCCGAAATCACCCACGGCTGGGCGGGCGAATCCTCCGACCGCTCGCGCTTTCTCATCAACTCCCGCGACGCCGACGGCCAGACCCGCTTCATCGAAGACCCGCGCCGATCCGTTGATCGCGTTCCCGAAGGCGTGAACAACTGGAATCAGGGCGATCTCTTCTGCGAACTCGCGGACTTCGATCACGACGGCCGGCTCGATCTGCTTCTCTCCAGCGGCGACTATCCCGACAACCAGCGCCTGCGCCTCTACCGCCAGCGCGAAGATGGTTCGTTCGAGGACGCGACGCAGCGAGTCGGCCTCGATCACGACGGCTCGCAGCAGATCTCGCTCGCCGATGTGGACGGCAACGGCTCGCTGGACATCCTTGTCGGACAGACCTTCAACCGCTTCACCGCCGAGCAGCGGGAAGGGCGCGAGCCGCGATTGAGACTCTTTCGCTCCGCCCCGCCGCCCTCCGCCAACTCCCTGACCCTGAGACTCGAAGGCGATCCGGCTGTGGGTACGAATCGCGATGCGCTCGGCGCCATCGTGCAGGTCCGCGTCGGCGAGGTGACGATGCGGCGCCAACTCATCGGCGTCGGCGGGCACGCCGGCAAGCAACTCGACTTCATCCTCCACTTCGGCCTCGGATCGGCAACCGTGGCGGATGAACTCCGCGTGATCTGGCCCGACGCCGCCTCGACCGAGCAGCAATTCACCCAGGTACAGGCCGGTCGCTATCGCCTCCGGCAGGGTGATTCCCTCAATCTGCCGCCGTGAGATGTCCCGCGGCTGCTCTGGTGAGACGACTCCTCGCCCCGGCTCTTCGGTACAATGAAGAGTGAGAGTCCTTGCCCGATTCGATCCAAACGCAACACAAAGGTGCCTCCATGTTTCAGCCACTGCCGTTCATCGCCGCCCGGCTGCGCCGCGTCTTCGTGATGTCCTTCCTCGCCTTCGGGACGCTCATCATGCAGCCCCATGCCGCGCTGGCACAGGATGAGGAGTTCGACCTCAATGATCGCATCAACTCGATGGAGTTCCCCGTCGAGCCGCCGCTCATCAAGGCGGCCGAAGTCCGCGACATCATCAAAGCGCTCTCTCTCGACGCGCCCACGGGCGACCTCGTGCGCTCGCTGCACGAGGGGTACGTGACCGTCTACACCGCCGCGGCGACGGAGCGCCGCGATCGCATCCAGACATTAATGAAGCAGGTCCAGGACAGCGGAGACTGGATGACCGTCGGCGTCGAGATGCAGGAAATCGAGAAGAACTGGATGAAGCGGCGGCAGGATCTCGGCGCTGACTTCTTCGAGAACGTCAAAGCAATCCTCGCGCCCGATCAACTCGCGAAGTGGCCCGCTTACGAGCGCAACCGCCGACGACGCACCCAACTGCACGTCGGCGCCTTCTTCGCCGGCGAAGGAGTGGATGTCATCGAACTGCTCGACGAACTCAAACTCGAAGAGCCGCAGTACGCCGCCGTCGCGCCGATCGTCGAGTCCTACGCGATCGAACTGGACGGCCTGCTCCAGCAGCGAATCCGCGCCGCCGAGGACGTTCGCAACATCGACTACATGGACCCCGGCGCGCAGGGCAGCATGTTCGACAAGTTCGAGCGCATCCTGGGCGTCCGCCGCCAGATCCGCGACGCCAACCGCAAGCACATGCAGATCATCGCCACCTCGATCCCCGGCCCGGCCGGCGAGCAACTCACCCGCACCTTCCACGCGAAGTGCTACCCGCGCATCTACGGCCCGACGCAAGCCGATTCGTTCCTCGAGACGGTGCTCGCGCTTGAGGATCTCAGCACCCAGCAGCGCGGGGGCGTCGAGGGCATCGCCGCCATGTACCGCGATCAGGCCGCCGCCGCCAATCAGCAACTCGCCCAACTCATGGCCAGGCACGAAGACTCGATCGAGGAATCCCTCAAGGGCCAGAACATGATGATCCTCGCCATGGTCGGCGGCATGTCGGCCTACGCCGATGAGGGCACCCAGCCCGAGCAGGCCCCCTTCGACGCCAAAGATCTCCTTATGGATGAAGAGCAGGAGAAGCGCCAGGATGACCTCTACCGGCAGAAGCGCGGTTACATCATCGCCGCGATCGATCAGGTCTGGGCGGTTCTCTCGCCGACTCAGCAGGGCCGCGTCACCAGACCCGACGTGCCCGAGGAGTCCGATGCGCAAAAGGCCCTCCGGCAGGTTCGCGCCGTGATGCGCCAGTCGATGCAGTACGCCGAAGAAGCCGTGCAAGAGGCGCAGCAGGAGATGGGCGAAGGCAACCCGCGGCGGTAACCTTCCGCTGGGCGGTGTTCGGTTCAATTCATGCGCCTGCGAGGTGATTGATGGTTATTCTGCCCGTGCCAGAAGGAGGCTGACATGTCCTGCCCGTCTCTCACGCGGTTTCGGAAGCACCTGCGTGCCGTCCCGGCACTCTGCTGGATGCTGATTGCATTGGTTGCCTGGTCGCAGCCCGCCGCGGCACAGTCACGCGAACTCCAGCGACCCGTGGTCCGGGCGAGCGAAGTCGAGGACTTGGTGCGGTTTCTGAAACTCGACGAGGCCGAATCGGACCTGGTTCGATCGTTGTTTCAGGGCTACCTGACGGTTCATATGGCAGCATCGAAGGAGTGGGTGAGTCGAACGCGAGCCTTGGCAGAGAGCCTCCAAGCGGGCGGCGATCGAGATGCGTTTCAGGTTTCAATGGCTGAATTCCTGCGCGAGTGGCGGGAGAAGCGCCAACGCATCGCGGCGGATTTTTTCGAGAACTGCAAGGCGCTGCTGACGCCAGAGCAATTGAGCGCCTGGCCGATCTATGAGCGCGATCGCCGCCGCAGGAGCAACCTGCCTGCCGGCGCATTTTTTGCGGGCGAGGGGGTCGATGTCGCCGCGCTCGTTGACGAACTCGAACTCGATGATTCACTGGTCAGCGCCGTCGCGCCGCTCGTTGAGGCTTATTGCACTGAGATCGACGCCCTGCTCGTGCGGCGCATGGCGGCCTCGAAAGAGGCGAGAGAACTCGATCTGTCCATACAGCTCACCGACATCGATGGATGGTTCGCCGCATGCCTGCGAGCATTCGACATCCGACGACAGATCCGAGACTCAAATCGAAAGCACCTCGAATTGATGGCGACCACCGTGCCTGGGGATGTGAGCGACAAACTCCGCGACAAGTTCAACCGCGCTTCGCATCCCCACTATTTCGCCCCGACTCAAGCCGATGCTTACTTCGAGCGGCTCCGGTCTTTGGAGGATCTCACGGACGATCAGCGTCGCGGCATTGAGAGTATCGTCTCGGCCTTCCAGGATCAGGTCGGCGCCATCAATCTGCGACTGGTCAGATTGGAGAACGAGATCGAGGAAGTCCTGAGCAGACTGACGAACCAACGCCATCCGTTCGTCATCGGACTGGTGGCCGGAAACGCCGCGCTCGCGGACATGCCCTTTGAAGATGCGCCTGAGTCATGGCGGGCGCAGGACGTCCTGATAGATGACAGCCAGTTCGAGAAGCATGAAGGTCTGCTCAGTCAGAAGCGAGGGTATGTCATCGCTGCCATTGAGCAATCCTGGAACGTCCTGACGCCGGCGCAACAGACTCTCATGCCGATCGAAGACATTCCCCTGGAATCGAAACAGCGAACAAGAACGAAGACGATTCGCACAGGGATGCTCGAGAACCTGCGGGCAGTCTACGAGAGGTAGCGCGCCCGCGGGCAGGACGCCGGCAAATCCTCGCCCGGTCGATAAGGCTGGCCGCGAAGCATCACGCTAGTGACCCGAGCAGGGCTCTTGCGGCGTGAATGATCTCAGATGCCTTTGCCTGATCCCGCGCCTCGGCGATGAGTCGCAGGATCGGCTCGGTGTTGCTGGCGCGGATGTGCAGCCACGCGCCCTGATCGGGCCAGTCGAGGCGCAGGCCGTCTTGCCGATCCGCCGCCGCATCGGGGAACTTCGCCGCCAGCGCTTCGATCGCCCGCTCGGCAAGGCCAGGCCGGATCGCCATCTTCTCCTTCTCGATGGCATACGCGGGCATGGCGTTGACGATGCGGCCCAGCGCCTCGCCCCGCCGCGCCAGAAGCGAGAGAGTCAGCGCCATGCCGCTGAGGCTGTCGCGCACGAGGCAGACCTCGGGCCAAATGACTCCGCCGTTGCCTTCGCCGCCGAGGATGCAGCCGTGCCGCTGCATCGCCTCGACGACGTTCGCCTCGCCGACGGGAGTGCGGAAGATGCGCGCCCCATGCGCCGCCGCCACGTCATCGATCATGCGACTCGACGAGAGATTCACAGCCAGCGCGAGCGGACTTCCCCCCACCCCCGCAACCGCTTGCGGTTTCGCGCCGCCCGACATCGCTTGCGTCTTCGCTTCCCGATCCCCCGCGCCCCCCAGCACCTCCTCCGCCGCGAGCACGAACGTGTACTCCTCCCCGATGTAGCGCCCCATCTCATCGACGATCGCGAGTCGATCGGCATCGGGATCCTGCGCGAAACCGACCGCGGCGTGGTGCGACGCGACCGCGGCGGCGAGTTCGGTGAGATTCTCGCGGGTCGGCTCGGGCGTGTGGGCGAAGACGCCCGTCGCCTCGCCGTTGAGGTGAATGACGGTGCAGCCGAGGCGCTCAAGGAGCATGCGCCCCGCCGCCCCGCCCGCGCCGTTGACGGAATCGAGCACCACCTTGAAGCGCCCCTTGCGGATCGATGGCACATCCACGAGCGCGAGCACCCGCTTCACATGGACTGAAGGACCGGCATCATCGCGCTCGGCGACCGTGTCCGCCGCTTGCGGTTTCGCGATGACTGCACTCGGCGTGCGACGAAACCGATCGATGATCCGCTGCGCGCAGTCGCGCGGCGGCGCTGCCCCCTCACTCGTGAGAAACTTCACCCCGTTCCATTCGATCGGGTTGTGGCTGGCGGTGATGACGATTCCGCCCGCGGCGCGGCGATGCCCGATCATCACCGCCGTGGTGGGGGTGGCGACCACCCCGAGGCGAACCGCTCGCCACCCATTGGCCGCCAGGCTCGCGCACACCGCCTCTTCCAGATCAGCCCCGGACGCGCGGCCGTCGCGAGCGACGACCACCTCGCCGCCCGCCTCAAACTCATCGCGCAACTCCCCGGCAAACGCTGCCGCCAGCGCCGCCGCCACCGGCGGCGTCATCGAAGCGCCGACGATGCCCCGCGCGCCCGAAACCGACAACATCAACGGTGAATCAGGATTCGCAGCCATGTCGTGCGGACGATAGGCCGCTCGCAGCGCGCGATGCACTGCCGCTTCCAACCGCGCGCCGTCACCCCGCGCGGCGCCGGTGCCGCACCGACGGGCAAGGCGCCGGCGCCCCATCGAGCACGAAGAGTTCCCACGGCTCATTCCGCGTCAGGTCCAGCGTTCCGCCCGTCGCCGTCCCCTGCGCATCGCACAGCCGCACCACGGGCCGGTCCGGCGCGTGAAAGTGCATCCCCACCACCAGCGCCACCTTCTGCGTCGAGAGCATGACGTAACTGCCGATCGGATACAGGCCGACCGTCTCGACCAGCGCCCGCACCAGCGGCCGATGGATGAAGTTATCCACTCCGTACTGCACCATGGTCTGGATCGCTTCGTGAGCGAGCGGCTGAGGGCGAAAGGCCCGCGGCTCGTTCATCGCCGCCGCCATGTCCGCCACCGCCAGCAGCCGCGCCAGATCCCCGATCTCTCTCGCTCGCAGCGCATCGGGATACCCCTTGCCGTTGTCGCGCTCGTGGTGGCGATATGCGGCGCAGAGAACCCCCTCGGGCAAACCCTCCACGTCATCCAGCAGCGAGACCGAGTAGGCCGTGTGCCGCATCACCCGGTCGCGGTCCACATCATCGAGGTTTTCATCCTCGGTGCGCAGGCGCTGAGGCAGCAGCAGCATTCCGACGTCGTGAACCAGCCCCGAGAGGCCGGCGAGTTGGATGTATTCGAGCGGCCAGTGGCGGCGCGCCGCGATCGCCACGGCCAGCGCCGAGGTGTTGAAGGCATGATCCGGAAGGTAGTCAGCCGCGCACGGGCACAGCAGCGCCACCTGCGCGTAGCGCCCCGGATCGCGCCGCAGCATGGTAATCAGTTCATCCACCAGGCGCACCAGCACCTCCAGCCGCACCGGCAGCCCCGCCAGCAGACGCGCGTATTGCAGGCGCAGGAGATCCACCCGCTCATCCCGCCAGACGATGATCTCCTCGATGCTCGGCCAGTCCTCGCGCTCCGTCTTGTCCAGCCCCAGCGCATCGCCCTGCACCGGCACCGTCTGGTCGAGCCCGGCCCACTGCTCCATGCGCCGCTCGAGAATCGCGCCGGCGAGTTTGTGCCGGTTGGCGGCGATGTGCTCCGGCTCGCCCACCACCACCTCAAACGCCCCCTCCGCCAGCGCATCGAGATGGTGCGGCTCGAGAATCGTACCCGCCCGCACCGCGATCCGACCGCCCAGCCCGACGAGGTCGGTGCGTATCTCCGCGTCGCGGCGGAGATCCTCCGGCCTCACCTCACGCAGCACCGCCAGCGGCGCAAAAGCGCGGGCGTTCTCGGCGAGGTAAAACCCAGGCCCGATCGTGGCAAGGTGATCGAGCAGCGCCGCGCTGATCGCCGTCCGCCGCGTCAGGAGTTTGATCCCGTACGCCGAGTAGAGGTCCAGCGGCAGGACAAGCCCTTCGTGCAGGTTGTCGATGCTGATCTCGCGCATGTGCAGCCATCCGCCGGAGCCCTGCGCCCCGTCCTCACCCAATCGGCCGATAATGCGGCCCGATTAAGCGCCGCCCGCCGGGAATCCGAAAAAGGGCGCCAGGCCCGTGCAGGCTACGATTGCCCGATGTTCGAGTTGAGCGTGCAACGCGTGTTCTCCGCGGCTCATGCGCTCATGCTGGCCGGGCGGCGCGAGCCGCTCCACGGCCACGACTGGCGCGTCACCGTCGTTGTCGCCGGCGAGACCTTGGATACCGACGGCCTGCTGTGCGACTTTCACGCCCTGCAAGCCGCGCTCGATGAGATCATCGCCCCCCTTCGCAACGCCAACCTCAACGAGGTCGAGCCTTTCACGCGCCTCAACCCCTCTGCCGAGCAGGTGGCCCGCCACATCGCCGACCGCCTCGCCCCCGCTCTCCCCCCCGGCGTCCGCCTGTCGCGCGTGAGCATCACCGAAGCGCCGGGATGTGAGGCGACGTTCCATGTCGAGCATGGGCGTCCAACCCATTGACGCCCTGCGCGCCAGGGCGGGGGTATGCAGCAACCCGGGTACCGCGTCGCATCCGGTTCCGTGCGGATTGCAGCGTCTTCCGCCCCTCAATGGCGCGCCGTAGCGGCCATTAGCCGGTACAATGTCGTCGTGAGCGTCTTCGATACGGTCTGCGGCACCGGCCTTTCACGTTTCCTCGCTCGTCAACGCTCCGAACGGCATCTGCGCCTCGTGACGGCGCAGCCGAAGTCCTGAATGGAGCAGTCATCATCAAAGAACACGATCGAGTCTTGCTGACCACGGCGGCGCCGGGCGAAGGCCTGACCGCGGGCGATGTCGGGACCGTTGTTCATGGCAATGGCGACGGCTGCGCCAACGAGGTCGAGTTCATCACCCGCGACGAGAATACTGCGGCGGTGGTGACGCTGGAGGCGTTGCAAGTCCGATCCGTCGCCCCGCGCGAGATCACCCACGCCAGTCAGATGGCGGGTTAAGCATCCCAACGGGTGGGACGTATGGCTCCTCGACTTGCGTCATTTGCTCAAACGATTCGATAGAAGCAATGGAGGGAACTGATGGCGTTGGCATTCGCGCAGCATAAGAAGATCCAACTTCGCACCCATCCTGACTTCAACGAAGCATGGTTGCACGATCGGATCGCCGATGATCCGACGATTCTGGGGCTCGGGGATGTTCGCTCGCTGGATCGCGAACGATCGCTGCCGGGGGGCGGGCGGCTCGATATGCTGCTGCTTGATGACGAGATCAATCGGCGGTTTGAAGTGGAGATCATGCTCGGCGCTACTGATCCAAGCCACATCATTCGCACGATTGAATACTGGGATCTCGAGCGACGGCGATATCCGGGATACGACCACGTTGCCGTGCTTGTTGCCGAGAATATCACCGCCAGATTTCTAAATGTGATCAGCCTGCTGGCAGGTAGTATCCCGCTGATTGCGATTCAGCTCGACGCGATTCAGGTCGGAGAGCATGTCGTGCTGAACTTCGTCCAGGTGCTGGATCAGACGGAACTTCGCATCGACGACACCGACGATGGCGGCGGAGGGCAGGTGGACCGGGCGTATTGGGACAAGAAGGCGTGTGCGCCGCTGATGAAGGTCTGCGACGCGATACTTCGGCTCATCAATGACTCGGCGAAGAATCGGCAGGACTTCAACTACATGAGGGGCTATATCGGCCTTAAGTCAAACGGGGTTGTCCGGAACTTTATGCACCTTTCGCCGAAGCCCACAAAGAAGTACTTGCACATTGGTTTCAAGAACGCTCAGAGCGTGGAATGGGTTGAACGACTTGCTGCGTCGGAGCTCGACGTACGATCGAAGCGAAAGGGTCGAATGCGGATAACCATCACAGCAGCGGAGTATCAAACTCACGAGGCCACACTACGCGAGCTTGTGGCGGCAACAGTAAAGGAAGCGGAAGCGTGAGTGCGTCCTACCGGCTTTGGGCATTTCTCCAGGGCTCTCCGCTATTCAGCGCTACCTCACTGGGAATCTTCGGCCGCAATTGGGGTGGATAGAGAAAGCCCGAGAATGCCGCTACCGCAGGTATTCCACCCGCTCCAGCGACTCGCGCTCTCCGTCGAACTCGAACGACGGCCGGGCGAAGTAGCCCGGCGGGCGCAGGGCGATGGCCAGCGCGATCCCCGTCATGGCGAAGGTGGCCACGAGGCTCGAACCCCCGTAACTCACGAAGGGCAGCGTCATGCCCGTGATCGGCAGCAGGCCGATGTTCATGCCGATGTTCACAATCATCTGCGACGCGATGATCGCCGCAAAGCCGACGCACACCAGCCGCCCGAAAGGATTCATCGTCGTCGCCGCCGTCATCACCAGCCCGATGAGGTAGACGACGTAGAGGCCGATCATCATCGTCGCGCCGACGAATCCCCACCGGTTCACCACCACCGAAAACACCATGTCGTTATGATCCTCGGGCAGGTGCTGCGTCCGGATGATGAGGCGGCTGCGCTCGGGTCCGAGTCCGAGGAAGCCGCCTGACCCGATGATGGTCATCGCCTTGAAGGCCTGGTAATTGATGGTGTCGGCCTGGCGGCGATCGCCTCGGATCTGGTTGACGAGTCCCTGGAGGCGTTCGACCTGATGCTTTTCAAGGATGGGGTAGGCCGGGGGCTTCTGTTGAGCGGCGAGGACGGAGATGGTGGCGATCACCGAGACGGTCACGACCCCGAGCCCGGCAATGGTGAAGAGGTGTTTCAACTTCGCTCCGGCCGCGAGGAGCATCGCAAAGAGCACCGGCCCGAAGAGCATCGCCGTCCCCAGGTCCGGCTCCACGAGAATCAGCCCCATCGGCACCAGCATGATAAGAAATGGCACGAGCAGGCCGCGCAGCGTGCGGTAGTTCTTGCGATAGCGCAGATAGTTCGCCAGCGCGAGCACGAGGACGATTTTCGCCGCTTCGCTCGGCTGAAAGTCGGTGATGACGAGATTGATCCACCGCCGGGCGCCGTTGCGCGGCCGGACGATCTCATGAGGCACGAATGGAACTAATACGAAGAGAAGAAGCACGATCGCGCCGATCATCGAGGGATACGCGAGATAGCGCCAGGTGCGCGGCGAAGGCATCGCGCAGATCGCGCACGCGATCACGCCGACCGCGGTGAAGATGAGTTGCTTCTTCCAGATGCCCAGCGTGTCGGCGTCTTCTGTGAGGCGGATCGTGGCGATGCCGATGAGGCTCAGCGCGATCGCGGCCGCGACGGAGAACCACGCCGGATTCCACCAGAGCGTCCGCGGGATGACCGTCGAGGGCGCGGCTTCGTTGAGCGTGTCGGGCGTCAGGCCGTAGTGCTTCGCCCAGTTGCCACCCGGCGTCACCGCTCGTGTTGGAGTCGGAGTGCTCACGGAAGATACCCCTCCGCCTTGAGCATGTGGATGATCTGGTTGGCGATGGGTCCGGCGCAGCGGCTGCCCGAGCCGCCCCACTCGACGATGACGGCGATGGCGTACTCCGGCCGGCCGCGGCCATCGCCATTGCCCGGCCCGACGAGGCCGACGAACCACGAGTGCGAGCCGATGGCCTTGGCGCGCTCGAAGAAGGCGGGACGTCCTGCGGCGTCGAGCAGCGGCTCGCCGTCAGGGCCGTAGCGCATGAGGCGCGTCGGCCACTCCTGCTGGGCGGTGCCGGTCTTGCCCCAGACGTTGACGCTCTGAGCGTTGATGATGGGCTCAAACCGGCGGTTGGGCGGGTCGAGGTCGATGTGCCGCGCACCGCCATACTGCTGGTTGTTCACCACCTCGTGCAGGCCCTTGAGCGCGAGGTAGACAGCCTGGTCGTCGAGTTCGAGGTCTTCTTCGATGCGCGGTACGTTGCGCGGATCGTCCTTGATGAGTGTGGGAGCGATGTAATATCCACCGCGCGCCAGTGTGGCGTACGCAGCCGCGGCGTGCAGCGGCGTCCACGCCACGCTCCCCTGGCCCATCGCCAGCATCAGCGGCTCGCTACGACCGGGCGGCTTGGAGAGGTCGTACCCGATCGGCCGGTTGTAAAACGAGACACCGAGATCGATCGGCCGTCCCAGCCCCCAGTCCCCGTACACCTCGCGGCATCGCTCCAGGCCGAGCGTGTGGCCGATGGTGTAGAAGTACATATTACAACTGCGGGCGATCGCCTCGACCGGGCCAAGCGAGCCGTGGACCGCGTAGGAGGGCGCGCGATAGATCCAGCAGCGCAACATCTCCTTGTTCTCCGGGTAGAAGTGCCCCTGGCAATTGACTTCGTGCTGCAATCCCCACTGAGCGTGCGACATTGCCCACGACATGAAGAGCGGCTTGACGATCGAGCCCGGCGCGTAGGGAATATCGATCGCGCGGCTGAAGACGTCGGGGGGAATGAAGTCGCGGTCAAACTGCTCCAGTCTCTTCTTCTTTTCGTCTTCTTTCTTCTCGCCTTCGGATTTCTTCTTGTTGGCCTCGGCTTCGATGGCCGCCTCGGCTGCGAGCGGGGCGCGGAATCTCTGAAGTGGCTCGGGCAGCGCGGTCGGCGAAGACACCATCGCCAGCACTTCGCCGGTCTTCACCTCGACGACGACGGCGCCGGCCGCCAGCGGCATGCCGAGCGGCAGTTCATTCTCCTGCCCGTGCCAGGGCTGGACGCGCGTCAGGCCGTAGCGCGGGTCGAGAATGCCCAGGATCTTCGCCTGCAACTGCACGTCGATGGTGAGTTGGACGATGCCGCCGGGCTTGGGCTCGAGTCGCTCATCGGGTGTTTCATCGACATGTCGCGTGATGACGCCGCGCGTGCCGCGCAACGCCGATTCGAGCGCCTGCTCGAGGCCGCGGCTTCCGATCTCATCGCCGGGGAGGTAGCCCTGGAGGTCGGCCACTTGCCGGTCAGGACCGTAGAGCGGGCGGCGCTCGAGTTCCTCCTTGCTCACCTCATCGCGCAAGGCGCCGATCAGGTGCGAAGTGACATCCGAGACCTCCAGCGTGAGCGGCTCGGCGCTGCGCAACGGCGCTGGAAGGTGCGAGCGGTCGAGCGCCACCGTCGCGCTCTTCCACGGGTAATCGCGCGCGCCGGAAGTGCGGACGGCGACGGCGGGATGGTCCTTGGCGATCTGCGGCCCGCTCACCGAGAGAGTCTTGAACTCGGACTCCTGACCGGAAGCGATGCGCGTGAGAATGACGTGCGGCTGGCGCTGTTCGAGTATCGGACGGCGAACCTCCTCAATGCTGATGGTGGTCTGAAACTGTCGGAAGTATTCGGCCTGCCACGCCTCATGCACGCGCCTGGCCACGCGCTCGACGCGCTCCGCCACGCCGTCGCGCGTAGCGTAGACCTCTTCGAGCGGCGCATGGCCGAGCCGCGCGATCTCGCGCCACACCTCCTCCGCCTCGCGCTCGTAGCGCGGGCGGTACTGGTCGATCAGCGCTTCGCGGCTGGCGCGGCTGAGTTCATTCCACTGCTCGCGGTGCAGCCGCCGCGCCTCGGATCCCGCCTGTGCGATCGCCCACTCACCGCTGATGAGGCGGTAGTCCACGAGGATGTCAAAGCACGGCCGGTCCAGCGCCAGCACCTCCCCGCGCCGGTCGACAATCCGCCCGCGATAGGTCGGCAGCAGTTCGCTGTCCACCAGAACCGCCTCGGCGGCGCTGAGGTGCTCGGCGCCATGCACCACCGTCAGGCGATACAACTGCCCCACCAGCGCAGACATGCCAAGCGCCACCATGACCAGCAGCAGCAGCAGCCGGCGGTGAAACATGCTCGGAATGATCGCATCACGCTTCATGTGGCTCGCAGTACGCCCATGCTGGATCGGATCGCGTTCGTCCTGAGCAACAAGACATCGTCAGAGCGTTCAACTCCATTCCCCGGCTTGGCTTTGGGTGGCATGGCGTCGCGCTGACCCGGACTGAGCGCAGTCGAAGTCGCGTCGCTCTGCCCCACCCCGGCTCTGCTTGCCCAGAGCCGTGTCGAAGGGTGGGGGAGGGGCGGGGTGGTGGCTGCGTTTTTTCACGGCCACTCGCCCCGCGTTCACCCGTCCGCGCTCCGCTGCGCAAAGCCTCCGCGTCGCGGCTAACCAAATGCAACCAACCGGCGACTCTCTTCCCCGGACCTTCACCCTCACTCGATCGCCTCCAGCGCCTGGCGCACTTCCTGCTCATCGGGCTTGCCCTCAAGGAGAACGGCATCCTCGTGCATGACCACCGGCACGCGGAAGCGGAACTGCTCGATCAACCCAGGGTCGTCCTCGATGTCGATCACGATCAGTCGCAGATCGCTCCGGCCGTCGCCGTCGATGATCGCCGCGATCATGGCTTCGAGCCGGTCGCACAGGCTGCAATTGCTTCGCGTGTAGAAGAGTAGATCGGCCATGTCGGGCGCGAGCCTTTGGATTCCGGTGGGGGTTCGTGGCCTCCCGATCGTATTCGCGCGAGGGGACTTGCGACTTGTCCGGTGATGGGCCAATGGTCCGCGGCGGCAGCCGTGGGTTGCCGCGCAAGCGGCGGCGCGGGCGGGAAATCTACCTCGGATTCCGCCCACCGGGGCGAATCGGACCCCGCACCGGCTGACAATTCACCGGTGAGGCACGGCTCGGTCGTGTCCTTCAACCCACCGCGAGGACGGGCGCCGCCCCGCGCCACGAAAGGTCCGCCACTGTGAACACCCAGGTTGGAGCGCCTCAGGCAACCGCGCGTCAGATCGCCAGGGAGCGATACGCCTTCGACGTGACGCTCCGCGACGGGTCGGTCGTGCGCCTGCGCCCCGTCGAGGCAGATGACGGCGCCGGCCTGCGCCGCTTCGGCCTCGGCGCTGCGATGCCGGGGCCGCAGCCTCACCTCCTGAATCTGCCCGGAGCGCCGTCGGCGCACATCGATAGCCTGCTCCACGCCGATGAGGAAAGCAGTTTTACCCTCGTCGGCGAATTGAAAGGTCGGATCGTCGCCTTGAGCCGCTACGTCCGCGACGCGCGCCGGCCCGACACCGCCGTGATGACCTTCATCGTCGATGAAGCGCTCCAGCGCAAGGGGCTTGGCACGGCCATGCTCGATCGCCTCGCCGAGGTCGCCCGCGATCACGGCGTCGAGATAATGGAAGGCGAAGTACACGCCTCCGACCCGCGCGTCCTCAACATGGTCGTCGCTTCGGGATTCGAAGTGATGAGCCGCGAGGAGGGCGGCCGCCTGCGCGTGCGATTCGACATCGAGAGCACGCCCGAGTACGAGCAGCGGCTCCACGCCCGCGAGGCGAAGTCCTCCGCCGCGTCCGTCAAGATCTTCATCGAGCCGCGCAGCGTCGCCATCGTCGGCGCCAGCCGCGATCCCGCGAAGATCGGCTCGGCGGTCCTGCACAACCTCCTGCGCATCGGCTACGTCGGCCGCATCTACCCCATCAATCCGGGGACCGACTGCATCGGGTCGGTGCGGTGCTACGCGCGGCTGACGGATGTTGCCGACGAGATCGACCTCGCCGTCATCGCGGTTCCACTGGCGCACGTTGACGCCGTCGTGGACGACTGCATCGCCAAGGGCGTGCGCGGCATCCTGCTTCTCACCGCCGGTTACTCCGAGACCGGCGCCGAGGGTCGCGAACGCGAGCGAAAACTTCTCGCCAAGGTGCGCGGCGCGGGCATCCGGCTCATCGGCCCCAACTGCTTCGGAGTCATCAACACCGATCCGAAGGTGCGGCTGAACACATCCTTCTCGCCCATTCAGCCCCCGCCAGGCTCGGTCGGAATGCTCACGCAGAGCGGCGCACTCGGGCAGGCCATCCTCGACTACGCCCGCGAACTCAACCTCGGCCTGTCCAACTTCGTTTCCGTGGGCAACAAGGCCGACGTCTCCGGCAACGACTTCCTCCAATACTGGCTCGATGACGATCGCACCAACGTCATCCTGCTTTACCTCGAGAGTTTCGGCAACCCGCGCAAGTTCAGCCGCATCGCGCGGCAGGTCGGGCGGCGCAAGCCCATCGTCTGCGTCAAGGCCGGCCGATCCCGCGCCGGCGCCCGGGCCGCGAGCAGCCACACCGGTTCGCTTGCGGGAAGCGATCGCGCCGCCGAGGCGCTCTTCCGCCAGTGCGGAGTGATCCGGACCAACACGCTCGAAGAGCTCTTCGACGCCGCGGCGTTTCTTTCGCACCAGCCGTTGCCCGCCGGGCCGCGCGTGGCGATCCTCACCAACGCCGGCGGACCCGCGATCATGGCCGCCGACGCCTGCGAAGCCGCCGGCCTCGAACTGCCGACGCTCGAAGACGCGACCGTGCAGACGCTGCGGTCTTTCCTTCCTGCGGCGGCGAGCGTCGCCAACCCGGTGGACATGATCGCCAGCGCCGACGCCGAGCAGTACCGCCTCGCCATGAAAGCGCTGCTCGCCGACGCCAACGTGGACAGCGTCATCGTCCTCTTCGTTCCGCTTCATCCCGGCTCGCCGCAGCGCGTGGCCAAGGCCATTCGCGAGGCCGTTGCTCCCTCATGCGCCAAGCCCGTGCTCGCCACGTTTCTCAGCGCCCAGGGCATGCCGCCGCAGCTCGAAGGCATTCCCAGTTATCGCTTTCCCGAGGGCGCCGTCACCGCCCTGGCGCGGGCGCTGGCCTACGCGCGGTGGCGGGCGCGGGCGGTCACGACACCCGTCGCCTTTGACGACATCGATGAAGAGGCCGCACGCGCCATCGTGCAGCGCGTGCGAGATCGCGGCGGCGGCTGGCTCTCGCCGCGCGACGCGGCCGATCTTCTCACCATCGCACGCATCCCCATCGCGCGATCGCTCCTCGCCGAGTCGCTCGACGCGGCCCTGAAAATCGCGGGCGAAATCGGCTACCCCGTCGTCCTCAAGGCCATCGGCCCGAGCATCCTCCACAAGACCGAGCACGGCGGCGTCAAACTCAACATTGATGGCGACGAGGCGCTGACTCACGCCTACTGCGAACTCACGCAGCGACTCGGCGAGCAGATGACCGCGGTGCTCGTGCAGCAGCAGATTCCCGCCGGCGTGGAGATTCTCATCGGCGCAGCGCTCGATGAGACCTTCGGCCACACCATCGCCTACGGACTCGGCGGCACGCTGGTCGATCTCATCGCGGATGTCGCCCTGCGACTCGCGCCCGTCAGCGAGAGCGACGTGAAGGACATGCTCAACGAAGTGCGAGGCACGCAACTGCTCCGCGGCTGGCGCGGCTCGCCGCCGGCCGACGAAAACAGTGTCCGCGAAATCATCGCGCGGCTCTCAGCGCTGCTGACCATCTGCCCGGAGATCGAAGAGGTTGACTTCAATCCGACGATCGTCCATACGCGCGGCGCCGTCGTCGTAGACGCCCGCCTCCGCGTCGGCACGCGCTGGCGCCGGCGCGGGCCGCGGCCGGTTTTCTGATGGTCCTCGACACGCCGGGAGTGAGGTCGGGGGCGACTCCACCGACACTGAGGGCGCGGTGTCGATCAACCCGCCCGAGTCGGGGGGGCGCAAATCGCGTGCCACGCACGGCGGCGCACCTCTGACCCGCACAGCCGCGCTCGGCGGAGAGCAAAAGTGAGCGCCGCGGCCCGCACCAGGGCGCGCACTCGACCCGGCTTGACATTTCGGCGATGAGTTTCGAGGCGTTTTCGACAATTTTCAACGATTTTGCGTCCAAACGTGGTCGGATTCGGTCGGTTTCGCGCCGTTTTCAGACCCCCTTCGCACGAAACGCGCCCCGACCGCTGCGCGCGCGTGCGCACAGGGAACGGGCGTTCTTGGGGTTGAAGAAAGTGCGCCGGCGCGCGGACTTCGCACGAGATGCGCCGCAGGCGGTGCGCGCCAGTGCGCGGGGGAAGTGATCACCGCAGAGATCGCGGAGGGCGCGGAGGGAGGCGAGGCGAGTGGGGGGATCAAGGCATCGGCGCCTTCCCGCGAGGATCGCCTGACTCCGGAATTCGCAGACGTGAGGCTGTAGACCTGGTGGGCCGATGTCCAAGCAGGAAGCACAAGGCTGCAAACCGGTCAGAACAAGAGACGATGGCCAGTGGCGAACAGGCGCAAGAATCGCAGGGTTGTCCGAATGCCTCCCATACTCTACACTGGTTCGGTGTGACGAAGCAGCGAGTGATGGCTGTCCGCATCGAACCGGTAGCATCAGCGAAATCCTCACCGTTCAAGCGATACAGGACGATGAGTTTGTGAAGAAGATGTAATTCCCGATGACAAAGCGGCCCGAGGCACTACAAAATATGGACACAGATGATGTTGAGTTTCTCCCTCGGCTGGATGAACTGCACAGGCGTCACCGGGGCCTGACACGGGATGTTGCGCGCTCGTATGCCCAGGCGGCGTCAGTCTGCATGAATCGGCACCACAGATCGCCCGCAATCGTGACGGTACGGAATCAAGACGCTATCCGTCAGTACGCGCTATCGTGGTCACGACCCAGCGGCAGAGTACAACGTGCGTGGGCAAATGCGGATGACGCCACGCGCGACGGTGCGTATTCCGTATCGCTGTCGGCTTTAGAGCGCCTAACACAATAGCGGTTTGAGTTTGCGGAAGCAGATGAGGATGCATCCGAGTGAGAGGAAGGCTTGATGGATGTCGCTGAGGCGTTCATAGCGGATGCGGAGCCGTCGAAACT
>Ga0326597_10001841_pt1 | contig 32783 bp, 36 predicted proteins | sample RVTome_12_FD_203789 | JGI IMG/M metagenome (GOLD analysis project Ga0326597, IMG submission 203789) | Soil microbial communities from uranium-contaminated site in the Upper Colorado River Basin, Wyoming, United States - RVT100D185 | ecosystem: Environmental > Terrestrial > Soil > Contaminated >...
CGTGGTCTTGTACCAGTCGGTCAGCAGCAGATCCACGCCCTCGGTCGCGAGCACCGTGGCGACGGCTGAGCCGAGCCCGCCGCCCGCGCCCAGGACGAGCGCCCGCCTGCCCTTGATGCCCAGCTCCATCGTCGGTCCTCCCCGCGTGCGGCTCTGCGCGCGGGCTTAGTCTACATCTTCTGGTGACGGGCAGGCCGGTCGTGAGGGGCCGGCCGGAGGCGTGTAAGAGTTGTCGCCTCTGTTCAACATCGAATCAGCCTGCTCCTGAAATGGGACACGGCCTCCCTCGGGTTTGACCGGAATTAGGCCGTTTCTCGCCGGAACGGGTCTTGCTCGCATCGCTGCAGGAGGACATGCCATGAGTGACGCGGGCCGGGTCCTGCCCGCGCGCGGCTTTCGGCGCAAGGCGGTGCTCACCGGCCTGGCCGGCGTGGCTGTGCTGGCCGCGCCCCACGCCCAGGAGCTGCTGGCGCGCGGGATCTGGGGACCTCCGGCGGCCGTCTACGGGCTGCTGGCGGCGTGCGCGGTGTTCATCGGATTGAGCCTGCTGCCCGGCGCCGGCCGCCTCGAGTTGCGGTCCGACGGGTTCACGGTGCGTCAGCGCTTCACGGATCGTTCGTACCGGTGGGAGGACGTCGGCCCGTTCTCCGTGCGGTGGGCGGGGCCGTACCGGTTCGTGGTGTTCGACGTGTACGGTGTCGAGGCCGGCGGGCGCCGGCGGGTCACGCGCGGGGCGATGATCGAGCCGTTCGGCCTGCCGTGGAGGGGGTTGGCGGCGTTGCTCAACGACTGGCGCCATCGCCACACGTAGCCGCACAGGCCTGAAGGCCTGTGCCATAGGGATCACAGTGATGTGGCCCAGGTCTTTAGACCTGGGCAGCGCACACAGGCCTGAAGGCCTGTGCCACAGGGATCACAGTGATGTGGCCCAGGTCTTTAGACCTGGGCAGCGCGCTTGGCTTCAGCCCTGCGCGCTCACCGCAATCGCCGCGTCACAGCCCGCGCGAGCATGCGCAGCCGCTCGGCCAGCGGCAGCCTCCAGAAATTCGTCGTCATCACCCCGCGCGTGAAGTACGTCTTGCGCGAGTAATCGATCGCGACCTCCACCATCACCACCCGGCCCTGCCGGGTCCGCTCGAACCCGGCACGCAGCACCCGATCGATCTCGGCGTCGGCGCCCAGCTTGAGGTACGCGGCGCCGGTCGTGGCGGCGAAGTGCTCGACGCTGTAGGGCGGGAGCACGCTGCAGGTGTCGCGGTCGAGCGCCGTCCGCTGGAACTGCGCGATCTGCGCGAGCTCGCCGTCACGAAGCACGCAAACGAGCGGCGCCGCCTCGTACTGCGCGGCGGTCAGCGTCTCCAGCCCCGTCATCAGCAGCGCGCCGTCGCCGGCCAGCGCGATCACGTCGCGGCCGGGGTTGGCCAGCTTCGCGCCGACGGCGGCCGGCACCGCGTAGCCCATGCACGAGTAGTCCACCGGCGCGAGGAAGCGGCCCGGGCCGTCGAGCCGCAGGTGCTCCATCGCGAGGAAGGTGCCGTTGCCGCTGTCGGTGGTGTAGATCGCCTCCGGCGCCAGACGTTCGAGCGCGGCGAAGAACGCCGCCGGCGTGACGCGCGCGTCGCTCGTGTCCTTCGCCCATGCTTCCCGCACGTCCCGCTGGCCGCTCGCGATCTGCTCCTTCCAGGGCGTCGTGCCTGTCTCGCGCGGCGCCAGAAGTGGCACCAGGCCGCGGACGAACGCCGCGGCGTCGGCGCGGACGGCGATCCTCGCCGGGAAGTTCCGGTTGAGCGCGTGCTGGTCGATGTCCACGTGCACCAGGTTGGCCGGCGGTGTGAAGCCGTAGCTCGCCGTGCCGACCTCGCTGAAACGGCAGCCGATGGCCAGCATCGCGTCGCAGTCCGATTCGATCGCCCGCACGAAGCGCGGCGTGGACGCGCCGAGGCCGCACCACATCCACAGCGGGTGCGTTTCGGGAAACACGCCTTTGCCCTGGATCGTCGTCGCGACCGGCGCGCCCAGGCGATCGGCCAGCTCGACGAGATGTCCGCCCGCGCCCCGCGCGCCGGCGCCTAGATAGAGGATGGGCCGACGGGCGTGGTTGAGCAGATCCGCCGCTGCGTCGAGCTCCGCGGCAGAGGCGCGCGGGGGGTCTGCGGGCGTCGGGGCGTAGGCGAGCTCATCCACGTCCTGGGTGAGCATGTAGAAGTCGGCCGGGATCTCGACCGCGACCGGGCCCGGCGCGCCGCTCCGCGCCAGGTCTAACGCCTGTCGGACGAGCGGGTAGATCTCGGCGGCCGTCTTCGGTCGCAGCACCGCCTTGGTGATCGGCGCGAGGAGCGCCGCCTGGTCGATGTCGTGGAGCTGGAACGCCTTCGTGCTGTCGCGCCGGATGCCGCAGGCCAGGACGACGATCGGGACGTTGTCCATGAACGCTTCGGCGACGCCCGACAGGCAGTGCGTGACGCCGGCGCCCGGGACGACGTTGACGACGCCGACGGTGTCGGACGAACGTGACACGCCGTCGGCCATGAACGACGCGCCCTGCTCGTCGGTCACGAGCACCGGCAGCACGGACGACTCGTCGAGCGCGTCGTACAGCTCGATGTTGTGCGTGCCCGGGATGCCGAACGTGAAGCGCGCGCCCGCGTCCTCGAGCGCCGAAACGACGATTTCCGATCCGCGTAGCTTCATGATGTCCTGTGACCCAGGCACTTACTTGTGGCACAGGTCTTCAGACCTGTGCGTTGCGATCACTTGTGGCACAGGTCTTTAGACCCGTGCCTGACACGCTCGGCCACCCTGTCGGCGAGCGCCATGATCGTCACATACGGATTGATCTCCGAGCATCGCGGGAACAGGCTCGCGTCGGCCACGAACAGCCACGGCTCGCCGTGGACCTCGCCCCACGCGGTCGTCACCGAGTCGGCCGCCGAGGACCCCATGCGGCACCCGCCCATCAGGTGCGCCGACGTGATCGAGATCTTCCCCGGTTTGAGCCCCTCGAACGGGATCAGGTCGTCGATCCGGTCGCGCTCGGCGGCCTCGATGAAGAAGCGCCGTCCCGCCGGCGCGTGGACCCGCTCGGCGCCGGCCGCGAAGAAGAGGCGCGCCGACGCGCGCATCGATTTCACGAGCGCGCGCTTCGTCTCCTCGGCGAGCGTGTAACGCACGACCGGGTTGCCGTCGCCGTCGATCGTCACGCGGTTGTCCGCCTCGGCCGGATCGATGGCCAGCACGAGGATCATCTGCATGCGATCCATGGCCGCCATCAGCCGGCTGTGCTCCTGGCCGAAGCCGGCGAGGTTCTTCGCGGTGACGAACGGGAAGTACATGCAGGTCTCGAGCAGGAAGCCGTCGGACTCGGCGAAGTGGTCCGAGTAGTAGCTCTTCGGGTGGCCGTAGTAGTTCGTGATCGGCCGCGTGTGCTGGCCCACCAGGATGAGCGCCGGGTGCGTCGTGAAGTAGCGGCCGAGCGCGGGCAGGCGATCCCCAAAGCCGGACCGGAGGAGCAGCGCCGGGCTGTTCACCGCGCCGGCGGCCACGACGACGATCTTCGCACGGACGCGGTATTCGCCCGGTTCCCACGCCGATGGGTGGCCGAAGCCGGGGTCGGTCACCGTCGCGTGCAGGGTGCGGTCCTCGATCCGGCTGACGCGGCAGTTCGTGACGACCGTGACGCCCTGCCGTTCCGCCTCGGGGAGCTGCACGCGGTGCGTGCCCATCTTCGCGGCATTCGGGCAGCCCAGGTTGCAGAGGCCCGATCCCCGGCAGCCGCGCACGTTGATCGGAAACTGCTCGACGCGGTACCCGAGCGCGCGGCACGCCTCGGCGAACAGCCGGTTGTTGTCGTTGATGTCCGCCGGCTCGAGCGGGTGGACATGGTTCTCGCCGAGGTACTTCTGCGATCGGCGTGCGAGGTCGTCGTGCGTGAGGCCGTCGACGTTCCACCGGCGGAGCGTCGCCTCCGGCATGGTCAGCGACGTCCCCGTGTAGACGACCGTCGAGCCGCCGTACGCGCGTCCGAACGCCAGCGTCATCGTCCGGTCGTGTGTGAGGAAGCCGCCCGCATCGACGTACAGACGGTCGGCCATCTCGACCTCGCGCCCCGTGTACTCATCTTCTTTCAGGCGCGATCCCCACTCGAGGACGGCGATCGTCAGGCCGTCGCGGCAGAGCGGCGCCAACTCCTTGGCGACCGTGCCGCCGCCGGCGCCGGAACCGACGATGACAACGTCGAAGTCCTTATCGCGCATGGAGGAAGGCGTTGCCGTTCCGCGACGGGCGGTAGTGGATCGACTCGGCCGCCTCGGGCCGGCCGTAGTAGCCGAGGAACGCGAGCGTCTTGAGTCCCCAGAAGCCGCTACGGAGCTTCGTCACCGGCGCGTCCTGCAGCCAGCCGAGGACGGCGTCCTGCCGCTCGGTCGTGAGCGCATCGAACCGACGACCGTAGCGGAGCAGCGCCGACCAGCGGATCAGCGTGAGGAACAGCGTCAGCTCGCGGCGCATCTTCGCCGGCCGCGCGGCGAGCTGGTGCTCGACCAGCGCGAGCGCATGTTCGCGCGCCGCGTCATCGAGCGCCGTCATCTCGGGCACGATGCGCCCGGCGATAACGAGGAACATCGTCCGCCGCGTGTTGGTGAAGAAGGACGTCATATCCGGGCTGTCGGCTCTGGGCTTTGGGCCACGGGCTCTCGGCGGATCACGTCGTCGCGCAGCCAGAGCCCCGCCTTCGCTCCTTCGGAGCTACGGCGCGGCAAGCCACAGCCCAAAGCCTAAAGCCTCTGCCGTTCCAACTCCAACCCCATCACGCGGGCGAGACCCGCCTCCACGCCGGGCCACGCCGAGGACGGGATCGCGCCGATCCGTTTCTTCAGGCGTGACTTGTGGATGGGGCCCACCGATTCGCACTTGGCGAAGGTGGCGACGCGAAGCCCGGTTCGCTTCGAGTCATCGGGCAGCGCCACCCGCAGCGGCCCTGGACTCGTCGTGATGGGGACGACCAGCACGTCAGGGCACAGATCGTTGATCGGATCGATGCTGACGACGAGACCCGGCCTCGGCTTCGGGTGCGCTACGAGCTCGACGATCCAGATGTCGCCTCGGGCGATTCGTTCCACTGATCGCGCTCCATGGTCCGCGTCCAGGCCTCACGCTCCGCCCGCTCGTCGTCTTGTTCGCGCGCCCCCGCGAGCGCCCGCCGTAGCGCCAGGTCTTCCCGGACCCGCTTGAAGTGCCGCAGCACGCGCTCGAGCTTCTCGGACCGCGACGCGCCCGGCAGCCGATCGACGAAGCGCAGGAGCGCCGCGTCGATCGTGACGGATACCTTCTCTTTCACGGTATGCTCCTCCTTATCCTACTCACAGGAGGATAGCACATCTAACCATTGAGGCGACACGAGTTGTCCGCGGGTCGGGCCCGGGCAGTGTCGGATCCGAGCCCGATGCGACCTCGCGCGATGAGCGACAGTCTGTAAACGCGTCCGCAAGCGGTCCGAGCGCGACGGCGCTGTCTCGTCAATGGCGTTCAAGTCAGCCGTACGCCCAACCGATTGTTGGCTGTCGACCGGCCAACCCCAGCCGGCGCGCAGACCGTGAGCACAAGCGCTGGAGGACGCGTTTGCCGCGCGACCGGTCGCTGGGCGCGGATCCGACACTGCCCGGGCCCGCCGCGTTACCTTCCTCTGACCGCCGCCGCGGCGATTCCCGCGATCCTCCACAGCGCCGGCCGCGCCTCGAACGCCGCGAGCCGTCGCGCCGTGACGTGCGCCGTCGGGTTGCCGACGAACCAGGCCGGCGTCGGCCACATCGTGAACGGACCGCGGACGACGCTCTTCTGCGGCCGGTCGAACATCAGCGTGTTGTGCACGACGCCGATGCCGCTGCCGACGTCGTCGAGCGTGTGGCCCGGATAGGCGCCCCACGGCGCGACCGCCAGCACGAAGCTGAACGCCGGCCAGTGGTTGACGCCCACCGTGCCGTAGCGCAGGTCGGCCAGCGCCTGCTCGAACCGATCGCCCAGCCGCACCTGCGTCCTCGGGTGCGCGAGCACGGCCATGCTCAGCGTCCCCTCGACGTGATCGTTCACGAATCCCACCGCCCGCTGGAGGAACTCGCCATCATCCCCGCCCGCGAGCGCCGTTTCCGCAAGAATCGGGCACCACGCCTCGCGCCTGAAGACGATGTCGTCGGTCGCCGCCGGATCGACGTCGAAGATGGTCGTCCAGGGCAGCGTGCCCGGTCCGGCGTCGCCGATGCGGCGCGCGTCCGGGTGCGCCTCGACGAACGACGCGAACTTCGCCGGGCTGCCGGGGTAGTACGCCTTGCGCGGAGGCAGCGACGCCAGCGCGTCTTCAACCGCCTTCAGGAACGCGGCGCGTTGCGGCCAGTCCTTCCACGTGATCAGCGTCTTCGCCGCGTTGCAGTTGCACGACCCGTTGACCGCCACCATCGTCGCGATGTTGCGCGCCTGGAAGGCGATCTCCCGGTCGGACCACCGGCCGGGCGTGACGATGACCGGCGTCACACAGCCCAGCTCGCTCGTCACGCGCTTCGTGACGACTGGTGTATCCGCCGCGCGGTTGCGTGCCTGTTCCTCGGGGGTCGCGCCCCAGACGATGGCGTCGTGGACGGCGCCCGAGCCCGTCAGGTGGATCTCGTCGACGCCGGCGTGGTGCACGAGGTACGAGCCCACGTCGGCGCCGCCGTAGACGACCCGGAGGTAGCCGCCCTCGACGAGCGGCGCGAAGCCGCGCTCGATGAACGGTCCGAGGTACTCGTTCACCGGGTTCATCTTCAGGACGACCACCTGGTTCTCGACGAACAGCTTGTAGAGGACGTCCATCGGGCCGATGGCGGCCACGTTGCCCGCGCCCAGCACCAGCGCGACCTTGCCGTCGCGGCTCACGTCAGGCCGGTAAGCCGTCGCCATCGTTTCGGGGAGCGTGCCGGCGGTGACGTTCGGCTGCATCCAGATCTCTTCGTGGAAGCCCGTGAAGAGCAACCGGTCGCCGACCGATCCGGGGAAGACGTTGACGACGAGCTGGCCGCCGGGGCGCTGGCGGATCGCGCGTGCGGGCAGGCGCGGGCGGCCGTGGCGTGCGATGTCGCCGAGCGAGGCGGCGAGCAGGCGCAGGTTGCGGAGCACCGAGACCGGGCCGCCGAGCCACTCTTCGACCGAGTCGGGGCCGTCGAAGGCGAGCCCCTTGGCCTCACAGCCCGCACGAACCGCCTCGGATGCGGTCGCGATCGTGGCGGCGGCGCAAGCTTCGAGCTGGGCAACGCGCTCGGGGATCGGCAGCCGCGCCCATCGATCCTTGGCCGCGGCGAGCGTCTCCACCGCGCGGTCGAGGTCGGCGCGAGAGGTCGGTGTCATTCGGGCCGATCATAGGCTGGCGGGGCCGCCGGGCAGAAGCTCCGGACGAAATGTCGGGCGCCCGGGCCGTGGTTTTTGTTTGACAAATTACTCAGTATGTCTAGTAAAATTACTCAGCACAATGAGCAATATGCAGTATTCGCGTCCCCAGGCGGCCGAGTTGCTCCGCCGGCTCGGCGAACCGCGGCGGTTCATGCAGGTGGTCGCAGGAGCCCGTCAGGTGGGGAAGACGACGCTGGTGACCCAGGTCGTTGCGAACGCCGGGATTCCCCACGTCTTTGCCAGCGCAGACGAACCGACGCTCCGCGGGCCGGCGTGGATCGACGCGCAGTGGGAGGCCGGCCGCGTGCTGCTCCGTGACGGGGATCGGCGGGGAGCGCTGCTCGTGCTCGACGAGGTTCACAAGGTCCCGCGCTGGTCGGAGGCGGTGAAACGCTCATGGGACGCCGATACACGCGCCCGACGACCCCTCAAGGTCGTGCTGCTGGGGTCGGCGCCGCTTCTGCTGCGGCGAGGGTTGACCGAGAGCCTGGCGGGCCGCTTCGAGGTCGTGCACCTGCCGCATTGGACGTTGGCCGAAATGCAGCAGGCGTTCGACTGGACCGTCGATCGGTACCTGTTCTACGGCGGCTACCCGGGCGCCGCGCCGCTCGTGGACGAGCCCGAGCGCTGGGCGCGCTACATCCGCGACTCGGTCATCGAGACGACCATCGCGCGCGACGTGCTGCTGCTCTCGCGCGTCGACAAGCCGGTCCTCCTCAGACGCCTCTTCGAGCTGGGCTGCGCCTACTCGGGCCAGATTCTGTCGTACACGAAGATGCTCGGGCAGCTGCAGGACGCCGGGAACACGACGACGCTGGCACATTACCTCGAGTTGCTGGCGGCTGCCGGCATGCTGGTCGGCCTGCAGAAGTACGTGTCCGGACCGGTCCGACAGCGCGGCTCGAGCCCGAAGCTTCAGGTGCTCAACACGGCCCTCATGACGGCGCAATCCGGCGTGTCGTTTTCCGCGGCCCGGAACGATCGCGAGTTCTGGGGTCGGCTCGTCGAATCGGCCGTCGGCGCCCATCTGGCTAACGCCGCGGCCGCCGGCGAGTGCCAGGTCTTCTACTGGCGCGATCGCAATCATGAAGTGGATTTTGTCGTGCGCGCGGGGCGGACGATCACCGCGATCGAAGTGAAGAGCGGGCGGGTCCCCGACACCTTCCCGGGGCTGGCGGCGTTTGCCGCCGCGTTTCCGAAAGCGCGCAAGCTGCTGGTGGGTGCCGACGGAATCGCCGTCGAGGAGTTCCTGCAGAGGCCCGTTCTGGACTGGGTGACGGGCTGAGTCCGGCGCGCGAGTCGCGTGGGGGTCCGCGGTCGGACCGACGCCACGGGCGGGGTCGGCCCCGCGCCGTGGGGAGAGGTCCGGCGGTTGCCCATCCCCGGATCCGGCCGGTATAATTGAGGTTCCTGTCCTGACGCGGCCGGCCGTGCTGGGAGGTCGTTCAACGGTAGGACACGTGGCTCTGGACCACGTTATCGGGGTTCGAATCCCTGCCTCCCAGCCAAGCTCTTCTCTGAGCCGACATTCCACAGGTGCAGTACGCGAGTTCGTGGCGAAATCTTTCAAGCGGAACATTCACAGAACACGGAACAAGCGGTCGCCGTCGTGGATTCGTCGACGCCCGCTGCCTGCCGGTTCAGTACTGGCGCTCGCTCGACGTAGCACGGCAAGTGTGCTATGGTGCTAGCCGGTGATTCGGACGCTGGCCGACGACACGACCCGGGACATCTGGAACGGCGTCAATTCGAAGGCGGCCCGCCGGATCCCGAACGACCTGTGGCCGATCGTCCGTCGCAAGCTGGATCAGATCGATGCCGTGACGAAGCTCGACGACCTGAAAGTGCCGCCCGGGAATCGGTTGCACGCGCTCGCCGGCGACCTCAAAGGGCAGCACGCCGTGCGTGTGAACGACCAGTATCGGATCGTGTTCAGGTTCGAAGGCTCCGACGCCTTCGACGTGCGTTGTACCGACTACCACTGAGGCTCTGCCATGCTCCCGACTCATCGCCCGCCGACGCATCCCGGTGAGATGCTCCTGAAGGAGTTCCTGGAGCCGTTGGGCGTGTCGCAGGTCGAGGCCGCGAACCGGATGAACATTCCGTTCCAGCGGCTCAACGCGATCGTCAGGGGACGCCGCGGTGTCAGTGCGGATACGGCGCTGTTGTTCGAAGGCCTGACCCGTTGGGACGCCGAGATCTGGCTGACGCTTCAGGCGAAGTGGGATCTCTGGCATGCCTTGAAGGCCCGGGGGCACCGGCCCAAGGTGCGCGCCCTTCCACAGAGCGCGTAGCAACGGACGCCGTCCCCTTCCATGGGGAACACCCAATAAACAACTTAGCGACGAGAGTCTCGAACCCGGCAGACGTTCGAGACACCACGTGCTCTGGAACGGCTCGTCGAGCGTTGGTCTCACCGTAACGTCTTTCAATCCATTGAGTTAGTTCTCAGGCGCAGCGGACATTAGTCCGCTCCCTCCGCGGGCTGAGACACAACTGAGACACAGGGGCGGTTGGCGCGCCGTCCCGGCACCCGGCGGGCCTCAGGGATCGCCTACCGCCGGGAACGCGCACCGGGCACGGCGGTTCTTCGGGCGTCGGCTGTCAAGGAGACCGTGAGAGAGCCGGTGTAGACGTCCCTCGACCATGACCTCCTCAAAAAGGGCGCGATTGGGATCAGCCCCGCAGCAGCCTCCGCAGCCGCGCGGCGAGTTCGCGTTCGGCCGACTGTCGCTCGCGTGCCCGTCCGTCGCGTAGCGCATCGATCAGTGCGAGAAGTTCGTAGAGCTGCGGATCCTTCACGGCGGCCCGTGGCGCCGACTTGTGCAATGGCTCGAGCGTCAGGCCGCGGACATCACCTTCGGCGTCCGGCCACACGGGTGGGAGCTCGCCGCTCCCACCGATTTCCTGGTTGAGCGGAGCGGCCGCGTAGCCGGTCGGAATCCCGCGGGTCGCCTCGCCGCGCCGCGCCGGGAACGCGTACTTGACACCGTGGATCAGGAACTCTTCGGCGGCGCGCAAGAGCGGTCGGCCATGCTGAGGATCGATGAGCCGCGAGCGCTCCAGGCGCTTCAAAGACCCGTGAACTTGGGACGCGCTCAGCGACAGGTCGGCGGCGACCCGGGCAATCGAAGGCCGAGTCCCGCCATAGCTGACCAGCTTGGCGAGCAGAAGGACATCCTGGGAGAGCAGCCCCTGAGGCATTCCGTATTCTAGAATCTAGAATACAGAATGGCAAGCCTCGATTGCGGAGTCCTGGCGGCTTGGACGATCCTGATCGAGCCCATGAAGCCGGACACTCTGAATCGGGCGTCCGCGCCCCAGGCGAAGATCGCGCTCTTTCGATCGTTGTTCCGGGGTCGCCAGGACGTGTATCCGCGCCGGTTCGAGAGCCGGACGACAGGCCGATCCGGCTACGCCCCAGCCTGCGCGAACGAGTGGTTGCGTGGCATCTGCGAGAAGCCCCGCATCAAGTGCGGCGAGTGCGCTCACCAGCGGTTCTTCCCGGTGACCGATGACATCATCCGCTGGCACCTCTCCGGCCGCGATCCCGCGGGCCAGCCCTTTGTCGCCGGCGTGTACCCGCTCTTCCAGGACGACACGTGCGGCTTCCTGGCCGCCGATTTCGACAAGGCCGAGTGGGGAGCGGATGCCACGGCATTCCTCGACACCTGCCGGCGTCTGCAAGTGCCTGCCGCGCTCGAGCGCTCACGCTCCGGACGGGGCGGCCACGTCTGGCTGTTCTTCGAGGACGCCATTCCCGCGGCCCTGGCCCGACGACTGGGCGCGCACCTCTTGACGGAGACGATGGAGCGGCGTCCGGACATCGGCCTCGACTCGTACGATCGGTTCTTCCCGAGCCAGGACACGTTACCGCAAGGGGGATTCGGCAACCTGATCGCGCTGCCGCTCCAGAAAGGACCCCGAGAGCAGGGCAACAGCGTGTTCATCGATGACCACCTCCAGCCGTGGCCCGACCAGTGGGCGTTCCTCTCGAGCGTCGGCAAGCTCGGCCGCGCTCACATGGAAGCCATCGTCCAGGACGCGGAACGACGCGGTCGCGTCCTCGGCGTGCGGCTGCCGCCACAAGAGGACGAATACGACGAACCCTGGACCGCGCCTCCGTCGCGCCGGCGCGACGAACCGCCGATCCTCGAGGCACTCCCTGAGACGGTGGGACTGGTGCTGGGCAACGAGATCTACATCGAGAAAGAGGGTCTGCCTCCAGCGCTCCGGAACCGGCTCGTGCGTCTGGCGGCGTTTCAGAATCCGGCGTTCTACCAGGCGCAGGCGATGCGTGTGTCCACCTACGGCAAGCCGCGCATCATCGCGTGCGCCGAGGACCACGCGCATTACATCGGGTTCCCGCGCGGGTGTCTCGACGAGGTTCGCCGCGTCCTGATGGACCTCGGCGTTCGCACCACGATTCGCGACGAGCGCAACGGAGGGCAACCGCTGCGGGTCACCTTCGACGGTCAGCTCCGGCCGGAGCAGCAGACGGCGGCCGAGGCGATGCTGGCGCACGAGACCGGCGTCCTCGCCGCAACGACGGCGTTCGGCAAGACCGTGGTCGCCGCGTGGCTGATCGCTCAGCGGGGCGTGAACACGCTCGTGCTCGTGCATCGCCGGCACCTGCTCGACCAGTGGACCGAACGACTCTCGACATTCCTGGGCCTGCCCGCCAAATCGATCGGGCGCATCGGCGGTGGGCGCAGCCGGCCGACCGGGCGGCTGGACGTGGCCGTGATTCAGAGTCTCGTCAGGAAGGGTGTCGTTGACGACCGGGTGGGCGAGTACGGCCACGTGATCGTCGACGAGTGCCATCATGTGTCGGCCCAGAGCTTCGAGCGGGTGGTGCGCCAGGCCAAGGCGCGGTTCGTCCTGGGACTCTCAGCCACGGTGGCGCGCAAGGACGGCCACCATCCGATCATCTTCATGCAGTGCGGTCCCGTTCGCCATCGGGTGAATGCCAGGGCGCAGGCGGCCAGCCGTCCGTTCGAGCACCTGGTGATCGTCCAGCCGACAGCCTTCCAGCCGATGCGGGCGCCCGAGGCCGATAGGCGCGTCGAGTTTCAGACGCTCTACCAGGAGCTTGTGGACGACGAACCTCGCAACCGGCGCATCTGTGATGACGTCATCGAGGCGGGGCGCGACGGCCGATCGCCCCTGGTACTGACCGAGCGGAATAACCACCTCGATCGTCTCGAGAGCGGACTCGCCGCGAGCGTGCCCCACCTGGTGGTCCTGCGAGCGGGGATGGGCAAGAAGCAGAGGCAGGCGGTCGCCGACCGGCTGTCGGTCATCCCAGGAGACCAAGCCGGGGTCATCCTGGCCACTGGCAAGTACATCGGGGAAGGTTTCGACGACTCCCGCCTGGACACGCTGTTCCTGACGCTTCCGGTCTCGTGGCGGGGAACCGTTGCCCAGTACGCTGGCCGGCTGCACCGGCTCCACGATGGGAAGCGCGAGGTCCGCATCTACGATTACGCCGATCTGAATGTCCCGATGCTGGCTCGGATGTTCGACCGCCGGTGTCGCGGCTACGAAGCCATCGGCTACAAGATCGTCCTGCCCGCCAGCGCCATTCCGGGATGGCCTGCCGACGTGCCGCTCCCGGCCGACCCCGTCTGGAAGCGGGATTATTCGGCCAGCGTCCGCAGGCTCGTTCGCGACGGCGTCGACACACCCCTCGCGAGCCTATTCGTGCACGTGGCACGCACGGTATTGCCGGACGCCGCAGGCGCAGACCGGGCGCGAAGCGCGACGGAGGCCTTTCTCTATCGACGCCTGGAGACCCTGCCCGAGACCCAGGGGTGGTTCGGCGTGAACATCGCGCTGCCGATCGCGTTCGACGGCCTGGGGAGCCTGGAGGTCGATCTCCTGTGCGCCGATGCGCGGCTCGCTGTGGAGCTGGACGGCGCTCAGCATCTCGCGGATCCGGCCGCGTACCGTCGCGACCGGCGCAAGGACCAGTTGCTGCAGGAGAACGGCTACTTGGTCCTGCGCTTCCTGGCCGAGGACGTCGGCAGGGAGCTCGACATGGTGCTGGACGGCATCCTTCGGTCACTCAGTCACAGGAGGCGGTTGACCTGACCTGACCTCGTCACTATCTCGTTCTCGTGGGGTGCCGTCGACCCGCCTTGCGCGCTCGTCGTCGGGGACGCGTGGTGCGCCGCGGCTGTGGTGTGGACCCGTGAGCGCGAGGGTCAGCACGCCGTACCACGCGCATCTCAAGACGGTGATCCAGCGCGGCCAACGCGGCTTCGAGATGCTCCAGGCGGGAGCCGTGCCGAAGGCTCAGGACGCGATCGACCTGGGGCATGTGCCAGCGCAATCGCCGCGCCAGTTCGGCCTTGCGCACGCCGGCGGTCCGCATTGCCTCGTAGAGCGCGATCTTCGCGACGGCGAGGGGTGGCAGCGCCGCGACTCGCCCGGTGAGCTCGCGCGACGGCGCGGGAATGGGTCGCCGGTCCTTCATGTATCCCTCGAGTGCCGTCAGGACGCAGTCGGTGGCGCGAATGGCGATCTCCTCCTCGTCATTCGCGAAGGTGTGGGCCTCGGGAATATCCACGAACGACACCAGGAGCGTGCCGTTGTCGTCCGATTCGACGGTCAAGGGGTAAGCCCACATCAGTGCCGCCTAGAATACCGCTTCGTTGAGCGAATGCGCCGCCAGCCTCGCGGCGAGATCCTGGTTTGCGGCAAGCTGCGCACGGCGTTATCATCACGGCCCGACAGATGCCCGACCTCGACGCGCGCGTCCGGCTCGCCGCCTTCGCCTTCCTCGAAGAGCAGGTCCGCCTGGCCGGGGAGGAGGGCTCACTCCGGCGCGACCTCCTGCAGGCAGGGTTCAGCTTCGAAGGCCAGCGCGTCCCGCTCGTCTCGCGACAGGGGATCTTCAAGCCGCGCCTTCTTGCCGAGATCCCGCTGAGCATTACCACCGTGGCCGTCCTCGAGGGTGAGGACGCCCCGTACGACGACGCGTTCGGGGAGGACGGCCTCCTGCGATACCGCTACCGAGGCATCGACCCGCGGCATCGAGAGAACGTCGGCCTGCGCCTGGCGATGACCCGTCAGACGCCGCTCATCTACTTCCACGGCATCGTTCCAGGCCTCTACCAGGCCGCATGGCCGGTCTATATCGTCGGGGACGATCCGGCCCGCCTGACATTCACGGTCAGCGTGGACGAGGCGCGATTCGTGGGCCTTGACTCCGCGGCTGCGCCCGAGTCCCCTGAGGCCGATATCCGGCGGCGCTACGCGACCCGCCAGTTTCAGCAACGTCTGCATCAGCGCGAGTTCCGCGAACGCGTGCTCCAGGCGTACCGCCGATACTGCGCTGTCTGCCGGCTGCACCGTGACCCGCTGCTCGAAGCGGCGCACATCGGGCCGGACTCGGATCCTCGGGGTGCCCCGGTGGTCCCCAACGGCCTGGCCTTGTGCACACTCCACCACGCCGCCTTCGACGCGCACCTGCTGGGGGTCACGCCCGACTACGTCGTCCAGCTTCGCGATGAGGTGATGGACGAGGAGGACGGCCCCATGCTGATCCACGGGCTGCAGGGCTTCCACGGCGCCCATCTCCTCTTGCCGCGCCGGGAAGCATGGCGCCCGGACCGAAGCCGGCTCGAAGAGCGGTTTGCGCGCTTCCGCTGCGCGGCTGGGTGAGCGAGCTCGGCAGTCGTCGGCGGACCGTTGGTCGACGGTGATGTGACACGATGAGACCGGACGGAGCGGGGGCGGCCATGTCCCCGAAGCGCTTCACCTCCTCGTGCCAGTTCATCGCCGTCGCCTGCTGGCACGATCTTCCCCCTTGATCAACGACCGACGACGATGGCATCGTCGTCGCAAGACACCCAGTCAACCTCCTCTGGGAGCGGCCACACCATGCCCGCTTCGGTTCATCGGCTTCATGTAAATCACTGCGCATTCTTCGATTCCTGGCTGATCAAGTCAGCCAACGACGCGACCACGTCCTGCGCCGCTTCGACCGGAAGCCGAAACGCCTCGCGTCGCGGCGGCTCTTCGTGCTGCAGGGCCTGCCGGGCGTCGGTCCCGCGATCGCCCGTCGACTGCTGCACCAGTTCGGATCGGTCGAAGGTGCGATGGCCGCCGACGAGGCCGCCTTGACAGCAGTCCGCGGCGTGGGACGGCGCAAAGCGGCGCGGATTCGCGAAGTGGCCGGGGACCCTGCTCCGCCTGACTTCCGCGGGGGCCATTGGAGAATGGGGCGATACGGCCCACGCTGGGGAAACCGGCCCCGACGGTCGGGTTGCCTCGAAGCCCGCCAACGATCTATATTGATCGAGGATGACGACCAGGAGGCGCGCGACGTCAGTCCGTCGGCGGCCGCCTCTGATGGGCGGTCGTAAGCGTGTCCTGGTCGTGCTGTTCGTCCCGAGCGTCGAGCGCGACGGCGCCACGCCGATCGACCAGGCACACTGGGTCGATGCCGCGCTGGAGATGTTCGGGCGCGTGTTCGGAGGCGCCACTGCCTACCCCAAGGCGAAGGGCATCTGGCGTGATGACGAGCGAAACGGCGTCCTGGTGAAGGACGAGCCGGTGGTGGTTCACTGCTACACGACGCCGAGAGACATCCAGGAGCCCGGCAAGCTCGCCGAGCTCGGCGCCTTCTGCCGGAGGATGGGACGTGACGCGCGACAGGGCGAGGTCGGTCTGGTGGTGGGCGATGAGTACTTCGCCCTCCGCATGGAACCGGAGTAGACCATGAAGCCGCATCTCGACATGGACAGAATCGCTCGGGAACTCGGCGCCGACCGAAAGGGGAAGGTGTCCGCTGCGGGCGGCTATTTCGGTGCGCTGCAGTTGCTGGCGGACATCGGGTCGCGCTTTCGTGTGCCGGCGGGCGGAGGGCGACCGACAGATCCCCGATGGACCGAACGTCGGCTCGTCCCGCTGGCGCCTCGAACGCTCCAGCGCCTGGAAGCGCTCACCGAGCGGGTTCGTACGCGGAGCGGGGTGCACGTCGAACCCATGCAGCTGGCCGCCCTGCTGCTCGAGAAGACGGCCGAGCGGCTGAGCGACGAAGAGATCAAGGGCCTCGTCGCCGAGCGGCGGCGGTCGGGAAGGTGACCATACTGCCCCCCATATGGGCGGCCGAGCCCTCAGCATGGTGAGGACCATCGTTCGCCCACGGGGTGAGACTCAAAGAGACAAACTGCACGAGAGCACACCGAAACGGAGGAGAGCAAACCCAAGAGGGGGTCGAAAGAACCGGAGCAAAACGGAGCGGACCGAAGCAGACCGGAACGCGTGCACCGGTCTCTGGACCACGTTGTCGGGGTTCGAATCCCTGCCTCCCAGCCAATCTGCTAACGCCCGCCACATTGAAGCCTCAGCTGACGTTCTGGGACCGCCGCTCGCTCGGCATTCCTGATTCGAAAACAGCGGTGTGTGCGACTCGTGTGCGAATGCTTCCGGGATTCTACTCGGGCATCGCGGCGATCTCGCCGTTCAACAGCGCGTTGATCTCGGCGGACAGTCGTTCGCGCCGTGCCCCAAATGCTATGCCGCACGAAAATGGAGCGGGTCTCTGAGGTTTTGTAACTCCCGATAATAGTAGAGCGGAGTGGGCCGTTTTCCCTTGAATCTCAATTTCCTGAGAAATTCGATTTCCTCGTCAGTGGCGTCGCCGCTCAGGGACGCATCATGAAGAAACTGTTTGAGCCCTGGCTCATCCTTCAACGGCGGTTCGGGTTCCCGTTCAACGAACTCAAATCTCTTCACGTCCCCTGGGGCCAGTCGACGATTCAAGACGATGTCGATCCCAAACGTCGCGAGGTCGATGTCCCACGATTCAATCAACGGATCCAAGAAAGAGACGCAATTCTCCGCCGACACCTGGAAGACATCCGTATCCAGAAACTCAAGAATGCTGACCCGCGTCTCTTCATAGCTGCGGCCGGTGAGTCGAGCGACCAGGTGGAGCCAGTTTTCACTCTGTAGTTCTTCCTTGGCGACTCTCTTGACCACGTCCAACAGCTTCTGTGTGACCAGGCGTTCGACTTCGCCGAAGGGTTGCTTCTCAAGAATCGCGCGGATGTCTTGTCGTTTGGCGGGGGCGCACTTGCGGACGATCAGCGCTCGAACCTCTTCAAACAAGGGCGCGGGAGGATCCATCACCTTTCTCTTCTGTTCTTCCTGGCGCTGGAGCTCAGCCAGTTTTGAAAGCCGACCGTTCGGGAGCTGCAGGAGTTCTTCCATTCGTTGGTAAATATCTGTCCGGTTAGGCGCCGGCGGCGCTTTTCTCCGGGTGAGCAACTGCGAAACATAGGACTCAGTCACCTGGGCGGCGCTTGCCAGATCTCGTTGAGCAAGATCCAGTTCTGCCAGGCGCTGTCTAATGACCAAAGAAACATCCACAGATTCTCTCTCTCCTAGCTTAACTCTCCTAGAGTAAACGACTTAGCTCCACCATGGGAAGCTCTGACAGCGTACTTGACAAGGTCAGGTAACTTAACCTAACATAGTTAATGACATTGAGCTAATCCAGCCCAGTCTCCAGATTATCTGAACTAAGTCCGATTATCTGTCCGGCGAGTCTTAGACGACAACCTCAGGAGGTTGCTGCCCATGTTTACTCGAAACGTCTCGATGCGTTTGAAGCCCAGGAGCGCTGAGGAATTCACCCGGACCATTGAGAACGAGGTGCTTCCTGTGCTTCGCAAGCAGAAGGGCTTCCAGGACGAAATCACGTTCGTCGGCCCGGACGGAACGGAAGCGCTTGGAATCAGTCTGTGGGATCTCAAGGCCAACGCGGACGCGTATGACCGCGGAAGCTATCCACAAGTGCTGAAGGCCCTGTCGAAGGTGATTGACGGAACTCCGCAGGTTCGCACGTACGACGTGTCCAACTCGACCTTCCACAAGATCGCATCTCACGTCGCAGTCTGAAGACGACGAGGTTCTTTGAGAGGGGGCGGGCCGCATCCGCCTTCCTCTTTCTTGGCAGGATCAGTAGAGGAGAATCATCATGAATATCGTTCGTTGGGATTCGCGTCGTGACATGGCCGCGCAGCAGGAGAGGATGAGCCGGATGTTCGAGGGCCTCCTCGGCCGTCCTCAGGAAGACCTCACGGGCGGCGCGTGGGTACCGGCAGTCGACATTTACAGCAGCGGCCAGCATGAGCTGGTGCTGAAGGCCGAGTTGCCGGACATGAAGGAAGAGGAGATCGAACTGACGGTTGAAGAGAACACGCTCACGCTGCGTGGCGAGAAGAAGCTCGACACGGAAGTCAACCACGAGCAGTTCCATCGCATCGAGCGAAGTTATGGCTCGTTCGCTCGAACGTTCGCCCTACCGCCGACGGTCGACGCTGGCAAGGTCAGCGCCGAGTACAAAGCTGGCGTGCTGACGGTGCGGTTGCCGCTGCGCGAGGACGCCAGGCCGAAGCAGATCAAGGTCCGAGTCGCCGCGTAAGTCAATGCAGCGAGGCGAGGTCGAGTGACCCCGCCTCGTTTTTCGAGTCGACACGCCCACAGCCGGAATCCGTCGTGCAGCGCCAGGTCCAGAAACCGGAGATGAAACTGCGCGGGCGCCGGCTCTCTGGACCACGGTATCGGGCTCCGAATCCCTGCCTCCCAGCCAATTCTCGATTTCCGCGTGTTTCCTTAGACATTTCGCGCGTTTTCCCGCCAACTCGGCCGAAGTGACATTTTCGAGCGACATTTCGATCACTGAGCGAGGCGATCACGCTGACCATTGCGGTTTGGACCTTCGAGGATGTGAATGCCCAATTACCTGCAAATGCCGAAGCAGCAACAAGTTCTCGCGCTCCTGGATCTCGGATGGACGCATCGCCGCATCGAAGCGGAGACGTGCCCGCCGCGACCGCGATCCTCGATCGCTTCCTCGCCCACGCCGAGATTGTGCCCATGACGGGCAAGAGCTACCGCCTCCGACAACGGGCGAGCGCTGCACCCGAGGCGTGACGTAGGCCGTGGACGCTGCCGGCGCCGTGGACGCACAGACCGCGCCCACCGCGCCTTGGAAATCGCGCCGCGATTTCCACAAGCGCCCACCGCGGTCATCGTCGGGGAGGAGGAGAACAAGAGCCAGAAGAAACACCCGCGCTTGCGCGCGGATGAGGAATCAGACGATACTCAACGCCCCTACCGCGTGGCCGGTTTTCAAACGTTCTTCAGTGGCCGCATTTAGACGTTCGGTGACACACGAGTGACGCCGCCTTTACGTGTGAAGGAGGACGCCATGAGTGAACGGACTTCGAACACGGAATACCGCGGTATCGCGCCGGCGTGCTGCGATTCGGTGCTCTTGCAGACGTGCTGCGCCGCAGAAACAAAGCAGGGGTGTTGCGGATCAGAGGCCGCGCCGAAGGCCTGCGGCTGCAACCCGGAGCGCTCCGTGGCGGTGTCGTAGAACCAGGTACGATGAGGGGGCTGCCGAGGAATCGTCCTGGGGCAGCCTGCCATGTCAGGCCCTGCGAAACGGAGAATCGCGGTATCATTTCGTTATGTCCCGATCTAAGAAATCGGAGGGCTCGGCGCCGGCATCCGCCGCGTCATTGAGGCAGATTGTTCAGGTTGCCAAGGCGATTGGACACCCAGCCAGGCTCCGCATTCTGGCGATGTTGAGCGGGCGCACGCTGTGTGTATGTCAAATGACGTCAGTGCTGGAGGTGGCATCGTCCACCGTGTCAGGTCACTTGAACGAGCTGCGCAGGAGTGGGCTGGTCATCGAGGACAAGCAGGGGAAGCTGGTGTATTACCGTCTCGACAACCGCAGTCCGTTTGCGAATCTGGTGGCCGACGCGATCGCACTCGTCGGCTCAGACGAGACGATCTCCCACGACCGCGCGCTGATCGATCGAGTTCGCGTCGTGCCGATCGAAGTCTTGACCCGCGCCGGTCTCCGGCTGGATCGCCTCGGCATCAAACGGCACCCACTCCGCAGCGCAACGCCCGCCCGAGCTTGACGTTGACCTAGTCATCGTATATCGTCGATATACGATGAAAAGACCGAAGCTTCCGGAAAACTTCTGTTGCCCGGCCGAACCCTCGGACTTTCTCGCCCCTGCACCACTGCCCGCTGATGAGAGTGTTGCGGACGAGCAGCTCGCGGCGCTCGCCAAGGCACTCGCGCATCCGGTTCGCGTGCGGATCCTCCGGATGCTCGCAAAGCGTGATGCGCGCATGTGCGCCGACATCGTCGACGAGCTGCCGCTCGCGCAATCGACCGTATCCGAGCACCTCCGCATCCTTCGTTCCGCGGGTCTCGTCGCCGCGCGTGAAGACGGCGTACGAACGGGCTACTGCATCGATTCCGTGGCCCTTCGCCGGCTGAAGGCGCTGCTCGAGCAGGCGCTGCCCACACCGCGGCCCACGCTTCAACACCAACCATGACCACGACCACCACGGTTCCTCAGCCCAAGCGTCTCAATGTGTTCGAACGGTACCTGAGTGTCTGGGTGGCGCTCTGCATGGTGGGCGGCGTGCTGCTTGGCAAGGGCGTCCCGTTTCTGATGGACGGCTTGCGCCGCCTCGAGTTCGGTCAGGGCAGCCAGATCAACGTTCCGATTGCCATCCTCATCTGGCTGATGATCACGCCGATGATGATGAAGGTGGACTTCGGCGCGATCCGCGATGTGGGACGGCGGCCGCGCGGTCTGCTGGTGACGCTGTTCGTCAACTGGCTCGTGAAGCCGTTCTCGATGGCGGCGATCGCCTGGCTCTTCTTCCGGGTGGTGTTCAGCCCCTGGATCGGTCCGGCCGATGCGGACCAGTACATCGCCGGCGCCATCATCCTCGCCGCGGCTCCGTGCACCGCCATGGTCTTCGTCTGGAGTTATCTCTCGGACGGCGACCCGGCGTACACGCTCGTGCAGGTCTCGGTCAACGACCTGCTCATGCTCGTGCTCTTCGCGCCGATCGTTCGCTTCCTTGTGAGCGGCGCATCGTCGCTCCACGTGCCCTTCCTCGTGCTCCTGTACTCCGTCATCGTGTTCATCGTGATCCCGCTCACCGCTGGCGTACTCCTGCGCCAGTGGTTCATTCGCACAAAAGGGCGCGAGTGGTTCGAGAACGTGCTCCTTCCACGGTTCGCGCCGGTGAGCATGGCGGCCCTCCTGGCGACGCTGGTGCTCATCTTCGCGTTCCAGGCCGAGAACATCACGACCAAGACGCTGCACGTGGCACTCATCGCGGTGCCAATCCTCATCCAGGTGTACTTCAACTCCTCGCTGACGTACGGCCTCATGCGGCTGTTCCGAGTCGAGTACGCCATCGCGGCACCTGGGGCGCTTATCGGTGCCAGTAACTTCTTCGAGCTCGCAGTGGCGACGGCCATCGCGTTGTTCGGTCCGGAATCGGGTGCAGCGTTGGCGACCGTCGTCGGTGTGCTGATAGAGGTTCCCGTCATGCTGTCGGTCTGCTCGGTATGCAACCGCACGCGTCACTGGTTTCCGGCGCCCGCGCAGGTCGGCTAGCTGTTTTCAGGAGTCATCCCATGTTGTCCAACCTCGTGGTCGCGACAGACGGCTCGGAAGCGTCGGACAGGATGATCGGCTGTCTCGACGGTCTCCGCCGGGTCGGTTCAACCCGCGCCGTGCTGACGCACGTGTTCAACGTGCATCATGTGGGCGGGCTCTATGAGTCGCTCAAGGCGGCCATGGCGCCGCGCCTTGAGCAACAGCGCACCTTGCTGTCGTCGGCAGGGTTCAACGTGACGGTCGAGACGCCCCTGGGCATACCGTTTTACGAGATCAACACGATCGCGAATCGATCGGACGCCTCGCTCGTCGTCGTTGGATCGCTCGGCGAGTCCCTGATCGGCGAAATGCTATTGGGATCCACAGCGCAGGCCGTGCTGCAGCACGCTGAACGCCCGGTGTTGCTGATCCGCCTCGAGATCACCGAGCCCGACGAGCAGGGCCGGCGCTGTCGTGCGGCCTGTGAGAACCTTTTCGATCATGTGCTGTTTCCCACGGACTTTTCTGATACAGCGGACCGCGCCTTTCTTTTCCTCGAACACATTACGCGAGAAGTCACGCCGGAAATCACGCTATTGCACGTGCAGGACCGCACGAGGTTGCACCCGCATCTCTCCGAGCGTGTCGAAGAATTCAACGCGATTGACCAGGATCGGTTGGCGCGCATGCAGAAGCGGTTGCAGGATTTCGGCGCGTCCAAGGTTCACACGGAAGTGGCCTATGGCGTTCCCACCGAGATCATTCTCGACCGGGCGCGTTCGAGCGGGCCATCTCTCATCGTGATGGGGAGCCAGGGACGAGGCGTGTTCCAGGAGGTACTGCTGGGGAGCGTCGCCAATCATCTTGCCCGGCTGGCGCCCTTGCCGATCTTGTTCGCGCCACGGGTCCAATGATCTCGCATAAGGAATTGTCGATGGAATCATCAAACGTTGTGACGATCGAAATTTTTGACCCGCCCATGTGCTGCCCGACCGGGCTGTGCGGGCCGAGCACCGACCCTGCGTTGCTCGATGTCTACGAGGCGCTCCTCAAAATCAGGGCGGAGTACAACGGCCGTGCGACGGTGGAACGTTACGTGCTCGGACAGCAACCCGCGAAATTCATGCAGCAACCCGAGATCGTCAGTCGGTTGAAAGCACACGGCGTCTCCATCCTGCCGGTCACCGTTGTAAACGGGCAGGTGTGCTTGGAGCACGTGTATCCCACCTATGCCGAGTTGAAGGCATGGATTGAGGGCGGCGCCACGGGTCATGTGTAAAGGACCGGAATCATCATGCTAAGTCGATATTTGTTTTTCTCGGGAAAGGGCGGTGTTGGCAAGACCACCATGGCCTGCGCCACTGCGGTCCAGGAGGCGGACAGTGGCCGTCGCACTCTCATCGTCACGACGGATCCGGCCTCGAACCTCGCGGACGTTTTCGAACAGCCCATCGGTCACCAGGTAACGGCCATCGCGGGCGTGACGAATCTCTGGGCCATGGAGATCGATCCTGACAAAGCCACCGAAGAGTACGGGGAACGCATCCTCGGCCCATTTCGCCAGGTCATGCCGGAAGATGTGATCCGCCTGCTCGAGGAACAGTTTCGCTCACCCTGCACCACCGAGATCGCCGCGTTTGACCGTTTTGTCGACTTCATGGACGGATCGGAGTTCGACGTCGTCATCTTCGATACCGCACCGACGGGCCACACGATTCGTCTTCTCGAGTTGCCGGTGGACTGGAGCCAGTTCATCTCGGACAGCGCCAAGGGCGCCGGCCAGACCTGCATGGGTCCCGTCCAGGCCATCCAGGAGTCGAAGGACAAGTACGACCGGGCCATCACCCTGTTGAGAGATCCGGGCGCGACGCGGTTCATCTTCGTCCTGCAACCGGAGGAGACCGCCATCTTCGAGACGGAGCGATCGACAACCGAGCTGAAACGGATCGGCATCCATTCGCAAGAACTCATCGTCAATGCGATTCTTCCCGCCGAGGTCTGTGATCAGCCGCTGTTCCGCAAGCGCTATGAGATGCAGCAACAGCATCTCGAGGACATCGGCGCGCGGCTTCCGCTCCCGACGCGCCAAGTCCTGTTGCAGGACGGCGAGGTCAACGGCGTCGAGCGTCTGCGCAGCATGGCGATGGCTCTGCAGGGAGACCGCTCGATCTCGATTGGCGCGGGCGAACCTCCGCCCTGCGGCCGAGCACCTGTCCGCAGCCTTTCACCGGAGGCGCTTCGCTCGTTGCTCGCCCCCTCCAACGGCAGGAGCAAGGCCGTGTTCTTTACCGGCAAGGGCGGGGTAGGCAAGAGCAGTTTGTCCTGCATCACGGCCGTCCACCTCGCCAGCCAGGGATTGAAGACGCTCCTGCTTACGACCGACCCGGCCGCGCACATCGGGCAGGTGTTGGACGTGCCGGTGGGCGATCATCCGGCGCCTGTGGCTGCAATCTCCGGACTGTGGGCCGCCCGCATCGATCCGAAGGTGGCGAGCGAGGAATATAAGGCGCGGGTCATCGACGATGCGCGCGCGCGGTACTCACCGGAGATGTTGGAGGCGCTGAAGGAAGAACTGGACTCCCCCTGCACCGAAGAGATGGCGGCCTTCGACAAGTTCACCAGCTACGTGGATAGCGACGACTATCAGGTCGTCGTGTTCGACACGGCTCCCACGGGTCACACACTTCGACTGCTCGAACTGCCGTTCGATTACAGCCAGCAGGTGGAGTTGATGGTCTCCACCACAAAGCAGAGCAGCGACATCCGATCGGAAACGCGCGCTCGGTTTGCCAGCATCATCGAGCGGCTGCGCGATCCGAAGCGAAGCGTCTTCGTGTCGGTCGTCTATCCGGAGTCCACACCAATCGTGGAGGCGTATCGAGCGATGCTCGATCTGAAGGACACCGGGATTCCCACGCAACTCGTCGTGGCCAATCAGGTGCTCCCAGCCGATCAGGCCACGAACCGGTTCTTCAGCAACCGACGTCAGATGCAGGCGAAGTATCTCGCGGAGATCGAGGAGCGGTTCGGCCTGCCAGTGCTCGTGATGCCGCTGCTCGATCACGAGATTCGCGGACTGCCGGTCGTGCGCCGAGCGGCGACCTCGCTGTTCGGTGAAGCGGCACTCCCCGTGGCCGCTCCCGCGGCGGAGGCGCGTCAGTCGTGACCTACGAGTACCGCTGCAACGCGTGTGGGAACACCTACGAAGTTCGCGCGACCGTTGCCGAGAAGTCGCGCGGACTGCAATTAAGATGCCCCGCGTGCGGAGCCGTGGTGGCGACACAGGTCTACACGTCGCTGAACGTCCTCACGCGTTCTGGTGGCGGCGGTGTTCCGCCCGCATGCTGCGGGCCGGGACCCGGCGGAGGATGCTGCTGATGCGGGCGACCGCCGTCCCCGTGCTCGTGTTCGCCGCACCAGACGCCGCATGCGCGCAGGGGCGGACTTGGAGCGGCGCCACCGCGTTCGTCAGCGCTCGCCTGCATCAACGATTCGGTGATCGGATTTCGGTGGAGCACGTGGAGCTGTTTTCCGCGCGCAGCTTCGAATTTCCAGACGTGCTGGCTGCGATTGAGCGCGGAGGGCAGCTGCCCGTCGTCGTGGTCAACCCGTGTCTCGCCATCTGGCGCACCTCCGGCACGCCGGCCTCGTCACGACACGCAGAGCGGGACTCTGGGTCCATTACGAGCTGGCCGCCGATGTCCCTGAGACACTGCGGTCGGTCGTTGAGAGCCTGGAGAAATCAGTTTCGACGTCGCCGCAGGGAATGAAAGACCGCGCACGGCTCGCGGCCCTGCCGCGTTGCTGCGAGCCCGATGATCCGCGTTCGCCTCGGTCGTGAGGTGTTTCATGGCTTCGCTGATTGTGATTCGCCGCGTCCCACCCCCGATCATCGGGACCATAGGTGTTCTGCACGACCGCGAGTTCGACGCGTTCGAGGAGCGCCTGGACTGGGTGGAGGCCGCCGGCTGCCTGCCTGTGCTTCCGTGTAGACCCGGCCGATCCAGAGGCCTTGGCGAGCCTGACCCCTTCGCTCAGGCGGTCTGTCGCCGACGCGGGTGAACTCGACCTGCCGCTGATTATGGTCGATGGGCTCGTGGTCTCTCGAGGCGTGTACCCCACGCGAACCCAATTGGCACACTGGGCCGGATCCCACCGACACCTGTCAGACGCCTGCCGCCAGCAGTAGGGGGGCCCTGCGGCGGCGCCGTCGCAGGGCCGGCTTTCCGGGCCATCCGCCCCCGAAGACCCGCTATTGACGGCTCTAGCCGTCAGGCGTATATTTCGGAATATAACGAAATGACGCATTGACATGGACCCCCTCCAAGATACCGTCCAACTGGCGAAGGCTCTGGCGCACCCCACGCGACTGCGCATCGTCGCACTGCTCCGAGAGGGCCCCTGCCCGTTTGCCAGATCACCTCGGTCCTGCATTCCGTTGCGTCGACCGTGTCGGGCCATCTGAATGACCTGCGACACAGCGGTCTTGTAACCGAGCATCGCCAGGGGAAGTTTGTCTACTGCAGCCTCAGTGACGACCCGGCAAAGGACGCTGTGCTCAATGCCCTCTTCCGCACACTCGCCGAGGACACGCAACTGCGTCATGACGCGGCGCTCGGTGAGTCGATTCGCGCCATGTCGCCGCTCATCGTGTGCGAGGGGTCACCACTGTGGCCCGAGGAGGGGGCCGGCACAGGGCGGACCAGCCGACCCGGAGAGCCACGATCATGAACTGGAAACAGGAATGGAAGTGGGCCGCGCTGCTGCTCGGGGGGTTTCTCGCGGTCTTTTATCTACCGGTCGGCACCACGCGATTCGACGGCGCCGTGCTCGAGTCGTTCCACCTGGTCAAGTGGTACGCGCGGGAGCACGTCCTGCTCTGCCTCGTGCCCGCGCTCTTCATTGCCGGCGCGATTTCGGTGTTCGTCAGCCAGGCGTCCGTCATGAAATACCTCGGCGCCTCCGCGAACAAGGTGCTCGCGTACGGCGTTGCGTCTGTCTCTGGGACCGTGCTCGCGGTCTGCTCCTGCACGGTCCTCCCGCTGTTCGCAGGCATCTACAAGCGCGGCGCCGGGTTGGGACCGGCGGCCGCGTTTCTCTATTCAGGCCCAGCCATCAACGTCCTCGCGATCATCCTGACCGGCCGCATTCTCGGGCTCGAGATGGGTGCGGCCCGCGCGGTCGGCGCGGTCGTGTTCAGCATCGTCATCGGGTTGCTGATGCACGTCATCTTCCTGAGCGAGGAGCGCGACCGGGCCGGTGAGCAGAGCCGGCTGCCCGCACCCGAGGTCGCGCGTCCACTGTCGCAGGACGCTGTGTACTTTGCCTCGATGGTCGGCATCCTCGTCTTTGCGAATTGGGGCGCGCCGCAGTCGGCAACGGGAGTCTGGCAGGTTGTGTACGACGCCAAGTGGTGGCTGACGGGCGCGGCGGGAATCGGCTTCGCTGCCATCCTCGTCGCCTGGTTCGGCCTGCGGTGGTGGCCAGTGGCAATCGCGGTTGCGGCAACCGGAGCCGCGGCGGTTCTTGCTCCCCACGCGCCGCTGATTCCCTTTGCGGTCGGCGCGCTCGGCCTATCGGCCGCGACGGCCACCGACCAAGGGGAGGCGCGCGACTGGTTCGCCGCCACATGGGAGTTCGCCAAGCAGATTCTGCCGTTGCTCCTCTTCGGCGTCATGGTCGCCGGCCTGCTGCTCGGACGGCCCGGTCACGAAGGGCTGATTCCTTCTGGATGGGTGAGCCGCGCGGTCGGCGGGAATTCCTTCGGCGCCAACCTCTTCGCCTCGGTGGCCGGAGCGTTCATGTACTTCGCGACGCTGACCGAAGTGCCCATCCTGCAGGGCCTGATGGGCAGCGGTATGGGCAAAGGCCCGGCGCTCGCCCTGCTGCTCGCGGGTCCCGCTCTGTCGCTGCCCTCGATGCTCGTGCTCAAGAGCGTAATGGGACTCAAGAAGACCGCCGTCTACGTCAGCCTCGTCGTCGTGATGGCCACCGTGAGTGGCCTGCTTTACGGGTCGTTGTTCGGAGCGTGAGGTGTGGGGCCCACGTTCATTTGGAGGTCGCTGTGAAGAAGCTGCAGATTCTGGGTCCTGGATGCATGAAGTGCCGGATGCTCGCCGACCACACCGAGCAGGCTGCGAAGGCCCTCGGGGTCGAGTACACGATGGAGAAGGTCACCGACATCAACGACATCGTGTCGTTCGGGATCATGTCCACACCAGCGCTCGTCGTGGACGGAGAAGTCAAAGTCTCCGGGCGCGTGCCGACGGCCGAGGCCATCAAGGCGCTGCTCGCGTGAGAGGAGACTGACATGGCTCGGCGGCGGAATCGGAGCGGGCACTCGTCCTCTCACGCGCGGAGCACGTCGTCTGCGGCGTCCCCAGTGTCGCGCGTGTCCTGGCTGTGGCGTGCGGCGGTTGTCCTCGCCGTGGTTGCGGCTGTGGCCGTGATCATGGCGCGGAAGCAAGGGCGGGACGCAGCGACGGATTCCGGCAACGCCCCAGCCGTCACGCTCGCCGCGAGCCACGCCGCGCCCGGCACTCCCGGCATCCCGAGACTCGTCGACGTCGGCGCGGACCGCTGCATCCCGTGCAAGGCGATGGCGCCCATTCTCGCGGAGCTCAGGACGGAGTACGCCGGACGAATGCAGGTGGACTTCATCGACGTGTGGAAGGATCCCGACGCGGGAGAGCCGTACCACGTCTACTCGATTCCGACGCAGATCTTCTACGGCCGCGACGGGCGTGAGCTGGAGCGCCACAGCGGATTCATCTCCAAGGCGGACATCCTCGCGACCTGGGAGCGCCACGGCTACGACTTCAACCCCAGCGACGCGTCGGCGTCTCAGAACTGAGCCCCCGCGATGCAGTCCATTTTCACGGCACTGTCGCACGCGGTTGAAGGTGAACCGGCGCTCGCGATTGCCGCCGCATTCGCGTGGGGTGTGGCCAGTCTCCTCCTGAGCCCCTGCCATCTTGCGTCGATCGGCGGCCTGCTGGTCGCGACCATCGCGACGCTGTATTTCGTCCCCGTCGCCTATAGCGCGTTGCAGACGCGGACACGGCGGGCCATCCCTGAACCCGATGCGGAGTTGTTGGCATGACTACCACCCTGCAGACCGTCGCGGAACCTTCGATAGCCGGCCCGAGCGCCCCATCGTCTCCGCCGACGCGCCGCCGTCTTCTACTGCCGGTGACCGTTGCAGTTGTTCTGCTCGCGCTTCTGGCGATCGGACTCTGGCCTCGGCTGGTCCAGAACCGGCGGCTCTCGGCCGCCGGTGCGAGTGCAGACGCGACGCACCCGCGCGTCACGGTCGCCCCGGTGCGACCTGGTCCTGCCTCCATCGAATTGCAGCTTCCTGCCAATATTGAGGCGGTGTCCGAGGTCGCCATTCACGCTCGCGCCGATGGCTACGTGCGCCGGCGATACGTCGACATCGGCGACCGCGTCCGGGCCGGTCACGTCCTCGCGGAGATCGAGTCGCCCGAGCTCGCCGAGCAGATTCGACAGGCGGCCGCGACGGACGAGCGTGCACGCGCCGCGCTCCGGCAGACGGAGGCCGCGTCCGAGCAGTCGCGCGTGAATCGCGACCTCGCGGAGGTCACGCTGCGCCGGTGGGAGACGTTGGTCGGCAAAGGCGTGCTGTCGAAGCAGGACGGCGATGAGAAGCAGACGGCGTATCGTGCCCGCGAGGCCGACCTCGCCGCGAGCGAGGCCGCCATCGCCGCTGCGCAACAGACGCTGCAGGCCGCCGAGGCCGATCACCGGCGCCTGCGCGAGCTGCAGGGCTTCCGGCAGATTCGTGCACCCTTCGACGGCATCGTCACCGTGCGCTACACCGACGTCGGGGCGCTGGTCACCGCCGGCAGCGGTTCGTCGCTCACGCCCCTGTTCCGGCTTGCGGCGCTCGATCGGCTGCGCGCGCAGATCTACGTCCCTCAGGGCGAGGCGTCAGCGGTGCTCGTCGGCCTGCCCTGCACGGTCGAAGTGCGCGATCTCGGGGGGCGCGCGTTCAACGGACGAGTCACGCGTACCGCCAGCGCCCTCGACCCCTCGAGCCGCACGCTGCTGGCCGAGGTCGCGGTAGAGAATCCGGATGCGCTACTCCGCCCTGGCATGTCTGCGACGGTTCGCGTCGCGCTTCGCCGCGAACGGCCGCCGCTGCTGATTCCCGCTACCGCATTCCAAACCGGCGAAGGCGGCCCGCGGGTCGCGGTCGTCGACGCGAAGGGCATCGTCCACTTCCGTTCGGTGCGGCTGGGCCGAGATAACGGCGCGCAGATCGAAGTGCTCGAAGGACTAAAAGCCGGCGAACGTGTGGCGATCTCGATCAGCGATGCGCTCCGCGAGGGTGCCATCGTTGAAGCGGTCGTTCCACGCCAGCCCGCGGCAGCGCCGAAGGGGCCAGGACGATGAGTTTCGTCATGGGAGTCGGAGAGACGTGCGGGCGCGCGGCCGTGCTCGTCGCCGTGATGACGTTCGGCGCCCCCTGGCTTGTGGCCGCACAGGACGGTTCGCCGGGCCAAACGCCTGCCATGCCTCGCACGCTGTCGCTCGAACAACTGGCGCGTGATGGAGAGATGAGGCTGTCGCTCGATGATGCCATTGCGATGGCGCTGGCGAACAATCTCGACGTCGAGCTGCAGCGGCTCGGGCCGCGGCTGGCGGATACGGACCTGACCCGCGCGCGGGCCGGCGCGCTCCCGCGCGGCGTGCCGCTGGGGGTGCGGGAAGGGCCGCGTAGCGCGACAGGTGCCACCGATCTGCTGTTTCCCTCCGTAGGGTTCGGCACCGAGCCGAGTGTGAGCCTCACAGCGTTCACGTCGGGCGGGGGCCGTCTGCCTCCGTCGCAGGATCCGGTGCTCACCACCGCCCTCCGCCGCACGGAACTCGATCAGCCGCAACCCAACTCGTTCGCCGCTGGCACGAGCGACCTGGTGACGAAGACGACGACCTCGAGTGTTGGCTTGCAGCAGGAGACGCTCTTGAAGGACTACCTGTCGGAGCTCTCGATCGCCGACCCGAGACTGGCGGCGCTTCGCGTGGTGCCCTCCGACCCGCTGCCCGCGAATCTCAGCGAGGCCCCGCCTGCGGCGGATGCACTGGCGGAGGCCGCGCGCCGGACGCGTCCCGATCTGGCCCAGGCCCGGCTCCAAATCGACAACACGCGGGCACTCCTCACTGGCACCCGTAACGCCAGGCTGCCGGCGCTCGACGCCATCGCAACCTTCCGCAGTAACGGCCTCGCGGGCAGCCTCAATCCGCTCACGCTCGCAGGCGCCGCGGCTCACACTGCCGCGCCGGAACTGCTGGGTGGCTACGGCTCGGTCCTCGATCAGCTCGCTGGGCGCTCGTTTCCAGACTTCGTGGTCGGGATCCAGATGACGATCCCACTGCGCAACCGCGCCGCGGAGGCGGACTACGCCCGCGACCAGCTCGCGCTCCGCCAGCAGGAGATCCGCGTGCTGCAGATCGAGAAGCAGGTGCGGCTGGAGATTGAGAACGCGCTGATCGCCCTCGAGCAGGCCCGCGCGACCGCCGAGGCGGCGCAGCAGGAACGGACCTATCAGGAGCAGGCCGTCGCAGCGGAGATTGATCGACTCGGTGTCGGAGTCTCCACGACGTATCTCGTTATCCAGTATCAACGCGACCTCGCGCAGGCGCGGTCCGCGGAAGTCGCCGCGCTCGCCAGTTATGCAAAGGCGCGGGCGGCGCCGGCAAGCGCATTCTCGCCGTGCCGCCGTCTGAGGGATTTGACCGGGTGCTGCACGTGCTGCCGCCTTTTGACCTGGCCCTCAGCGCCGGCCTGACGGTGGCGCTCGTGCGGCGCTTTTCGCGGCGTCGCACCGACATTCGACAGAGCGCCGACGAATCAACACCCGGTCCTGCTGCCGCCGAGAGTGCCTATGGTGCCGCGCTGGACGACGAGTTGCGAGATCTCGACTGACACGTCATTACCTGGAACGGTTCATACACGGAGGAACACGATGAGGCTAAGCCCGCTGTTATTGACAACCTTACTTGTGGCACCGCTCCCAATGCTTCAGGCCGCAGCGCAGACGCCCGAACGGCCATCGCTCGTCCAGTGTGACGAAGCCGTGGCGCAGGGTCGCCGCGTCATGCGCGAGTACTGTGCTGTCACACAAGAAACGATCGCCGCGCGCCAGGGGGACACGCCGCAGCAGCAGGGCAATGCCCTGAAGGCGCTACGGGAGACGAAAGCGCGCTGGAGTGCCATCCAGAAGCAGTACGCCACGCGCCCGCCAGCCGAATACGCTCGCGACAAGGACTTCGCAGGCCGGCTTCAGGACATCGCGGATGCCATGGAGGATATGGAACGGGCGCTGGTCGGTGGCGAGGCGCGTCGTTCGTTCCGCTCGTGCGGGTACGCCTGCGGGCTTTTCGTCGCGATGCACGAAGACAACGGGCTCGAGTATCCGCTCGACAAGTTGTTCCACCTCCGCAAAGAGCTGAAGGGTGCCCAGACGCTGCTGGCCGCGAAGGGTGTCAGTGCAGTGCGCGGACGCATCGGAAGCTTGCTCGCGAAACGCGATGCGGTCCTGGCGTCGTCGGCGCACTTTGCGTCTGGCGGTCCGGGGGTGACGGATTACCAGCACGCCGTCCGAGAGCTGTCACGTGCGCTGGACGAGTTGGCGCTCGCCGCAGCGACCGAGGATACGAGCCGCGTCGAGAAGGCCTTGTCGCAGTGCTCTCAGCTGGCGAATAAGGCGTATGGATTGGCCCTCTAGTGTCCCGTTACCGTGATTCGTTGCATAAGTCGCGGAGCGCGGCGCCCGGCTCCCAAGAAACTACATCTCGGCCGCCAAATGCCAGGAGCCGCTAAATGCCTGCAGAGACACGGGTTGCCGGTATCGCAGCCCTGGCGACGAGTTTCTGATGCGATGTCTCGCGATCACATCGCGT
>Ga0326597_10001842_pt1 | contig 32757 bp, 34 predicted proteins | sample RVTome_12_FD_203789 | JGI IMG/M metagenome (GOLD analysis project Ga0326597, IMG submission 203789) | Soil microbial communities from uranium-contaminated site in the Upper Colorado River Basin, Wyoming, United States - RVT100D185 | ecosystem: Environmental > Terrestrial > Soil > Contaminated >...
GAGATGGTGATCGTCGCGCCGCTCGCGGAGTCGGTTAGGGTGTACGTCGCCGCCGGTAGGGCCGCGCCGAGGTAGCTGAATACGACGTCGTTCGACGAGGCCAGCGTGAAGCCTTGAGGCAGGCGGATATTGCCGGCGGCGTCGGTCCCCGGCCCGATCCAGACCGTGCCGGCGCAGCCGCCGACACGGAGCTGCATCTGGCTACTGCTGGGGAGCTGGACGCAGATATTGTCGTTCTGCTTGACGGCGAGCTCGCGGGCCTGGTTGAGGAGCACGATGACCTGCTGGGCGCCGGCCTTGACCGCCGATGTCCGGTAATAACTGAGAAAGAACGGCACGGTCATCACGAAGAGGATGCCGACAACGCCGATGACGACCGCGAGCTCGGGCGTGCTGAAGCCGTCACGGCCGAAGCCACGGAAGCGCCTACCGGTGCCTATCCCGCTCATCTGCATGACTGAGGATCTCCCTCGCTGGACGCCAGCTCACCAATTCGATCGAGACTCTGCGGGCATCTATAAGGCAAGAGTGGTTCCATCTCAGCTCCCACCGGCGTGAGGTCCCGGGCTTCCGTTTGCGTGGCAGAGGTCGCAGGGGATGCTTCCCAGAAGGACTTACGGATCAGTGATTTACGTGCCGCCGTCCAAAAATAAGGACGATGGCGACTCAACCCGGGCGATGTCAAACTTGCCGGTCGCGGTGTCAGAAGCGAGCACACCGGACGTCACGGGTGTTTCCGTGCTGTCAGGGCCCCGGGGCTGCCCCGGGCCATCCGGGGCGGGGGTCATGGCCCGTCAGGATGGTCTGCCTCGGCGAGGAACATCTCCCGGAGCCTGGCTTTCTGGACTTTGTCGCCATGGGGGCCGGGGGTGCGGGGGACATCGTCCACGATGCGGACGTGGCGCGGGACCTTGTAGGAGGCGATCTTGCCCTTGCAGTGGGCGACGATGTCGGCCTCGGTGAGCCGCTCACCCTGCTTGGGGATGACGTAGGCGACGGCCGCCTCGTTGAGCTTGGGATCGGGCACGCCGATCACGAACGCCTGGAGCACCCGGGGGTGCGTCATGATGAAGGCCTCGATCTCTGCCGGCGCCACCATGAAGTGGCTGATCCGCAGGACCTCGCGCAGGCGGCCCTTGAAGAGGGTGCGTCCTTCGGCGTCGCGCACGGCGAGGTCGCCTGACTTGAACCAGCCGTCGGCGGTGAATGCCCTGGCCGTCTCCTCGGGCTTCTTGTAGTAGCCGCTGGTGACGAGCCGCCCGCGGAACCACAGCTCGCCCTCGCGCCCCACGGGCATGTCCTCGCCCGTCTCGGGTTCCACGACGCGCACATCCAGGCCCTCGGCCGGCCACACGCCGGGCAGGGCGCGGGATGCGTCGCTTTCGTCGAGGTCGTGGTGCATGGAGAGCGCGTTCAGCTCCGTCATGCCGTAGGGCTGGTAGGCCTGCGGGACTCCGAGCGTGTGCAGGATGTCCTCGAAGAGGCCGTCGCGCCCGCCGCCCGTCATTCCGAAGCCGCCGGTGCGGAGCGTCGAGCGCTTGCGGCGGGCGAGGTCTGGGTGGTCGAGCACCGCGATGGCCATGGCGTCCACCGCGTTCCAGATGGTGATGCCTTCGCGCTCGATGAGGTGGAGCGCGACGCCCGCGTCGAAGCTCTCCATGACGACCAGGCAGGCACCGTGGGAGAAGGTCGAGAGCGGGATGCAGAGGCCGCCCCAGGTGCCCGTCATCGGCAGCGCGTGGAGCGCGCGGTCGGCGGGCGTGACACGGAGCGTCTCGCCCGCGTACCAGCCGTGCGGCACCGCGTTCCTGTGACTGATCAGCGCACCCTTGGGGAAGGAGGTCGTGCCCGAGGTGTAGAGGATCATCCACGGGTCGTCCGGCGCCACGCTCGCGCGCGCCCGCTCGAGCGCGGCCTGCCACTCGGGCTCCCTGCCCGCCTCGAGGACGTCGCTGAGGCGTAAGCACCCGGGGTAGGGATCCTCGGCGTCGACGATCACGCGGCTGAGCATCGGGAATTCGGGCAGCGCGAGCTCGCCCGGTTCGCCGTCACGCAGGCCCGGCAGCACGTCGTTCAGCGTCTCGAAGAAATCTATCGGCCCGAGGTGATCTGCCAGGATCAGTGTCGTCGAGTCCGACTGGCCGAGAATGTACCCGAGCTCGTGCGACTTGTACCGCGTGTTGAGCGCGACCGCGACGGCGCCGATCATCGCGCACGCCTGCTGGACGAAGAGCCAGGCCGGGCGGTTGGGCAGCCACAGCGCGACCTTGTCGCCCTTCGCGATGCCAAGCGCCAGGAGCCCGCGGGCGGCGCGCTCGCTCTCGCGCAGAAACTCCCTGTACGTGATGCGCCGGTCGGCGGCGACTATGGCTTCGCGGTCGGGGAAGCGGGCGGCGACGCGGGTCAGCATCTGGCCCGCCGTCGCGTCGAGAAAGGGATTGGGGTCGGTCTTCGGCCGTATGGGCCTCATGCTAGCACTCCGGGTCGCCCCCCTGGCCCAGCGTCAGATGATTCCGTCGGCCTTCAGTTTCTCGAGCTCGGAGTCGGTCAGGCCCAGCTCGCCGGCGTAAACCTCGCCGTTGTGGGCGCCCAGCGCCGCGCCCGCCCAGCGGACTTTTCCAGGCGTCTCCGAGAGACGCGGCGTGGGAGCGCTCATGGTGACCGTGCCGAGCTGGGGATCCGGCAGCTCGACGAAGGTGCGCCGCGCCTTGAAGTGCGCGTCTTCCATGATGTCGACGATGTCGTAGACGGGCGCCGCGGTCAGCCCCTCGGTCTCGAAGAGCCGCACGATCTCCTCGCGCGAGCGCCTGCCGATCGCCTCGGCGAGCGCCTGGTCCACCGCCTCGCCGTTCGCGATGCGGGCGTCGTTGGTGGCGAAGCGCGGGTCCCCGAGGAGATGGCCGATGCCGAGCGCCTTGAACATGGCGTCCGCCGAGGCAGGAGTCGAGGCCGAGAGCGCCACCCACTTCCCATCCTGCGTCTCGTACGTCCCGCGCGGGCTCGCGTTGTGGGAGCGGTTGCCGATGCGCTTTCGCACGATGCCATGGGCCCGGTACTCGAGGGCGTTTGGACCGAGGATGGCCAGGAGCGGCTCGTAGAGCGGCACGTCGATCATCTGCCCGCGCCCCGACACGCGGTCGCGATGGCGGAGCGCCGCGAGCACCGCGACGGCGCCCGCCTGCGCGGCGACCATGTCGGCCATGGGAAAGGAGGGCAGCGTGGGCGACTCCGCCGGGCCCGTGGTCGCCGCGAAGCCCGACATGGCCTCGACCATGGTGCCGAAGCCCGGGCGGTCGCGGTATGGTCCGTCCTGTCCCCAGCCGGAGACGCGCACCATGACGAGGCGCGGGTTCTCTTTCGAGAGCGCATCCCAGCCGATCCCCCACTTCTCGAACGTGCCGGGGAGGTAGTTCTCGATCAGGACGTCGGCGGTCTTGACGAGGCGCTTGAGGAGGGCCTGGCCTTCCGGCATTGTCAGGTTGAGCGTGATGGAGCGCTTCCCGCGCGCGTAAACCTTCCACCAGAGCTCGCCGAGCGACTTGGACCAGGTGCGCAGCGGGTCGCCGCCCTTGGGGTTCTCGACCTTGATGACATCGGCGCCGAGGTCGGCCAGCATCGTGGCCAGCACGCCGCCTGCGATGAGGCGCGAGCAGTCCACGACGCGCAGATCGCCCAGCGCCCCATTGCGATCGCTCATGAGCCGGAGGCGGTCTTCCGGGCCTCCTCCTTCATGTGCTTCTCCATCGCCTGGACGAGCAGGCCGAGCGCCTCTTTCTCGGTGCGCCCGGTGACGGAGACGCTCGGGTAGGCAACGGCCGTGGCGCGAAAGACGCCGCCTTCCTCCTGGACCAGGTCCACTTCGATGCGCACCGTCTAGCCTCCCGTCATGGGCCGCTCGGCCAGGAAGACATCGGCCGTGGAGTAGGTCCGCTCGAGAAGGGGGGCGCTGAAGGTCGCCACTCGGGCACGCTAACAGCCGGGCCGGGTCCAGTCAAGGCTACCGGCTTGCGTTGCTTGACTTGAGGCGAGGGCGAACCTAGGGTGTGGCGATGAGATCGAGGGCGCTGGCGGCGGCTCTGTGCCTGATCGTGATCTGCGCGGGTCGCGTGTGGGCCCAGGCGCCTGACACCGTGTTCCTCGAAGAACTGACCTGGACGGAGCTCCGCGACGTGATCGGGGCCAGGACCGCGACGGTCATCGTGCCGGTCGGCGGCACCGAGCAGAACGGCCCCCACATGACGCTCGGCAAGCACAACGCGCGGGTGAAGATCCTGTCGGAGAAGATCGCGCGCGCGCTCGGCGGCACGCTCGTGGCGCCGGTCATCGCATACGTGCCGGAAGGGCGGCTCAGCCCGGCCACGGGACACCTGCGGTTCTCCGGCACGATCACCATTCCGGACGAGACCTTCCAGAAGGTCCTGGAGTACGCGGCGCGGAGCTTCAAGCTCCACGGGTTCCGGGACATCGTGTTCCTCGGCGACCACGGAGGCACGCAGGCGGGCCAGAAGGCGGCCGCCGCCCGGCTGAATCGCGAGTGGGCCGCGGCGCCCGTCCGGGTCCACGCGATCGAAGAGTATTACCGGACGGCCGACGTGGAGTTACCGCGTCTCCTCGGCGAGCGGGGCTATCGGAAGGAGGACCTGGGGCTCCACGCCGGGCTCACCGATACCTCATTGATGCTGGCTGTGGATCCGCGCATGGCGCGGCCCGGGCGCCTGCGGCCCGATTCCTGGCCGCCGGGCGCGAGCGGCGTGTCGGGCGACCCGTCCCGGGCCAGCGCCGAGCTGGGACGGCTCGGCGTCGAGTTGATCGTGGCCCGCACGGCTGAGGCGATCAGAAAGTCAATCGCCCGCCGCTGACGCGGCACATCCCATTCCAGGAGCGCTTCGGTGCAGGTTGTGAATCGCGCTTTGCGTCGCGCGGTCATGCGTGCGGGACTCACGCTCGGATTGGCCGTGGCGGGGGGATTCTCGCCTTGGTCCGCCGCCGCTCAGCAGGGGGCTCGCTCGATCGAGACGATCCCCGGGATGCCCCCGGTGGTCGACCGCAACAACCTCTACAGCGAGACGCGATCGGACAAGCTGAGTCCTGCCGTCGCGACGGCGCTGCCGCGCGTCTACGTCCCGCATCTCAAGTCCAACGACGTCCACGTGATCGATCCGGCGACGTTCAAGGTGGTCGACCGGTTCCGCGTCGGGATCAACCCGCAGCACGTCGTGCCCTCGCACGACCTCAAGACGCTCTGGGTGACCAACAACGCGGAAGGGCGCGCCGACGGAAGCCTGACGCCCATCGACCCGGAGACCGGCAAGCCCGGCAAGTCCATCGCCGTCGACGACCCTTACAACATGTACTTCACTCCCGACGGGCGCTCGGCCATCGTGGTCGCGGAGGCATTCAAGCGACTCGACTTCCGCGATCCCCAGACCATGGCCCTCCAGAGCACGCTCGCGGCGCCGAAGTGCGGCGGGATCAACCACGCGGATTTCTCCATCGACGGCCGCTTCGTGATCTTTACCTGTGAGTTCCAGGGCAGCCTCGTGAAGATCGATCTGGTCGGGCGCAAGGTCTTGGGCTATCTCAAGTTCTCGAGGGGCGGCATGCCGCAGGACATCCGCGTGTCCCCGGATGGGAAGACCTTCTACGTGGCCGACATGAAGGCGGATGGCGTCTTTCTCATAGATGGCGAGAGCTTCAAGGAGATCGGCTTCATCCAAACCGGTATCGGCACGCATGGCCTGTATCCCAGCCGCGACGGGACGAAGCTCTATGTCGCCAACCGTGGCTCGAACCGCATCCACGGCAAGCCGCACGGAAAGGGGAGCGTGTCCGCCGTGGACTTCGCCACCGGCCGCATCGTGGCCACGTGGCCCATACCCGGCGGGGGGAGCCCGGACATGGGCAACGTGAGCGCGGACGGCAAGGTTTTGTGGCTGTCAGGCCGGTACGACGACGTCGTCTACGCGATCGACACCACGTCGGGCGAGGTGCGGAAGATCGCCGTCGGCAAGGAGCCTCACGGTCTCACGGTCTGGCCCCAGCCCGGCCGCTACTCCCTCGGCCATACCGGAAACATGCGGTAGGCGGGGAGCGAGGAACCACCCGGGCGTCTCAATCCACTGCCAGCCGGTAGCCCACGCCAGGTTCCGTCAGGAGATACCGGGGGCGAGCCGGCTCGGCTTCGAGCTTGTGACGCAGGTGGGCCATGTAGATGCGGACGTAGTGGGCCTGGTCCGTGTGCGCCGGGCCCCACACCTCGCGAAGGAGCTGCTGGTGCGTGACGACCTTTCCCGCGTGGCGGATAAGGGTCGTGAGGAGCTTGTATTCGGTCGGCGTCAGGCGCACGTCCGCGCCGCCGACGGCCACCTGGCGGCGGAGTAGGTCCACGTGCAGCTCGCCTACCTTGAACGCCGCCTCGTCGGCCTCGTGGGAGGCTCCGGCGGTGTGCCGGAGGGCAACGCGGATGCGCGCGAGGAGCTCGCCAGCGCCGAAGGGCTTGCTGACGTAGTCATCGGCGCCGGCGTCCAGCGCCGTGACCTTGTCCCGCTCCTGGCCGCGCGCCGACAGGACGATGATCGGCACTGCGGTCCACTCGCGGAGCCGGCGGATGACGTCGATGCCATCGGTGTCCGGCAATCCGAGGTCGATGATGACGATGTCCGGCTGGCGTGAGCCCACCTCGATGATGCCGGCGGCGCCGGTCGTCGCCTCGAAGAGCCGGTAGCCCTGTCCGGTCAGCGTCGCCCGGAGGAAGCGCCGGATCTGCGGCTCGTCCTCGACGAGGACGACGACTGGATCAGGCATCGGCGGGGAGCGGGGCCGGCGGCGTATCCGTGAGAGGCAGCGTGAAGAGGAACGCGACGCCCCCTTCGGGCAGATTGTGCGCCCAGATGCGCCCGCCGTGCGCGGCGACGACGCCTCGGCAGATCGCCAGACCGAGCCCGGCGCCTCGCCGGCCGTCCGACGCCGCGCGGTAGAACTTCTCGAACACGCGCGCCTCGTGCCCCTTCGGAAGCCCCGGGCCGTGATCCGCCACCTCCACGGTGACGCTCTGGTCGGTCGCGCTCACGAGGATGCGGATCGCGCTATCCGGTGGGGTGTACTTGATGGCATTCTCGAGAAGGTTGACGAAGACCTGTTCGATGAGCACGTCGTCGATCGCGACGAGCGGTAGTTCCGGCGGGATGTTCACCGTGACCCTTCGGGTGCCGAGACTCTTCGACAGCCGTCCGAGCGCCGCGCCGACCACCTCCTCGAGCGGGTGCCAGTCGCGGCGGAGCTGGAGGGCGCCCGACTCCAGCCGCGTCATCTCCAGCAGGTTCTGGACGAGCCGGTTCAGTCGGTCGGCCTCCTCCCGGACCGACTCGAGCAGCTCCTGCTGCGTCCGGTGGTCCAGGTGTGCTCCGCTCTCCAGGATCGTCGTGGCGGCGCCCGTAATGGTGGCGAGCGGCGTCCGGAGGTCATGCGAGACCGATGTCAGCAGTGCATTCCGAAGGCGCTCCGTCTCGGCGCGGACACGGGCTTCCTGGGCCTCGTCGGCCGAGCGCGCGCGCTCGACGGCAAGCGCCGTCTGGTTGATGAAGGTTTCGAGCTGGCGGAGCGAACCAGGGATGGCGAAGGCGTCTCGCTGTCTGGGACGGATGCTCACGACGCCGAGCGGACCACGGTGGCCGATGAGGGGGACGTACACCGCCCGCGCCGATGCCGATGTCCCTGTCCCGAGCCCGGCCGGCCGGCGGTGCTCGAGGACCCAGAGGCTCAGCGCGACGTCGTCCTGGTCGGCCGCGAGGCCGCCTTCGCGGCGTACGATCCGGAGCTGGCCCCCGGCATCGGCCAGGGCCGCCCCAACCTCAGCGTCGAAGACCTCTGCGATGTGTCGCGCGGCAATCGCGACGAGGTCCTCCACGGCGCCCGTCTCCGCCAACTGCCCACTCATCGCGTAGAGCGCAGCGGTTCGCTGCTCGCGCTGCCTGGCCGTTTCCGCCTGCAGGCGAATCCGGGCCGTGAGGCCGCTGATCACGAGCCCCACGAAGAGCATGACGGCAAATGTCAACACGTACTGCGTGTCGGCGACGGCGAATGTGAGATGGGGCGGGACGAAGAAGAAATCGAAGGCCGCCACGCTCGCGACGGCGGCCAAGACAGAGGGACCGCGACCATAGCGGGCCGCGATGACGACGATGGCGAGAAGGTAGGTCATGATCAGGTTTGCGGGCTCGAAGAAGGGGAACATCATCCAGGAGATGCCCGTGGCTGCCGTGACCGCGGCCACGGCTGTCAAGTAGGCGGTCTGGACACGGGCGGGCGGATTCTTGCTCACCCTTCCAGTCTAGCGCCGGTCCGCCGTCCAGCGGGCGCCGAAACAGGCGCGGCCGTGAGGACCGGCGGCACGGGCCCGTGCCGCGAAGGATGATTGGGCCGGGACGTGACCACCCGAATCGTGAGCATCTCCGACGCGCACGCGCATACCTCGAGTTGATCGAGCGCGGCCCGGTTTGCTCGTACCCACAACGCCATGGCGCCGAAGGTGGCAAGGACGATGGCGACGCCGGCGGCGACCCTGAACGGGCCCGCCGCTACCATGACCTCGGTCAGGCCGAGCGCCGCGGTGGCGAGCGGCAGGATTGCGAACAGGCGGTTCCACCTCGGACGTGGCCTGTGTAGTGGCGCTTTCGGGCTAGCGCACATCGGTCATCGTCCTCATCGTCCGAGCGTGCCACGTGTGCCGGCAAGGCTGCGTTAAGAGGTGGGCGCTAGACGTAAAAACGGTGTAAAAATTGGCGCGGCGCGCTACTGCGGGGCCGCGATGCGGGTAAGATCGTGACCGCCATGCGGATGCAAGCGATCAAGCGGCTGCTCGTCGGCGCGCCGATGCCGCTGTCCCAGGCGCGGCACGAACGGCTGGGCAAGTCGGTTGCGCTGGCGGTGTTCGCTTCCGACCCGTTATCGTCGGTTGCGTACGCGACCGAAGAGATTCTCCTGGTTCTGATCCTTGCCGGCAGCGCCGCCCTCAGCTATTCGCTGCCGATCGCGCTTGGCATCGCCTCGCTCCTGGCGATCGTCATCATCTCGTACCGCCAGACGGTGTACGCCTATCCCCAGGGAGGCGGCGCCTATCTCGTCGCCAAGGACAACCTCGGCCTGCCGCCCGCGCTGACCGCTGCCGCGGCCCTGCTGATCGACTACGTCCTGACCGTGTCCGTGTCGGCTGCGGCCGGCATCCACGCGTTGACGTCGGCGCTGCCAGCGCTCCATCCGTATCGAGTGGTCCTGTGCGTCGTGGCGATCGTCATGATCGCCCTGGGGAACCTGCGGGGGGTCCGGGAATCCGGCAGGCTGTTCGCCGCGCCGACCTACTTCTTTGTCGTCAGCATTCTCGGCATGGTCGGCTACGGCTTGGTCGCGGCGGCCTTCGGCTGGCTGCCCGAGGCGCGCTACGAGCCCCATCCCCCCGGGCTCGAGGGTATCGGGCTGTTCCTATTGCTGAGGGCCTACTCCGCCGGCTGCACGGCGCTGACGGGTGTCGAGGCCGTCTCCAACGGCGTGCAAGCCCTCAAGCCACCCGAGGGGCGAAACGCCCAGATCGTCCTGACCTGGCTCGGTCTCATCTCGATCACCATGTTCCTCGGGATCACCTACCTCGCGTTCGACTTCGGGATTGTCCCCGGCGGCAGCGAGACGGTTGTGTCGAAGATCGCCCGGCGCGTGTTCGGGAGCGGGCCGCCGTACTACGCTGTCCAGGCGGCCACCATGCTCATCCTGCTCCTCGCCGCCAACACGTCGTACGCGGGCTTTCCGCGCCTCTCGTCGATCCTTGCGCGCGATCGGTTCATGCCGAGGCAGCTCGCGACGCAGGGCGACCGCCTTGTCTTCTCGAACGGGATCGTGATTCTGAGCGGCTTCGCCATCGCCATGGTCGTGCTCTTCGGGGGCGATACCCATGCGCTCCTCCCTCTCTACGCCATCGGCGTCTTCATGTCGTTCACGCTCTCGCAGGCCGGGATGGTGCGCCGCTGGCTGCGGCTCAAGGAGAAGGGCTGGCGCTGGCGGATGTGCGTCAACGGTGTTGGAGCGGTCGTGACCGGCGTCGTCCTTCTGACCCTGGCGGTCACGAAGTTCATGGAAGGCGCCTGGATCGTGGTCGTCGTCGTGCCGCTCCTGGTGCTCGTCTTCGCGGTGATGCACCGCCACTATGAAAGGGTAGCCGTCGAGCTGTCGCTGGATGGTCTCGAGGGCCCGCCGAAGTTCCAGCACACCGTGCTCGTCCTCATCGGCGACGTTCATCGCGGCGTCGTCCGCGCGGTGCAGTACGCGCGGACGCTCGCGGCGCCGGACGCCGCCGTGCGAGCCGTGTACGTGGAGACAGACCCCGCACGCACCCTGAAGGTCGAGGAGAGATGGGCAGCTTGGGGACTGGGCGTGCCCCTCGTGGTCCTGACGTCGCCCTATCGGTCGATCCTCCGCCCACTGCTGGAGTACATCGACCAGATTCAAGCGCGCGGCGACGATCAGATGGTGACGATAGTACTGCCGGAATTCCTTCCTCGGAGGTGGTGGCAGCACGCGCTGCACAACCAGACGGCCCTGCTCGTCAAGGGCGCGCTCCTGTTTCACAAGAACATCGTCGTCGCCGACGTGCCCTACCTGCTGAAACGCTGATCAGGAGACGATCTTCTTCTCCCGCAGCGCCGTGATGTCCGCGGCGCTCATGCCCAGCTCGCGCAGGACGGCGTCGGTGTGCTCGCCGGCGTGCGGCGCCGCGGTGCGCACGGTGCCGGGCGTCGCCGACAGCTTGATGGGGATGCCGAACTCCTTGATGGTGCCGAGGGTCGGGTGCTTGACCTCGACGACCATGTCGCGGGCCTGCACCTGCGGGTCGGCGACCATCTCCTCGGGATCGTAGACCTTGCCCACGCAGACGTCGGCCTTGACGAGGTGCTCGTACCACTCGTCGCGGTTCCTGGTGCGAATGATGGCCTCGATCTCGTCACGCGCCCTGACCTCTTCCGCGTTGGCCGCGCGCACGAACTGGTCGTTCGTGCGCGCGAAGCGCACGAAGTCGGGGCGTCCGATCGCCTTGCAGAAGTTCTCCCACAGCCAGGGCTCGGTGCAGCCGATGGTGAGGAGCTTCTCGTCCTTGGTTTCGTAGATCGCGTAGTAGGGGTACGAGCCGCCGAGGAAGCCTTCGCCGCGCTTGGGCGCCATGCCGTCGCTGAAGAAAAAGCGCATGTTGGGCGTGGCGGCCAGGAGCGCGATCGAGGTATCGAGATAGGAGACGTCCACGTGCTGGCCCTTGCCCGTGCGTTCGCGGGCGAAGAGCGCGTACATGACGCCGAGCGCGCCGTGCATGCTCGCGCCCGCATAGTCGGCGACCAGGTTGAGCGGGATCGCGGGCTTGCGGTCGGGCTCGCCGATCAGCGCGAGGATGCCGGCCAGCGAGAGGTAGTTCATGTCGTGCGCGGGGTAGTCGCGGTAGGGTCCGTTCTGGCCGAAGCCCGAGAGGGAGCAGTAGACGATGCGCGGATTGATCGCGCGGATCGCCTCGTAGTCGGCGCCAAGCCTCTTCATGACTCCTGGGCGAAAACCTTCAATGATCACGTCGGCGCCCGCCGCGAGCTTCTTGAAGAGCGCCTGGCCCTCGGGCAGCTTCATGTTGAGCGCCAGCGAGCGCTTGTTGCGGTTGACGTAGACGAAGGCCGAGCGCCGCTGCCAGTGGGGGTCCTCCTGTGTCTCGGACGGCGTCTCGATCTTGAGGACGTCGGCGCCCATGTCCGCGAACATCATGCCGGGCAGCTCGGCCGGCGGCACACGGGCGAGCTCCAGAATCTTGATACCGTCGAGGACTCCCATCGGGCTCTCCTTCGCGCCCCCTCTCCCCTCAGGGAAGAGGGCAGGGTGAGGGGTGGTTAAGGGTGAGGGTGGTCAGCGGTATGCGTCGGGCGCCTTGATCGCGGACGCCCAGAATACGGGGTCATGACTCGGGAAGATGCGGCCGCCCATGAGCCGGGCGACCGTCTTGAGCCGCTTGATCGAGTGCATGGCCCGCGTCGGATCCCACACGACGCCGGGCGGGATCTCCCTGTCGATCGATTCCTGCCAGTAGCAGCAGTCGCCCGCGAGGATCACGGGGCCCGTCTGCGGCAGCTCGACCAGGAGCGACTGGTGCCCCGGCGTGTGGCCGTCGCTCCGAAGCACGGTCACGCCCGGGACGATCTCCGCGTCGCCGTCGAGGAGCCGCCAGCGGTAGCCTGGGAGGTCGAAGTTCTTCTTGTAGTAGAAGCCCGCGAAGAAGCCCGCGGGGTAGTTCGCGTACGCGTACTCGTCCTGCTGCACCGCCAGCTCCGAGTCGGTGAAGAGGAAGGCGCCGCCCGCGTGGTCGTAGTGCAGGTGCGAGAGCACCACCACGTCCACGTTCTTGGGCTCGAGCCCGATCGAGTCGAGGCGGTGGACGAGGAGGTCGGCCTCAGTGAAGCCCGCCATGGGATCTGTGCGCACGAGCCCCGGCACGGCGCGCGGGGAGAGGCCCGTGTCGAAGAGGATCGTCGTGTCCGCCGTGCGGACAAGATAGCAGGTGACGGGGATGCGCACCCTGTCGGCCGATCGCTCGCCGAAGAAGAGGCCGGTCTTCTCGAACCCCATGAAGCCGTTCTGGAGCGCGTACAGCCCCTGGACGGCCATCTACGGGGCAACCTTTCGCGCTTTCTGGGTGCGTGCGAGCTTGTGCGGAGGCGCGAGCTTCTGCGGGTCGTAGACCCAGATCTTGTGCGAGGCGGCGAGCCCCATCGTGACGGTCCGCCCGTCGAGCAGCACGGAGATGGTGCCGGCGTAGGGTGCCACCTCGGACACCGTGAGCGGGCTGCCGGGCCGGACACCGCTTTCCCAGAGGAAGTGGAGCAGCTGGCGGTCGGCCTCGGCCTCCTCCAGGATGCGCTCCACCACGAGCGCCTGGCCCTTCGTCGCCTGCGAGAGCGGGATCGGGTTGTGCGCCTCGGGCTCGGGCATGCCGGGGATGGGGTTGCCGTGCGGGCAGGTAGAGGGCATCCCGAGCATCTGGGCCAGTCGCTCCTCGACGACGGGTGAGAGCGCGTGCTCGAGCCGGTGCGCCTCGTCGTGGGCGCGCGACCAGTCGAGCCCGAGGACGTCGGTCAGCCAGCGCTCGAGCAGGCGGTGGCGACGCGCCATCGTGCGCGCGATATCGAGGCCCTTGGTGGTGAGGCGGATCTCCTTCTTGTCCGCGACCTTGACGTAGCCCTCGCGCTGCATGCGCCGGAGCGCCTCGGTGATGGACGGCGCCGAGAGGCGCATGTGCCGCGCGAGGCGGGCGCCGATCACCGGCTTGCCGCTGCCGGCCAAGTCGTAAATGGCGCCCAGGTAGTCCTGGATGGCGTGGGTGGTTTCCACGCCCTGAGGATACCCCCGGGGCTCTCGCGCGGGCAAGTCCGTGCTATCCTTCCGCCAGCCGTGAGAGGCTGAGGGAGGCCACGATGGACTTCGCACTCACCGAGCAGCAGGAGCTGATCCGCAAGGAGGTCGCCGCGCTGGCGCGGAACTTCTCGCTGGACTACTGGCTCGAGAAGGACAGGAAGCACGAGTACCCGAAGGAGTTCGTCAAGACCTTCGCGGACAATGGCTGGGTCGGCCTCATGGTCCCAGAGGCCTACGGCGGCGCGGGGCTCGGCGTCACCGAGGCCGCCATCATGCTCCACGAGATCTGCGCGTCGGGGGCCGGCACCTCCGGTGCCTCGCCCATCCACTTCTACTGCTTCCCGCCCGAGCCCGTCGTGCGCTACGGCACGGAGGAGCTGAAGCGGCGCGAGCTGCCGAAGATCGTGACGGGTGAAACCGTCATGTCCTTCGGCGTCACCGAGCCGAACTCCGGCACCGACACGTCGCGCATCCAGACGCGCGCCGAGAAGAAGGGCGATCGCTGGGTCGTCAACGGCCGCAAGGTCTGGACCACCAACGCCCAGCACGCCAACCGCATCCTGCTCCTCACTCGCACCAGCGACCGCGACCCCGCCAAGCCGCTCAAGGGCATGACGCTGTTCTTCACCGAGTTCAACCGCAAGGCGATCACGGTGCGCGAGATCGAGAAGCTCGGGCGGGCGGCCGTGGACTCCAACGAGATCTTCATCGACAACATGGAAGTGCCCGAGACGGATGTCGTGGGGACCGTTGGAGACGGCTTCTACCACCTGATCGACTCGCTCAATCCGGAGCGCATCGTGGTCGGCATCGAGGCCGTCGGCATCGGCCGCGCCGCGCTCGAGCGTGCCGTCCAGTACGCCAAGGAGCGTGTCGTCTTCGACCGGCCCATCGGAAAGAACCAGGCGATCGCCCATCCGCTGGCTTTGGCGATGGCCCAGCTCGACGCCGCGGAGCTGATGTGCCTCAAGGCCGCGTGGCTATTCGACACGGGCCGGCCCTGCGGCCGGGAGGCCAACGCCGCCAAGCTGCTCGCCGCAGAGGCGGGTTTCCAGGCATGCGACGCCGCACTCCAGACCTTCGGTGGCTACGGCTACGCCAAGGAGTTCTACGTCGAGCGCCTGTGGCGCGAGATTCGCCTCTACAAGATCGCGCCCATCTCCCAGCAGATGGCGCTGAACTATCTCAGCGAGCACGTCCTCGGCTTGCCCCGCTCGTACTGATGCCCTTGACGCTCAGCACGCTCGACTACGCCTACGACGCCCCCGACGACGGCACGATCACCAAGGTCCTGGCCGGCCTCGACGGGGAGCGCAACCTCGTCGCGACGCTGGCGCGCGAGGAGGCGACGTATCTCCAGGCCACCGGCGGCGCCGCGGCGGGTTTCACGCTCGTCTACCAGGATGGCTCACTCGAGCGTCGCTATCGGAGCGCCGAGACGACGCTGCCGCTCGCGCGGGTGACACAGGCTTTTCACCAGTATTTTCGCGGTGAGCCGGGCTGGCGCGAGGGTGTCAGCTGGGAAGAGGATCGGGAGCGGCTCGAGGTGACAACTTGGTACGAGAGCTGGTGGATCTACTTAGTGGCGCTGCTCGTCATCACGGGCTTCTTCGTCTGGTGGCGCGGCTGGTGGTAGTTCGCGCTGAGGCTCGAAGCGGTGAGGGAGAGTACCCAAGATATAGGAAATTGCAATTGCTGATGGACCAATGTATCGTCATGGCCGATAGCCTGTTCTAGGCCTCGTTGCCGTCTTCGATGCGTTGGGGGGTGGCCCTGTGGTCCGAATACCGGCTGACCGGGGCCTGCAGCTGCGAAGCGCAGTCCAGCGGGCCTATTCCACAGCCGCAGCACGGCCCGAGGAAAAGCACGCCTTCCCCGTTGGACGAGTTCTAGCCGAGCGCCTCCGATATCCACCCGAACTTCTGGACACCTTGCCGCCCATAGCGGTCGAGGCCTTTGTCGGGGTCTCCAACGTGGCCGTCTTCGCCTCCATCCCGCCCGGAGCCAGGGTACTTGACCTCGGCTGCGGGGCAGGCCTCGACAGCCTGATCGCGGCCCAGCGGGTGGGACCGGCCGGTCGGGTGATCGGAATCGACTTCAGCGACTCCATGCTGGCCAGGGCGGAACAGGCCGCTGCCGCGCTCGGCGTCAACGTGGCCTTTTGTCGCGGCGATGCGGAGCACCTCCCGCTGGAGACCGGATCGGTAGACGTGGCGCTCGTCAATGGCATCTTCAACCTCAATCCGGCCCGCACCGAGATCTTTCGGGAGCTCGCGCGGGTGATGCGGCCCGGCGGTGCCGTCTATGCCGCAGAGCTCATCGTGCGGGAGCCCGTGACCACCTCCGCCACGTTCACCGAGGCCGAGTGGTTTGCCTGACTCGCCGGGGCGAAGGAAGGCGGCGCCTTCCTGGATGAGTTTCGAGAGCAAGGGTTTCGCGAGGCCACGATCTTGCGGGCCACGCGCAACGCCCGATGCAAGGACCCCCGGGTGGTCGCCGCCGAGGTCTGTGCCAGGCGGTGAGAGGCGCTATGAGCGCGGCGTGATCTGGAACAGCGACGGCGCCAAGCTCTCGACCTGGATGGTCGTATGGTCGATGCCGAAGCGGGCGTGGAGTACGACGTGGAGCTCGTCCAGGATCCGGTCCGGAGGCGTTCCCGGCTCCACCTCGACGTGCACGCTCATGGCCTCGCGCCCGGACGTGAGCGTCCAGACGTGGAGGTCGTGCACCCGCTTGACGCCCGAAACGCCGCGGAGCGCCGTCTCGATCTCCGCCAGGGCGAGGTGGGCGGGCACGCCCTCGAGCAGCACGTTGACCGCCTGCTTGAGCAGCGCGAAGGTGCGCGGCAGGATCAGGAGCCCGATGGCGGCGCTCGCCAGCGCATCCGCCGCGGTCCAGCCCGTGACCAGGATCACCGTCGCCGCCACGATCACCGCCGCTGACGAGAGCGCGTCGCCCAGCACCTCGAGGTAGGCACCGCGCACGTTCAAGCTCTCGCCGGCGCCCGCGTGGAGCAGCCACGCCGCCAGCAGGTTGACGCCGAGCGCCGCCACCGCAACCAGCAGCACCGGCCCCGCCGAGACTTCGTGGTGCACCCGCAAGCGGTCCCACGCCTCGACCAGGATGGCGATGGCCAGCACGCAGAGGACGACACCGTTGACGAGGGCCGCCAGGATCTCGACGCGGTAGTAGCCGTAGGTCTTCTCCGCCGTGGCCGGCCTCTCCGCGAACCAGACCGCGAGGAGAGAGAGCCCCACGCCTGCCGCGTCGACGAAAAGGTGGGCCGCGTCGGCGAGGAGGGCGAGCGAGTTGGTCCACCAGCCCACGACGACCTGCACCACCATGAAGGACGCGCTGAGCGCGAGGACCACCCACAGGCGATGCTTGTGACGCGAGGAATGCGTGCGGCGACGGTGCACGGCCTACTTGGCGGCCGGAACCAACAGGCGCGCCTCACCCTGGCGGATGCCCTGGCTCTCGAAGAAGCCCGCCCGGGCCTCGAGCGCGAAGCGGAAATCGCCCAATGGGCCGTACAGCGCGGTGGGGCTCGGGTCCATCTTGAGGATGGAGAAGATCTTGCCGTCCGCTTTCACGAAGGCGATGTCGAGGGCGGCCGGGACGTTCTGCATGTGGAACTGGGTGTGGATCTCGCGGCCGAAGTCGAAGAGGATCAGCGTGTTCTTGATCTCCTGGGGGGTCGAGCACTGGAAGCCCGCTGCCGCCTGTTCGGGGGTCTCGGCCACCCTCACGCGGACGGCGACCGTCTTGGCGCCCATCTGGAGCGTCACCATGCGGACAGGCATGGCCGCGAAGGCCGCGCGCCAGCGCTTGCACTCGCCGTCTTGCGCTGAGGCGCCAGCCGCCAAGGACAGGCACAGCAGCGTGATGGCGGCGAGGCGAGCGCGTGAGCCCCACGGCAGGCGCCGGGCGAGCGACGCCAGCGCGAAGAGCAGGAGCGTCGTCAGCACCACGGCGCCGCCCGCGGCCAGGCTCAGGTAGTAGGCGGCGGTGAGGCCGATTCCGACCGAGGCGAGCGCCGTCACGATGGCCACGGCCGTCGCCCGGCGGAAGCTCCCGCCGAGGGCGAAGCCCGTGAGCGTCGGAATCACGATCATGGCGCTGACGAGCAGGACTCCCACCATGCGCATGGCGACCACGGTGGTGAGCGCGGTGAGCACCGTCAGCATCAGGTTGAGCGCGGTGACGGGAACGCCGCTCGTCCGCGCCAGGTCTTCGTGGAGCGTGATGGCGAAGAGCCGCCGGTAGGAGAGCAGGATGGTCGTCACCACGACGGCGCCCAAGGCCAGGATGAGCCAGACGTCCGCCGGGCTGATCGTCAGGATGCTGCCGAAGAGGATGGCGAAGAGATCGGCGTTGAAGCCGCGCGCGAGGCTGATCAGCACCACGGCCAGCGCGAAACCGCCCGAGAGGAAGACCGCCAGCGCCGCGTCCCCCTGGAGCGCCCCGCGGGAGCGGAGCCGCTCCATCCCGAGCGCGCCGGCCACGGTCACGACGAGGGCGCCCAGGACCGGCGAGGCGCCCACGAGGAGCCCGAGCGCGACGCCCGCCAGCGCGACGTGGGCCAGGGTGTCGGCGATCAGGGAGAGCCGCCGCGGAACGAGGAAGACGCCGATCAGCGGGCAGACCACGGCCATGACGGCGCCCGCCGCGAACGCGCGCTGCATGAAGCCGAACTGGAGGAAGTCGGGCATGGGCCTAGTGGTCGTGGCTCACGATGCGCACCGACGGCCCGTACAGGGCGGTCAGGGCCGCGTCGCTCAGAAAATCGCCGGGGCGGCCGTGAAAGATCAGGCGCCGATTGAGGCAGGCGAGCTTGGTCACTTCCTTGGCGACGACGCCGATGTCGTGGCTGACGAGGACCAGGGTGACCTCGCGCTCGCGGTTCAAGTGGTGCAGCATGGCGTAGAAAGAGGTTTGCGCCTCGGGGTCCACGCCGCCCGTGGGCTCGTCCAGGACGATCAGCTCGGGGTCGGAGACCAACGCGCGGGCGATCAGCACGCGCTGCTGCTGCCCGGTTGAGAGCGCGCCGATGCGAGCGTGCGCGTGCGCCTCCATGCCGACGCGGGCCAGCGCTTCGGTGACACGCGCTCTCTGGGCTCGGCCGATGCGCTGGAGGAGACTGAGGCTCGCCACGAGGCCGGAGGCCACCACCTCTTGCACGGTCACGGGCAGGGAAGGGTCGAGCGAGGCCCGCTGCGGGACATAGCCGAGTCGACGCCACTCCCGGAATGCGGCCGGCGGCTGGCCGAAGAGCCTCACGGAGCCCTCTTGCGGCTCCAGCAATCCCAGCATCACGCGCAACAGCGTGGTCTTGCCCGAGCCGTTGGGGCCGATGATGCCGAGGAAATCGCCTGGCTCGACGGTGAGGTTGATGGCGTCGAGCACGCGGACTTCACCGTAGGAGACTCCCACGCCCTCGAGCTCGACGAAGGGGCGCATCAGGACGCGCTCCGTCTCGCGTCCCACCACGCGCCGGCCGCGGCGCAGGAGGAGCCGAGGAGAAACCCGCCCAGCACGTCCGAGGGCCAGTGGGCGTGCAGCACCAGGCGCGCGAGGCCGACGAGGACCACCATGACGGCCACCACGGCGGTGAGCCCGACCCGCTGGACACGGCTCCACCGCTCCTTGATGGCGAAGTAGATGGCGATGACGGCGAACGCCGCAGCCCCGGTCATGTGGCCGCTCGGAAAGCCCATGGCCGAGCCCCGCGGCCGCGTCCGCCCGACGAGGTATTTCGCCACCTGCTCGATGGCGGGCGCCCCGAGGAGCACCAGCACGATGAGCCACCACCGCTTCCGCGCCTCGGGCGAGATGGCGAGGAGCACGAGAGAGGCGGGCAGGAGCCCCTTCCACGAGCCGAAGATGTTGACCCAGGAGAAGAAGTCGCGGACGGCCGGAGTCCGGCGCGCCATGACCTCCTCGTAGAGCGTCGTATCCCCGGGCAAAAGGCCGATCGCGAAGACCAGAACTCCGAGCCCCAGGAACAGCGCGGCGCCTCCCAGTGAGAGTGCGCGCCAATGGCAGGTTGGATGTCTTGGCATGATCTCAGTCAGATTGTACTCGAAGAGCGCGCGGGACTCGCACTACCGATACCGGACGGCGTAGGCTGGCAAGAAGGGTCCAGATGCGAGGCGGCGCCCCGCGTTTCGAGTCGAGCGGCCGTTGCTGGTCGCGAGACGAGGGCTGAGTAGATCCGCGGGCGAGGCGTACCTCGTCTCAGCCCTCGCCTCGGGTCTGCGCCCCTCAGCTCGAACTTCCACGTACGTTGAGCCCGAAGCCGAGGGAGCCCCAACAGTCTTCGTCAAATGGTGCGGATGGGCCCTTATTGGCAGCCTGCTAGCGGCAGGCGAGGCCGTCGCGGAGGCTCGCGAGGTTCGCCACCATCAGGTCGAGATAGCCCTTTCCCGCTGCCGCCTCCTCCCGGGTCAGGCCTTCGATCGGGTTCAGCACGAGGGTCCGGGCGCCGACCTCGCGGGCGAGGGTGTCGGCCAGCCGCCGGCTCACGAGCGTCTCGAAGTAGACGGCCTCGACCTTGCGCTGTCGCGCGAGGCGCACGATGGCGGCGAGCGCGGCCGGGCTCGGCTCGGACTCGGGGGCGAGCCCCATCACGGGCAGCTGCACGAGGCGGTATCGGCGGGTCAGGTAACCGAAGGCCGCGTGGGAGACCACGACCTCGCGCCGCGCGCAGACGCGGAGCCCAGCTTCGAAGCGGTCATTGACCTCGGCGAGCTTCGCGGTGAACGCGCGGGCGTTACCGGTGTAGACGGCCGCGCCGGCCGGGTCCGCGAGAGCAAGCGCCGCCCGGATCGCCTCCACCTGCGACTGCGCCAGGACGGGATCGAGCCAGACGTGGGGATCGCCGGTCTGGAGAGGCAGGCCCGCCGCCGCGCCTATCACGATGGTCGCCGTGCCGGCGAGGTCGGCCTGCAGCTTCAGAGCCCACGGCTCGAGGCCGGCGCCGTTGTAGACGAAGAGGCGGGCGCGGCGCACCTGCGCGATGTCCTGGGGTGAGGGTTCCCAGTCGTGGGGCTCCACGCCTGCCGGCACGAGCAAGACCACCTCCGCGCGGTCCCCCGCTACCTGGCGCGCGAATTCGTAGAGCGGAAAAACGCTGGCCACGACCAGCGGCCTGGTTCCGGGCTCGGGCGACTGCTGGCAGCCGGCGGTCACCAGGAGCGCGAGGGCGGCCAGCAAGAGCCAGGCGCCTGGGGCTCTCGTCACGCCGGGGCGGCCCCGCCGGTCATCCGCGTGGTGAGCGCCAGGACGAGCAGGATGAGCCCGAAGGCGCAGACGACGGTCGCCCCGGTCGGGAGGTCGAAGATGGCGGAGGCGATCATCGCGACAACGCTCACGAGGGTGCCGAAGCCCCAGCCGATGGCGAGCCGCCTCGGCACCGAGCCGCCCAGGAGGTTGGCCGCCAGCGTGGGCACGATCAGGTACGAGAAGACCAGCAGCACGCCGGCGACCCGCACCGAGCTCGTCACGACGACGCCGAATGCGGCGTAGAAGAGGAAATCCCACCAGCGCACGCGCCAGCCGTCCCGGTAGGCCCTCTCCGGGTCGGTCGAGATGAGCAGGAAGGGACGCCGGCACGCCCAATGGAATAATCCGAGGACGGCGTACAGGCACGCGACCTTGATGACCTCGCTGCCTCCTACGGCCAGGATGCTGCCGACCAGCATGCTGCGCAGATGCTCGGCCCCGTGGGGCGTGCGGTCGGCGACGAGGACAGCGGCAGCGGCGGAGACAGCGTAGACGACTCCGATGACCGCCTCCTGGGACACGCGCCGCTCGCGGCTGCGCGTCAGCGCGAACACGGAAGCGCCCAGGATCGTGAAGCTGAGCCCGAAGACGTACGAGCCCCACGACTCGAGATCGTACCCCCAGAGGAACGCCGCGGTCGCGCCGAGCGCGGCGATCTGGGCGAGGGCGATGTCCACGAACACGACCTCCCGCGCGATGACGTGGAGACCGAGATAAACGTGGATACCCGTCAGTACCAGGCACATCAGGAACGGCACCCACATCAGCGCGAGGAGGTCGTGGGTCACGGACCTATTTAAGCACTTGGGCGAGCATCTTCACGTTGAAATCGACGGCCTCGAGAAAGGTGTCCGTGCCCTTCACCGAGCCGACGGTGGCCGCTAGGACGGCGGCCTGGGCTCCTGCCTCCTGGGCGATCCGCTGGACCAGCTTGAAATCGCTCCACGGCTCCGCGATGATCGCTTTCACGCGGTCCTCCCTCATCAGGTTGACGAGCTTGACGATGTGATTGGCGGTCGCCGGAATGCCGGGCCGCTCCTCGACGGTGCCGACCTGGACGAGGCCGAAGCGGCTGAGCAGGTAGATCCACAGCGCGTGGTTGACGACGACGCGGGAGCCCTTGTAGGGCGAGAGCGTCTTGTTCCAGCGCCCCATCGCCTCGTCGACCCGCGCGAGGAACTGCTGTCGGTTGCGCTCGAAGGCGGCGCGGTGCCGGGGCGCGACGCGCGCGAGCCCCTCGAGGATGTTCTGCGTGACGGCGGGAGCCATCCCGGGGTCGAGGGTGTAGTGCGGGTTGCCGGACGGGTGGACGTCTCCCATCGAGCGGTCCACGCGGGTCTTGGGCACCTCGAGGACGAGGATCCCGCGCGAGGCGTCGATGCGTCCCGGCGCGCCCGGGATGACGTTCGCATTGTTCGCGCCCTGGGCGACAACGTCGGCCCAGTCATCGAGCCCGAGGCCGTTGACGATCATGGCGTCGGCCCGCCTGACCTTGACCATGAGGCTCGGGCGGGCCTCCAGGTCGTGCGGGCTCTGGTTGGGCCGAGCCATGGCGTCAACCTCAGCCACATCCCCAGTGACCGCCTCGGTCAGCGCCTTCAGGTCGGTGGTGCTGGTGACGACGCGAAGCTTCTGGGCGCTCGCGGCAGGCGCGCCGAGCACCGCCCACACTGCTGCGAGAGACAGGCTCAAAGTCAGGAGTCGTCGCATGGTCGTCGGTCCTTTCCGTATCAGAATCGGTCCGCAGGGTGGGCGCCCAATATGAAGGTCGCCTGGAGGAAGTACTCGCTCACCTGCCTCGCGCTGCCGCCGTTGTCCTGGAAGTCCAGATAGCTGCAGCACTGGCTCCGGGTCGTCTGCTTGTACCCGAGCCTGAAGCGCAGGAACTCCGAAGGATGGTACGCGAGGAATGGCTGCACGGCCCACTCCGTGCCGGAGGTGGCGGGGTACTGGGTCCTGTCGTATCGGAAGCCGAGAAGCCACTTCGACAGCTCCCCGTGGTTGAAGGGCCGCAGCTCGCCACCGACGTAGAAGCCCTGGCTCTTGCGCTGGCGCGTCCCGTCGAACCCGTCCGCGTCCGTGACGACGACGTCGCGGAAGGAGAGGAAGTATTCGCCCAAGAGGGTGAAGGCCGCGCGCTGCCAGCCCGGCGGCGTGTACTTGTACTTGGTGTCGAAGCCGACGATTGTGCTGCTCTTCTGCTCGGGCGTCTGCCCGGCCGCGATCGAGGAGCCGAGCTGGATCGCGCCCCACTCGTCGAGCTCGAGGAATGTCCGCACCCGGCCTGTCACGAGAGGGTTCGAGATCTGATCGCGACCGAAGGCGACGTCGTTCTGGCCGTTGAAGACCCCACCGAGAAGCTCGAGGTAGAAGGGAAGCGGCGCCACCCAGGTGGCCTCGAAGCCGGACTCGACGAGGCCCTCCGTGCCGAAGAACTGCTGGAGGACGTTCGGATTGTCGATGAAGGGCCGGTCGTGGAAGTGGAGCAGGTTGAGGAGGCCGAAGCGGTTGCGCATGAAGCCCATCTTGAGCTGCGTCCCGTAGGGCAGAGCCGTGAGCGTGAGGTGCGCTTCGCCGAGCGCAAGGCCGAGCTCTCCTCCTCGCTCTTCCTGCCCCGTCTCGATTCGCACCTCGCCGCGCGCATAGGGGTCGATGGCGCCGAAGAGAGACAGCTCGACCTCGCGCGGGAAGAAGAGGTTCTCGAGCCCCGGGAAGCTGCCGCCCTGGTTCTTCTGGCTGTTGTGCTGGGTCAGGTTGCCGACGAAGTCGCCGGCGATGCCCATGTCGAAGAGGAGCTGGCCCGGGCCGCGGCGCTCGTAGAGCGCGAAGGGCTGGCGGGGCCTGATCAGGTCGAGGGGAGATGGATCGCTGCCGGGCGGACGCTGCGCGCTTAGGCCCATCGCTGGCGGCGCGCCTGGCGCAGGCTGGGCGGCCGCCGGCGGAGCGGCCGCGGCGGGCTGCGGGCGGGCCTCCACGCGCTCGAGGCGCTCGGCCATCGAGTCCATGGTCTTCTTGTACTGCTCCTGCATGGCTTCGAACTGCTTGCGCATCTGCTCCATCTCGCGGCGCAGCGCCTCCGCGTCCTGCGCGGGGGCGGGCGTGGCCGGGACGAGCAGGCCCAGCACGAGCGTGAGTGCGACGAATACACGCATGGCCTTCTCCTTTGGTAAGGCGAATGAGCGGGCGCACGCGCGGAGGGGCGCCCCGACGCGGGCCGACTACCAGGGAATACGGGAGATGGGGCTAGGCGAGAGGGGGAGCGCGACTATCGGTGAGGCTGAGAACCGGGCTCGGCATCCATCCAGACGACGTGACGGCGATCGGCAGGACGACCGGCTCGGGTGACGCGATCGCAAGCGGCTCGGGCGCCCAGCCGGCGGTGTGGACGGCGGACAGCTCCGCCAGGGGGCACTCGGCGTTGTAGAGGGCGAGACGTCCGTCTCCGTGGTTGTGGGTCGGCTGGCTGCCTTCGACCGCGAAGGCGAGAGCCAGCAGGCCTAGCAGCAGGACGATGGCGGTGCGATGGCTCCCGGGGCGCTGGCTCTTCATGAGTGGGCTATCTGTATACCCGAGCCTGCGGGAATTTGCAAGAAATCGGGCGCGCTACGGGGCCCGCAGATACGTCTGGCCGCCCTCCGTGACCAGCTCGTAGCGCGGCACGGAGTCGGAGAAGCCCGGCGGACCCAGTCCCGTGCACGGGTCGAACTGGTAGCCGTGCCAGGGGCATTCGAGATAGCCGTCGCGCACGACCCCTTCGCCGAGCGGGCCGTTCTGGTGCGGGCAGACGTTGGAGATGGCGCAGAGTGCGCCGTTCTTGCGGACGACGGCGATGCGCTCGGCGTTGACGCGCACGGTGACTGCGCGCCCCTCTTCGAGCTCGGAGAAAGTGCCGAGGAGGACGAGGCCGTTGGCGCCCTCGGGCGCCGGGCGATCACCTCGTGACTCCTTGATCGCGGCGGCAAGGTGAAGCGCCGCAACGACGAACGCCACGAGCCACAGCAGTCCGAGGAGCCGCCACTTCACCGGCGGCTCGCCGACGAAACGGACCGTGAAGTGGATGACGACGAGGGCGTAGCCGGCGTAGACCGCCATGTGCAGGCGCTTCCAGCCTCGCGGTGTCCAGGCGTGGAGGAAGTAGTCCCACGACGTCAGCGCCATCACCGTCAGGATGGTGAGCGCTCCGACGCCGAAGATCGTGAAGGGCATTTGGAGAAAGGTCTGCCCCGGCAGCACCTCGAGGAGGTTCGCCGGCTTCCAGCTGTTTCCGTAGTGCATGACGACGGCCGCATGGAAGACGGCGAGCGCCCACGTGGTCACGCCGAGGTGGCGCCGGTTGTAGATGAAGCGGGTCGCCGGGCGCCAGAGCCGCGCGAGAGGGCCCAGGCTGATCGCGGCGGAGAGGAAGAGGAACGTCAGGAAGGCGGTCGCCCGGACGAGGAAGACGTCGATATCGGAACCGCTGAAGAGCGCGCGGCCGCCGAAGAACCACGCGGCGACGATCGCGGCCAGCACGGCGTCGAAGCGCCATCTCGGCGTGAAGGTCACGGATGCATGAAGACGATGAAGACCACCGCGGTGGCGACCACGACCAGCCACGCGATCCAGATGTGCCGGTGCAGCCGTCTGAGTTCACCGATCATGACTGCCCCTCCCTGACGAGCGCCGTGATCTGGACATCCGGCGGGACACCCGTGAGCGTGAAGCGCACGACGTCGCCGACGCGGGCGCGCTCCAGGACCTTCGGGCTCTGAACCTTGAAGCCCATCGTCATGCCGACCGGCATGAAGCCCGGGATCTCCTCGTGGGTCAGCACGATGACCTGGATTTCCGGGATCACCGCCCGCACGATGCCCTTGACGATCCACGTCTGCTCGCCTCCCACGATCAAGACCCGCTGCTGGCTCTCCAGCAGCCGCCGCTCGAGACGCGGGATCTGCTGCCCCCAGGCGAGCCAGCCCACGAGCACACCCACGCCCACGGCCAGGTTGAGCAGGAGGACGACGCGCCAGAGCCGCATCAATGCACGTGCTCGTCGGGAGGCGCCGCCACCGCGGTCTCCTGGTTGAGCGCCTGGATCTCGGCGAGCAGCACCTTGATGTCAGACCAGCCCGGCGCTGGGCTGCCCGGGAGCCACCGCGCGCGGAGATAGCCCGAGCGGTCGATCAGGAACTCCATGTGGGCGGGCATGGGCGCGCCGGGCAGACTCCCCTCCGGAGCCCGCGTGCGTTGGAACAGGGCGTAGGTCGAGACGATGTCTTCGGCGCCTTCGGTGGCCACCGGGAACAGGATGCGGGGAGATGCCCCGATGCGCGACAGGATTTTTTCCCCGCCGTCCATGGGCACGGCGATGACGGCTGCGTTGAAGCTCCGGAGATCCTTGTAGGCCCGGGCGAGCTCGGCGAGTCGCGCACGCGACGAGGGCAGGGTGAACAGCACGAGCAAGACCGGCTGGCGCCCGCGGTAGTCCTTGAGGGTCGTCTGTGCGGGTCCCGTTGCGAAGGTGAAGTCGGGGGCCGTCAGGCGCGGGCGCTCGGGCTCGTCGATGTCGGTGAGATTGCGGGCCGCCTCGCCGGCCGCCAGCGCGCGAAGGAAGTTGATCAGGTCCCAGAGGTCGTTCTCCGAGAGCCTGGCGCCGAAGGCCGGCATGACGGTGCCGACGCCGTGCGTGAGCCACCAGAAGATGTCGCCGGCCGTGTGGTCATTGGTGTGTTGCGCGGTCAAGTCGGCCGGTCGCCGAAGCAGCCCCGCCGACGCGGGTCCGTCCCCGCGGCCGGTCGGGCCATGGCAGGTGGCGCAGTGGACCCGGTACAGGGAGGCGCCGTGCGCGACCGAGGCCGCGTTGTAGGGGACCGAGGGGCGCCTGAAGGTCGTCGGGTAGGCGTCTACGGCGAGCGGCGGCAGGGTCTGCTGCGCCCCCGCGACGAGCAGCGCCGCCGCGCCGGCGAGCATGAGAGGGCGCCAGCGCTTGACGAGACATCCGGCGATCAAGGCCAGCGCGCCGGCGAGGAGGATCTGGGCGCCGATGAAGACCTGAGTCTTGACGCCGGGGAAGTTCCACGTGACGTCGGGCGCCAAGCGGAAGCCGAAGGGCCAGTCGGGCATCGTGTGGCGCCCCGGTGGCGTCAACGCCAGCGCCGCGGCCACGACGACGAGCGCCGCTCCAACGATGGCCTCGACCGCCACGAAGCCCGCGAGCCTTCTCATGGCGGGCCGGCCCACGGTGGCGCCGTCGCCGCCCAGGCGAGGCAGCAGGCTGCCGCGGTTCCGGGCGGCCAGCGCCAGGACGGGGAGGAGGAGCGCGACCTTGAGCAGGACCAGCCGGCCGTAGCCCGTGCCCACGAGGGCGGGCACGCTGCCGACCTCGTTCCAGGCATTCCAGACACCGGAGACGACGATGACCGTCATCACGGCGAGCGCCCAGGTCGAGAAGTGGTGCGCGGCCAGCACCGCGAAGGGCCTCCCATCGGCGCCGTCCTCGCGCGAGGCCGCGGCCAGGAGCAGGGCGAGGGCAGGCAAGGCTCCGAGCCACGCGCCGGCGGCGACCAGGTGGACGGCGTTGACGAGCGCTGGCAGCGCGCTGCCGGGGTCCACACCCACCGCGTGACCGGCCCACGCCGCCAGGCCCGCGCCGGCGACGGCGAGGAGCCCCGCCTCGATCCGCCACGCGAGCCAGTCGGCGCGCGACTCGTCGCTCTCGCGGAAGAGCACGAGGGCCGCGAGCAGGAGGAGGATCGCGTGGCGGAGGAGCCACACCGTCCCGAACTGGGTGGCCCCGAGGAGGCGAAGCCAGGCGGCGCCGCTTGCGGCCCCGTCTGTCCGGCCCGTCACGACGGTGACCTGCCAGCCCAGCACCGCCACGCCCGAGAGCAGCACGAGCGCCGCGAGCCAGCGCGTGGAGCGCGCGAGGCGCCGCTGCCATTGCCGCGCCGTCGGCTTGTTGCTTGGGCCCGCGAGGAGGCTCATGGCGAGGACGCCGACGATGAGAAGGCCCGCGCCCGTGGAGAGCGCGCGGAGCGTGATGCCGAGGGGGCTCACCGCAGCGCGGCCTTGACGATGAAGGCGAAGCTCGACTCGACGACGTGGCCGTCCACCGAGAGCAGGCGGGAGTTCATCGCCGCATCATTATAATAGGGGTATGATCCCTGTCGCTCCCGGTCGGCCCCGGGCCGTCCTCTTCGACGCGGGCAACACGCTCCTGCGGATGAACTACCCGGCCATCGCCGGCCACCTGGAAGTCCGCGGGCGCACCGTCTCCGTCGCGGCGATCGAGGAGGCCGAGCTCCGCGCCCGCGTGCGGCTCGACGCCGACCTCGCGCGTGGCGCCTCGAGCGAGGGACGCACGGCCCAGGACCGTTACCTTGTCTACCTCCTCGAGGGCCTCGGCATCACCGATGCAGATGAGATCGAAGCCGCCGCGGGCTTCCGCCGGAGCTACAATGCACCCGCCGGACTCTTCAACGTGGCGGATCGGGCGGCGCTGCCCGCCATCCTGCGGGTGAAGTCGGCCGGCCTTGTGGCGGGCGTGGTGTCGAACTCCAACGGATCGGTGCGCGCGCTCCTCGACGGCGCGGGGCTCGGAGGCGCGCTCGACTTCGTCATCGACTCCGCCGTCGTCGGCGTCGAGAAGCCGGATCCGAGGATCTTTCACCTGGGCCTCGAGCGGGCGGGCGTCGCCGCCCACGAGGCCGTCTATGTAGGCGATCTCTACTCCGTGGACGTGCTGGGCTCCCGCGCCGCGGGTCTCGGCGCCATCCTCCTCGACCCGCGCGGCTTCTGGGGCCCGCGCGATTGCGACACGGCCCGCGACCTCGTCGAGGCGATCGGGCTCATCCTGGGAACCGCCGGCAAGGAGCAGTCATGACTCGAGCCGGGGTATCGCCGCGCCGCGCGTTCTTCAAGCAGCGGATCGTGGAGCTGCGCGCCGGTTGCACGGGCTGCCATACGTCCGAGAAGCACGCCTTCGTAGCAAAGCCCGGTCTCTTCACGAGTGGCAGCGCGCGAGGCGGGCGAGGCCTGACGTCGGGGGCAGGGGCTGCGCAGCCGGCTGCGCCACCCTACCCGGCGTGAATCGCAGCCCTGCGGGCTGCGCGCACTTGGGAAGGGGGAACGAAGCCGGCTGCGCAGCCCCCGCCCCCGACGCCACCCGCCCGGTTACGGCGTGCTCCCTAGTGGCGAGTTCGGCTTAGGAAGGGAGCTGGACGAAGGGGTAGCGACCGAGGGCTGCGTAGACTTCGGACTTCATGCGCTCGACCGCCGCCGCGCTCCGGCCCTCGAAGCGCAGGGTCAGGTACGGGTTGGTGTTGGACGCGCGCACGAGTCCCCAGCCGTCGGGGAAGAGGATGCGCGCGCCGTCGATGTCGATGATCTCGTAGCGCCGCTTGAACGCGGCGGCAAGCTCGGCGATCACGGCGAACTTCCTGTCGTCCGGGCAAGGGGCCTTCAGCTCCGGCGTCGAGTGGAAATTCGGCAGGGTGTCGAAGTGGGCGGAGACCGGCCGCGGATCTCGCGCCATCAGCTCGAGGATCTTGCACGAGGCCAGGATGCCGTCGTCCACGCCGTACCAGTTCTCGCCGAAGAACATGTGCCCCGAGACCTCGCCGCCCAGCAGGATCCCGTCCTCACGCATCTTGCGCTTGAGGTGGGAGTGGCCGGTCTTCCACATGATGGGTTTCCCGCCGTGGGCCCGCACGTCGTCCACGAGCGCCTGGGAGGACTTGACGTCGAAGACCACCGCAGCGCCCGGATGGCGGGTCAGCAGGTCTCGGGCCAGGAGCGCCACGATAAGGTCGGCTTCGTGGCGGCGTCCGCGCTCGTCCACGACGCCCACGCGGTCGGCGTCGCCGTCGTAGGCGAGCCCGATGTCCGCGCGCGTCTCGAGCACCTTGGCGACGAGGTCGCGCGTGTTCTCCTCCATCTCGGGATCGGGCAGGTGGTTGGGGAAGGTGCCGTCGGACTCGCAGTAGAGCTCGATCACCTCGCAGCCCAGGCGGCGAAGCAGCTCGGGGGCGAAGCTGCCCGCGATGCCGTTGCCCGCGTCCGCCACGACCTTGAGCCTGCGCGCGAGCTTCACGCTGGAGGCGATGGCGTCGAAGTACTCTTTCCGGGGGTTTCGCGCGGTCTGCGTCCCGCTGCCGCGCACGAAATCACCGCTCCTGATCGTCGCCAGGAGGTTCTGGATCTCCTCCTCTGTCAGGGGCGCGGCGCCCGCGTGGACCATCTTGACGCCGTTGTCGGAGACGGGGTTGTGACTGCCGGTGACGGTGACGCCGCCGTCGAGCTTCCAGTGGGCGACTGCGAAGTAGAGGAGCGGGGTGTGGTTGACGCCGATGTCCACGACCTCGAGCCCGGTCGAGAGCATGCCGGAGGCGAAGGCCTCCTTGAGGGGCGGCGACGTCGTCCGGTTGTCCATGCCGATGGCGACCGCGCGACCGCCGCGCCGGCAGACGAGGGTGCCGTAGGCGCGGCCCACCTCCGCGAAGACCTCCGGCGTGATGTCGATGCCGACCTTGCCGCGGACGTCGTACGCGCGGAAGATGAACGGGTTGATCCTGGCCGATGGTTCCACTGTCACACGACCGCGATCGCCTCGACTTCGATGAGCCAATCGGGATGGGCGAGCGCCGCGACGGCGACGAGCGTGGAGGCGGGGCCCTTCTTGCCGAAGAACTCCTCTCGCACCGGGATCAGGTCCTGGCGATGGCGGATGTCGGTCAGGTACGTGTTGATCTTCACGATGTTCGCCATGGTGCCGCCGCCCGCCTCCACCTGGGCCTTGATCGCCCGGAACGCTGCCCGTGCCTGCCCGGCGATGTCCCCGCGATGCGCTGGCTGGCCTTTGTCGCCGTAGGCGACCTGTCCCGCCAGGAAGAGGATGGTCTGGGCGCCAGTGACCTTGACGCCCTGGGAGTAGGTGGGAGGGTCGAAGACGCCGGGAGCGCAGTACCGCTCGATCTTGGCCATGCGAATCTCCTTGAGGGACGCCGGGTCTTGGGCGAATATGGCGACGCCGCGCGGGTCCGCCGCTCCATACGCTAGTGGCCCCGGGCGTGACAGTCAACCCCCATGAGAGGATTCGACATGGCGAACGAGTACGTGCTCGTCCACGGGGCCTGCCACGGCGCGTGGTGCTGGGATGAGGTGGCGGCGCGGCTTCGCGCCAGGGGGCACCGCGTGATCACCCTCGACCTGCCCGGCCACGGGCGGCGCGCGGCCGAGGTCCGGCGCGCGAGCGTCGAAAGCTATGGGCGCGCGGTGGCGGACGCTATGGCGCTGGAGGGCGTCAGCCGCGGCGTGCTGGTCGGTCACTCCATGGGCGGACTCGTGATCCCGAAGGCCGCGGAGCTGGCACCCGCGCGCGTCGCCCACCTGGTCTTCCTGGCCGCGGTGGTCGTGCCCGACGGCGGAAGCCTGGCGCGCACGCTGATGACGCCCGCCGGCCGTGCGATGATGATCGGCAACGCCGCCGGGCGCGGCGACGGCACCTTCCTTCACCCGGCCGAGGTCGCCTGGGCGCGCTGGATGGGCGACATGCCGCGAAGCGACCCACGCGTATCGAGAGCCCTCTCGCTCCTCACGCCGCAGGCCATCCGGCCCTTTGTCGAGGCGGTGGATCTCCGCGTCTTCTACGGGATGCGCGTGCCCCGCACCTATATTCGCTGCCTCCAGGACATGGCCGTGGTGCCCGCGAGGGCCGCCGAGTGCGCGGCGCGGCTCGGCGTGAAGCCGGTGGACATGGACTGCGCCCACAACCCGATGCTCTCGAAGCCCGACGAGCTGACGCGGATCCTCGAGACGATCTAGGAGACCTCCATGGACGAGGCGCTCAAGGAGAAGACCAAGAAGACTGCGAAGATGCTCTTCCACTCGCTCAAGGGCGGCGTGGGCTTCGAGGACTGGAAGAAGTTCGACAAGGAGCTCGCCCGCGAGCTGTCCATGTTCTTTACGGGCAAGCTCTACAGCCGCGAGGTCATCTCGCAGAAGCAGCGCGAGTTGTGCGCGGTCGCCTCGCTGACCGTGCTGAACCGGGAGCGCGAGGTCCGCGCCCACATCCACGCGGCGCTGAACGTGGGCGCCACGAGACAAGAGGTCGCGGAGGTCATCTTCCAGCAGGTGACGTACGGCGGCATGCCCGTGGTGGTCGAGGCGCTCCGCGTGTTCAAGGAGGTACTCGAGGAGCGAGGGGAGTGGGAGTGACCGCTCACCCGACAGTCGCCGCAGCACTGGAGGCCGCCCGGGCCGCCGGCAAGATCGCGATGAAGTACTACCGGGGCGGCTTCGAGGTCACGATCAAGGCCGACAAGACCCCGGTGACCCAGGCGGACCGGGAGGCGGAGAAGGTCATCCGCGCCATCCTCACGCGCGCCACCCCCGGCTGCGGCTTCCTCGGCGAGGAGTTTGGCGAGGAGGGCTCGACCAGGAGGCGGTGGATCATTGATCCCGTCGACGGGACCAAGAACTTCATCCGGCACATCCCCATCTGGGCTGTGCTGATCGCCCTCGAGGAGGACGGGCAGGTGACGACGGGCGTGGTCCACAATCCGGCGACGGGGGAGCTCTTCTGGGCGCGCAAGGGCGAGGGCGCCTGGGCCAACGGCGAGCGCATTCACGTTTCGACGTGCGCCGCGATGAAGGACGCGTTCCTGATTCACTCGAGCCTGAACATCCTGCGTGCCGCCGGATACTGGGCGGGATTCGAGCGTCTCGTGGACGCGACCTCGCGCCAGCGCGGCTTCGGCGACTACTACGGGTATTGCGTGGTGGCGGAGGGGAAGGCGGAGATCTATGCCGAGGCGGACCTCAAGCCCTGGGACGTGGCGCCGATGAAGATCCTCGTCGAGGAAGCCGGCGGCAGGTTTACGGACTTCGCCGGCAAGCCCGACATCTACACGGGTTCGGTCCTGGCGACCAACGGTCTGCTTCACGACGAGGCCCTCCGCCTGCTCCGACGCGCCTGACGTGACGGACTGGGGCCGCTTCGCCATCCGCGTGGACCAGGCGCGCGAGGCGGGCGGCCTGTCGTCGGGGGCGGGGGCTGCGCATCCGGCTTCG